>Ga0302326_10005412_pt1 | contig 29113 bp, 32 predicted proteins | sample Palsa_T0_3_FD_202264 | JGI IMG/M metagenome (GOLD analysis project Ga0302326, IMG submission 202264) | Peat permafrost microbial communities from Stordalen Mire near Abisko, Sweden - Palsa_T0_3 | ecosystem: Environmental > Terrestrial > Soil > Palsa > Peat permafrost | place: Sweden: Abisko... | reverse complement strand
GGCTCCCTCGGCCACATCGGGCCACTGGGTGAACATGGCTGTGGCCCGCCACGGCCGTTCCCGGCCGCGACCGCCGCCGGCCTCCTCGACCAGGCCGTACTTGGCCAGCTGACGCAGGTGGAAAGAGAACTGTTTGGAATAATCGGGCCGGTAGGCTGCCGGGCGTGGGGCTTCGGATCAGCACCAGGAACGCGCGCTTCCAGGAGTGGCAGGCGCTGCTGAGCAATCGCAGGAAGCGGCTCCGGGCCGGGGAGTTCCTCGTGCAAGGCGTGCGGCCGATCACCCTCGCCGTTTCGCACGGCTGGCCCATCCGGGCGCTGATCTACGCTGCGGACCGGCCGCTGTCCGGCTGGGCTGAGTCAGTGCTGACCGACCCAACGGCCGCTGACCGGATCGCCATGTCCGCCGAACTGATCCAGGAACTGGGTGAGAAGAACGAGGAGATCCCCGAGCTGATCGCCGTGGTGGCGATGCCCGCGGACGACTACGCGCGGATCCGCGTCACCGCGGGCTTTCTCGGCGTGGTGCTGGACCGGCCGTCCAGCCCCGGGAACGTCGGCACCGTGGTGCGCTCGGCCGATGCGTTCGGGGCGGCCGGGGTGATCGTGACCGGGCACGGAGCCGACCCGTACGACCCCAAGGCGGTGCGGGCGAGCACCGGATCGCTGTTCGCGGTGCCGGTCGTGCGGGACGCCGCGCCCACCGGGGTACTGGCCTGGGTCCAGAGCCAGCGTGCGTCCGGCGTGCCCGTGGCCGTGCTCGGCACCGACGAGAAAGGTACGGTCGAGGTGGCCGAACAGGACCTGACCGGGCCCGCCCTCATCGTGGTCGGAAACGAGACGAGCGGCCTCAGCGAGGCCTGGCGGGCGGCCTGCGACCAGATCGCGCGGATACCGATCACAGGTTCGGCCAGCTCACTGAACGCGGCGAGCGCCGCCACGGTGCTCCTGTACGAGGCGGCCCGCCAGCGCGGGGCCCGGGTTTCCCGGGAAACCGGGCGCGCCTAGTTCTGCACGGCCATTTCGCCGAGCTCGGACCAGTCATCCTGCTCGACCGTCACGTTCACGATCTTCGGGGTGGCGGCCAGGTGCGGCGGCAGCGTCTTCTGTGCCTCCTTGAAGTGCGCGGAGGTCACGTGGGCCACCCCGGCGTCCTGGTCACGGAAGGCCTCGACCAGGACGTATTCGGCGGGGTTTTCCAGGCTGCGGGACCATTCGAACCACTTACAGCCAGGTTCGCTCCGCGTGGCCTGGGTGAAATCACGCGAGATCTCAGGCCAGCGGTCAGCGTCCTCGGGACGCACCAGGAACTTGGCGGTAATGAAGATCATTGGGCCTCCCTGTCCAATGTGCGGCCTGTCCAATGTGAGCTGTCCAATGTGCCGGTTCCCATGATCGCCCACCGGGGCGGCGGATGTTAAGCGGGCGGCCGGGTCCGGCACATTTTGAGACGAGACGCTGTTACGGAGAGTGCGCCGCGGCATAGATGCGCGTAACGGAACTGACGGAAGGGACCTGATGGGTCGCAAGATCTGGTTTATCACTGGTACATCACGCGGGTTCGGCCGGGAATGGGCCATCGCCGCCCTGGACCGCGGGGACAAAGTAGCGGCCACCGCCCGGGACACCTCGACCCTGGATGACCTGGTGGCCACCTACGGCGACGCCGTGCTGCCGATCAAGCTGGACGTCACCGACCGCGAGGCCGACTTCGCCGCCGTACAGCAGGCGCACGAGCACTTCGGCCGCCTCGACGTCGTGGTGAACAACGCAGGCTACGGGCACTTCGGCCTGGTGGAGGAGCTCAGCGAGCAGGACGTCCGGGCGCAGCTCGAGACGAACCTCTTCGGCGCGCTGTGGGTCACCCAGGCAGCGCTGCCAATCCTGCGCGAGCAGGGCAGCGGGCACATCATCCAGGTCTCGTCGATCGGCGGGATCTCGGCGTTCCCGATGGTGGGCGCGTACCACGCCTCGAAGTGGGGCCTGGAGGGACTGAGCCAGGCCCTCTCCCAGGAGGTGGCCAGCTTCGGGATCCACGTCACGCTGGTCGAGCCGGGCGGGTACGACACGGACTGGGCCGGCCCGTCGGCCAAGCACTCGGACGAGCTGCCGGCCTACGCCGAGGTCCACGCGCAGGCCGCGAAGGAGCGGGCTCAGCGGGTATCGGCGCCTGGCGTGCCCGCCGCGACCCGGGAAGCCATCCTCGCCATCGTCGACGCGGAGCAGCCGCCGCTGCGGATATTCCTGGGCGAGGCGCCGCTGGGGATCGCGACCGCCGACTACGAATCGCGGCTGGCGACCTGGCGTGAGTGGCAGCCGGTGTCTGTGGCGGCCCAGGGCGACCCGGCTCAGGAATAGCCGGCCCACGGCCTGGGCGGGGTGTTCACACCTCGCCCAGGCCGATCCATTTGCCCAGCCGCGGCACCGAGTAGGACCGGAGGGCCGGCAGCAGCTCACTGACCGCGCGCACGTTCGCGATCAGCCGCAGGTTCTCCTCCTTCACGAACCCGCGGTCGGCCGCCTCCCGCAGGAAGGCGTGGAAGGCCACCCAGTAACCGCCGGTATCCAGGGTCGCGATCGGCTTGCGGTGCAGGCCGAGCTGGGCCCAGGTGGCGATCTCGGTGAGCTCCTCCAGCGTGCCCAGGCCGCCGGGCAGCGCCACGAACGCGTCGGCGAGCTCGTACATCGCCTGCTTGCGCTCGTGCATGGAGCCCACCTCGACGAGCTCCGTCAGCCCCGGGTGCGCGATCTCGTGGCTGACCAGATGGCGCGGGATCACGCCGATCACCTGCCCGCCGGCCGCCAGCGCGGCGTCCGCCAGCACACCCATCAGCCCGACGGCGGCGCCCCCGTAGACCACCGTGATGCCGTTGCGCGCGAGCAGTTCGCCGAGCGACCGGGCGGCGTCGGCGAAATCCGGCCCGGTCCCGGCCGACGACCCGCAATACACACAGATACGTGAGAATTCCACGGTCTGACTCTAGGGGCGCCCAGGGCCGATGCTAGGGGTGCCCAGGACCGCTCCCCCGGCGTAAGGTCGGCAGATCGCCGACTTCTTCGGGTCACCTCCGGCCCGCTGCGCGACCACATCGACACCAACATCCTCAACCTCACCGGCGAGCAGCACCGCCGGCTGCGGGCGCTGGTCGGCCCGGCGTTCCTGCTGACCTTCGGTGCGGGCGCTCACTTCTGCCTCGGCGCCAACCTGGTCCGCGCCGAGCTGGCGGAAGCGCTGACCTTCCTGGCGCTGCGGATGCCGCGGCTCAGCCTGGCCGGGGAGCCGCACCTGGGCGGGGTCGAGGGTATCTGCGGCATCGAGAGCCTCCCACTGCGCTGGGGGTGATTCCCGGGGCCGCGTGACCGGGGGCCGGGCGCGCACGCAATGCTGGGACCCGGGATGACGATCACACACGCGCTCGTACTGCTGGCCGCGGGCGTCACAGCCGGGCTCGTGAGCACCGTACTGAGCCTCGCGTCGCTCGTGTCCTATCCCGTCCTGCTCGCACTCGGCCTGCCGCCGCTGGTGGCCAACGTGACCAACACCGTTTCGCTGGTGCTGACGGGTGCGGGCGCGGCGGCCGGCTCACGGCCCGAGCTGGCCGGCCAGGGCGGCCGCGTCCGCCGGTTCGGCACCGTAACCGCGCTGGGCGGCGCGACCGGCGCGGCGATCCTGCTGCTGACGCCGGCCCGGACCTTCCAGCTCGTCGTGCCCGCGCTGATCGCCGGCGCGTCCGTGCTGCTCGCGATCCAGCCCCGGATCCGGGGCCTGTCGGCACGGCCCGAGGGCGAGCACAGCATCGCGCTCAACGCGGCGCTTTTCGGCGCGGCCGTTTATGTCGGCTATTTCGGCGCGGGCGGCGGGGTGCTGCTGCTCGCCGTGCTCGGCGTCATGGTGGACGAGGCGCTGGCCCGGGTCAACGCGATCAAGAACGTAGTCAGCGGGCTGGCCAATTTCGTCGCCGCGGCCGGCTTTGCCATCTTCGCGCCGGTGCGGTGGTCATTCGTGGTCCCGCTGGCCGCGGGCTTCCTGATTGGTGGCTGGACCGGGCCGAAAATCGTGCGCCGGATGCCGGGCGAGGGATTGCGGATTGTCGTGGCCCTGGCCGGACTCGCGCTGGCGGCCAAGCTCGCCCTGGACGCCTACCGGTAGGACCGCAACGCCCGCCCTCTGGGGCTTATGCGTCATTTGAGACAATGCCGTCTAGCTTATCTATTTAAAATCACTCTCAGCCGAGATTGCACGGGTCTATGCTGTTCAGATCGGTATACGGGGCATGCACAAAACGGGCCGATCTGGCGCGGACCGGCTCGCGGTTACAGGCCAGTTCACCTGCTGCAGCGCGCTGGTGTGTCGGCGAACCCTGGCGCGCAGCAGATGGGAGCACCACCATGACAGCGCTCATTGTCATTGTCCTCATCGTGGGCGCGGGATATCTCATCTCCGTGCGCATCCACCCGCTCAAGCGCTGCCCCGCATGCAAGAGTACGGGCCGGCACTTCGGCAGCGTCTACAGCTACGCCCACCGCCGGTGCCGCGCCTGTGGCGGCACCGGACGGAAGGACCGGCTCGGCGCGAAGGTCTTCTTCGGCGGCACCAACAATACCGGCTATTTCGGGCCTAAATAGGCCGATAGGCCCGATAACGAGCCCTGGCTCCCAGGTACGACGAATACCTTGCCGGTCACGCCCTTTTCCACCGCTTCGTGCGCCGCCGCGATATCGTCCAGCGGGAAACGGTGGGCCGGCAAGGGCGTCAGAGCGCCCACGGCGAGGGCGACGTTAATGTCGTGCACCGCTTCGTCGATCGCCGGAGCCGGGACCCCGTACAGCAGGACGAAGCGCAGCCTGACGTTGGCGCTCATGCAGGCCCGCACGGGCAGGACCGGGTCCTCGCCGGTCGCCGCGTACATAACCAGCGCGGTCGCAGGGCCGGACAGCGCGAGATCGGTCTCCAGGTTGGCCCCCAGCGCCACCTCGACGATCCGGTCCAGATGCTCGGCGAACGGCCGCAGCTGCGTCACCACGTCGGACTCCCGGTAGTTCACCACCAGGTCCGCGCCCGCGGCGCGGGCCAGCTCCGCTTTTTCCGGGCTGCTGACGGTGCTGGCCACCCGCGCACCGGCCCACTTGGCCAGTTCGATGGAGAAGTGGCCCACCGCGCCGGCGCCGCCCGCCACCAGCGCCGCCTTACCCGTCACCGGGCCGTCGGCGAACAGGCAGCGGTGCGCGGTAATGGCCGGCACGCCGAGGCTGGCGGCCAGTTCCAGGTCCACCCCGTCGGGCAGCGGCACCGCCTGGCGGGCCGGGACGACCGTCCATTCGGCCGCCGTGCCCCAGCGGCGCCCGGCGGCGGCCAAGAACAGCCAGACGCGCTGCCCGACGCGGGCCGGGTCGACCCCGTCGCCCACCGCGTCGATCACCCCGGCGCCGTCCTGGTGCGGGATCTGGAACCCGTCGATCGGACGGGGCACGGCCCCGCTGCGCGCCTTGACGTCGGTGGGGTTGATGGCCGACACCAGGACCCGGACCCGGACCTGCCCGGGCCCGGGCTCGGGCCGCTCGATCCCGGTCACCTTCAGCACGTCTCGCGCTGGCCCCATGCGGTCGTAAAGCGCGGCCTTCATCGGCGTCCTCCTCGGCTGGTCCCGATGTACACGGCCCATCCTCGCACTGGGCCCGTTCGCTAAGATTCTCAGTCGTGGAGCAGCGAATTCTCGGCAGGACAGGCCGGCCCGTCTCGGTCATCGGGCTCGGCACGTGGCAGCTCGGCGCGGACTGGGGGGATGTAAGCGACCACGACGCCATGGCCGTGCTGCACGCGGCGGTCGAATCCGGCGTCACCTTCCTGGACACCGCCGACGTCTACGGTGATGGCCGCAGCGAACGGATTATCGGCCGGTTCATCGCCGGCAACGCCGGCGGCGGTGTCACAGTGGCCACCAAGATGGGCCGGCGTGTCGATCAGGTACCGGAGAACTACACGCTCGACAACTTCCGCGCCTGGACCGACCGCTCCCGGGTCAACCTGGGCGTGGACACCCTCGACCTGGTGCAGCTGCACTGCCCGCCCACGCCGGTGTTCTCCAGCGACGCCGTGTTCGACGCGCTCGACACGCTGGTCAGCGAGGAACGTATCGCGGCCTACGGGGTGAGCGTCGAGACGTCCGCCCAGGCGCTGACCGCGATCGCGCGGCCCGGCACCGCGACCGTACAGATCATCCTGAACGCCTTCCGGCGCAAGCCGCTCGACGAGGTGCTGCCCGCCGCGGCCCAGGCCGGGGTCGGCATCATCGCCCGGGTGCCGCTCGCCTCGGGGCTGCTGTCCGGCCGCTACACCAGGGACACCACCTTCGCGGCCGATGACCACCGCTCGTACAACCGGCACGGCGAGGCTTTCGACGTCGGCGAGACGTTTTCCGGGGTGGACTTCGAGTCCGGCGTGGACGCCGCCCGGGAATTCGCCACCCTGGCGCTGCCGGGCGCGACCCCGGCGCAGATGGCGCTGCGCTGGGTCATCCAGCAGCCCGGGGTTACCACCGTCATCCCCGGCGCCCGCAACCCCGAGCAGGCCCGGCTGAACTCCGCGGCGGCCGACCTACCGCCGCTGGGGCAGCCGGCCCTGGACGCGATCGAGAACCTCTACGACAAGTACTTCCGCGCATCCGTGCACGCTCGCTGGTGACGTCCGCCGACTGGGCCACGGTCGCGAGCCTGGCCACCGCCCTGGGCACGCTCGTGCTGGCCGTGGCCACGTTCTCCGCGGTCCGCTCGGGCAACCGGACGGCGCGGGCGGCCGAGCTGTCCCTGCTGACCAGCCTGCGGCCGCTGCTGACGCCGTCCCGGCGCGAGGACTCGGTGCTGAAGATGAACTTCGCCGACAACAAGTGGCTGCGCGTGCCGGGCGGCAGCGGTGTCGGCGAGATCGGCGGCGGCGACGGCACCATGGGGCCGAAGGACGCCGTCGTCTACCTGGCCCTGTCGCTGCGCAACGTGGGCAACGGGATCGCCGTGCTGCACGGATGGCACTTCCATCCCGGACGGCCCCCGACCAGCGACGACCCCCTGCCGCTGAGCGAGTTCCGCATGCAGACCCGGGACATGTACATCCCGCCCGGGGACATTGGTTTCTGGCAGGGGACCGTGCGTCGCCTGGACGATCCGCAGTACGACATAGCGCGGAAGGTGGTCGAGGGGCATCAGGAGTGGGTCGTGGACCTGCTGTACGGCGACGAGGACGGCGGCCAGCGCGTAATCGGCCGGTTCCGGTGCCAGCCAGGCCCGTGGCCCGGCCAGCGGAGCCGTCCTGGCTCCGAACATTCAGCGTCCCAGGAATCACCTTCGGGCGAATCGCACGAACAGATCACGACGTGGCTGCTCACCGTGGCCCGGCACTGGAGCATCGACCGGCCGGACCCGCGCCGGGGCGACCGCCCCATAGCCCAGTAATACCTGGCAGCCGGGATAATTCGGGATGGTCCGCAAGTTCTAACAAAGTTCTTATCGCCTCATACCAATTTGGCCGCAGACGTTACCGCACCCGGCTCATCGTCGCGACAGCCGGGCTGGCCGTGGTGGCGGTCGCGGGTTTCCTGGGCGTGCCCGCGCTGCTGCACACGCTCGGCGTCGGCGCCGGCCCCCGACGACCTGTCCATCGCGCCGGATACCACGGTCACCGTCTCGATCTTGGCTTCCGGCAGCACCACCGATCCCGCGGAGTGCTCGTTCAACGGGGTGGCCTGCCGGTTAGGCCTAGCCGCCGTCGTTTAGCCTGGCCAGCTGGGCACTCTCAGAGAACCTTGAGGAACCTCACAGCTGGATCGCCTATCGCTTCCTTGATCGTTCCGCCAGAATGAGACATCATCACGATTCAGCGTCAATGCCAGCTGAACGGGAACCAACGCGATAGCAACGACCCAATGAGGGAGGCTATGCGTCCGGAGATCCGGAAACCGGAAGGATCACCGGGGCCGGCATCCGGGCGGCCGCGGCCACGGTGGTATCGCTGGCTGGCCAAACCATCCGCCCGCCTCGTCAGCACCTCGGTGCTGGCCGCGCTGGCCATCATTTTCGCCACGCCGGCCAGCGGCGGCATGGCCGCCCGGTTGGTGAAGGCGGTCGGCTTCGGCCCGTCCCCGTCGCAAAACGGTGCGTCCTTCGGCGGCACCCCAGCCGTGGGCGCCCTGTTCACGACCAGCAACGGTCACCTCGGAACACATTTCTGCACGGCCAGCGTGGTCAACAGCCCGCACGGGAACCTGCTGCTGACCGCGGCCCACTGCGTCGTCGGCACGCAGGGGACGATCGCGTTCGTGCCGGGCTACGCGAACGGGCAGGCCCCCTACCAGATCTGGTACGTCTCGCGGAGCTTCACCGGCCAGGCCTGGAACAACTCGGCCAGCGTGGACGACGACGTCGCCTTCCTGGAAGTGAGCCAGAACGACGGCACCCCGATCGAGGACGTTACCGGCGCCGAGCAACTCGGCATCGGCCTGCCCCCGGTGGAGCTGACCCGGGTCATCGGCTACCCGAACGGCGCCAGCGAGTCAGTGGTCTGCCAGAACTGGACGAAGGCCTTCAGCCCGACCCAGCTGGAGTTCGACTGCGGCGGTTACCCGGACGGGACCAGCGGCGGCCCGTTCCTGATCCGGGTGGACCAGGCCACCGGGCAGGGCACGGTCATGGGCCTCATCGGCGGTTACCAGCAGGGCGGCGACAGCCCGTCGGTCTCCTACTCGGCCATGTTCGGCAGCAACGTGCGCGCGCTGTACCAGACCGCGGTGGCGGGTAGCTGAGGGATCGTCCCAGGGTCAGTCGTCCTGGGCCGGCGGCGGGACGATCGCGTCCAGCTCGGCCACCTGAGCCGGCGTCGGCGTCCAGTCACCGGCCACCACGTTGGCCTTCACCTGCTCCGGGCTCATCGCCCCGGCGATTACCGAGGAGCAGCCGGGCTGGGCGGCCAGGCCGCCGATGGCCACGTCCAGGATGCTGGCGCCCTGGGCCTCGGCCCAGGCGATCAGGGCCTCCACCCGGTCGAGCTTCTCGTCGGTCACGTAGTCCGGCCGGCCGGCCAGCCGGGTACCGCTGGGCGCCTGCTGGCCCCGGCGGATCTTTCCGGTGAGCAGCCCGTTGGCCAGCGGAAAGTAGGGCAGCACCGCCACCCCGAAGTGCCGGGCCGCGGGCACGACCTCGGCCTCCGCGTCGCGCTCCAGCAGGGACCAGTGATTCTGCGCCGAGATGAACTTGTTGCGGCCACCCTCGCGGGCCACGTGCTCGGCGTCGGCGAGCTGCCAGCCGGAGAAGTTGGAGTGCCCGGCGTAGCGGATCTTGCCCTCGGTGATCAGCTCGTCCAGTGCGGCGATGGTCTCGTCGATGGGCGTCCCCGGATCCGGGGTGTGCAACTGATAGAGGTCGATGTAGTCCGTACGGAGCCGGCGCAGCGATTGGGTGACGGCGCGCTTGATGTAGGCGCGGCCGCCCTTCGCGCCGGCCGCCGGCCCGTAGCCCATGTCCACCTTCCGGTGGCCGAACTTGGTGGCGAGCACGATCTGGCTGCGCCGGGTGCCCAGCACCTCGCCGAGCAGGGTCTCGGATGCGCCGTCCCCGCCGTAGGTGTCCGCCGTGTCGAACAGCGTGATTCCGGCGTCGATCGCGGCGTCCACCACCGCGCGCGTCCCGTTAACGTCAAGCCGGCGGCCGAAGTTGTTGCAGCCGAGCCCGACGACGGACACCAGCAATCCGGATGATCCGAGCGATCGGTAGCGCATACTCTCCCGCCTCGTCTGTGGTTGTTCGCCAATTTACCCGCCGCGGTTTCAGGACTTACGGGCGACCAGAGCGTAGAGATAGGCATCCGCCGGATTCGGCGGCGGCGAAGTGCCCGGATCGGGCCGCCATTCGGGCAGCCAGACCACGCCCGGCGCCACCAGCTCCAGGCCCTTGGCCAGCCGCTGGATCTGGTCCCGGCGGCGGGGGTAGATCGGCGTGGTCGTCTGGTCGTACACCTGGGCCGCCGTGCGCACCTCGGGCTTCGCATCCGCGGTCATGTGCGAGACAACCAGGTAGCTTCCGGACGGGAACGGCTCGAGCAGCGTTGCGATGATGCCGGCCAGGTCGTCCTCGTCGGGGATGAAGTGCAGCACCGCGGCGAGCAGCACGGCGACCGGCTCCCCGACGTCGATCAGCGCACGGAGCTCCGGGTCAGCCAGTATCGCCTCGGGATGGCGCAGGTCATGCTCCAGGATCGCGGTGCCGACGACGCCGTGCAGCAGATCCCGGCCGTGGGTCAGCACCACGGGATCGTTGTCCACGTAGACGACGTGCGCACCGGGCGCCGCGGCCTGGGCGATCTCGTGCACGTTGCCCACGGTGGGCAGGCCAGTGCCAATATCGATGAACTGCCGGACGCCGCGGGCGGCGAGGTAGCGGACCGCCCGGCCGAGGAACGCACGGTTCCACTCGCAGGCGACCCGGATGTGGGGCAGGGCCAGGGCGATCTCGGCTGCCGCGGCCCGGTCGGCCGGGTAGTTGTCCTTGCCCCCCAGGAGGTAGTCGTAAATTCGTGCCGGGCTTGGGATATCAGGCCTGAACTTCTTTCTCCAGCACTCGTTTTCGGTCACCGCATTTACTCCCTGAATACCGTGATAAGGAATTGCGCCATACACTTGCAGTGCGGCCGGGCCGCACATAAATGGATCTGTTATCACGGCGCGCCGAGGGGAGTGCGGCGCCGTATTCGGCTGATGCAGCGGCCGGTTCGGGGATTCAGAAGGGAATCAGCCGGCGCGGCGGTCTCGCGGCGGGGACGGGCCGGACGGCCACGGCGCGCCCGACGCAGGCAGCCGCGGCGGGCTCGTGCGGCGGCCCACGGGGTGGCTCACGGGGTGGCTCACGGGGCTCCCGCGCCGCGACGGCTGGCGCATTGGTGCGTCGTCTCGTCCACGCCAGCCTACGGATGCGCGGCCAGACGTCCACACCAGCGTGTGGCAGTGACGGGGGGGTGAACTCGGCACCCGGGTCCCGGCTGGCCCGGGCCGGCCCGACAGCCGCCGTCCGGGCGACCCGAGAGAACCGGAGAGCGGTCGCGTCCCAGCCAGAATCCCAAGTTCAGCCACCGGGCCCGGGGCAAGCCCGGGAAGACAGGACCCGCTTCGGCGCGCAGCAAGAAGCGAAAGCGCACTTAATGGATTCACAACTTGCGTGGCGCGACCTTGCCGCCAAACGGCTGAGGGCATGTCATGAAATCCCACCTGCGTTATCATTGCGTTGACGCGATGAAGCGCCGTACGGCGAAACGCAATTGCGCTAAAGATATGCATAGGCAGGGTGTTTCTCGGTGACAGTTGTGTCTTATTATTCGCGACATGTTTGTCCAACCAGTGTAGCTGTTCACGACAGAACCGTCCTAGCAGTTGCGGTACCCGGAACCTGGAACGTGCTGGTCAACCCGGCGGGCCCCGGTAGGCGGCCCGGAGAGGACAGGTGAGTCTGATGACGGAGGCGGCACATGGACCGACCGTCCTTCGCATCCTCCTCGGCACGCATTTGCGTCGCTTGCGTGAAAGCAGGGGAATCTCGGCTCAGCAGGCCGCCAAGATCATCCGCGGGTCGGAATCGAAGATCAGCCGCATCGAGCTGGGCCGGAATGCCATCAGGGAAATCGACATCCTTGACCTGCTGACCTACTACGGCGTGGCGTACGCCGAGCGGGAGCAACTGCTGGGCCTGGCCGAGCAGGCGAACCGGCCGGGCTGGTGGCACCGGCACACCGACATCCTGCCGGAGTGGTTCCAGACTTATGTGGGCATGGAGGAGTCCGCCGCATCCATCCGTATCTACGAGCCTCAGTTCGTGCCCGGCCTGCTGCAGACCGAGGATTACGCCAGCGCTGTTCTGGCCCTTGGCGACTTCTCCCCCGAAGACGCGGAACGGCACGTGCTGGTCCGCAAGGAACGGCAGCGGCGCTTCGCCCGCGGCGACCTTAAGCTCTGGGTGATCGTCGAGGAGCCCGCGCTGCAGCGGCCGGTCAGTGATGTCCGCACTCAGCAGGACCAGATCGCCTACCTGCTGGAGGCGAGCGAGCGCTCCAACCTCACCCTTCAGGTGGTGCCGTACGGCGTCGGGGGGCATGCGGTCCCGAGCGGCTTCAGCGTGCTGCGGTTCGGCGACCGGGAACTGCCCGACATCGTCTACGTCGAGCATCTGACCAGTGCTCTCTACCTGGACAAGCAGTCCGATGTGGACCAATACATGCTGGCTATGGAGCGGCTGAGCATCGTCAGCGCGCCGCCGTCCGCGACTGCCGGGATCCTCAAGTCGATCATCAGCGACCTGGACGGGGATCAATGAGCCACCTCCGTAACGGGATGCGGGCCAGCCAGCTACGGGGTGTCACGTGGCGGAAGAGCAGCCGGAGCGGGCCGACCGGAGGCAACTGCGTGGAAATCGCTGCGCTGCTGGGCAGCGCGCTCGATGGGGCGCTCAATGGGGCGCCCAGCGGAGCGGTCGCGGTGCGGGATTCCCAGCAACCCGACGGACTGGCGCTCATCTTCACCGCCGCGACGTGGCAGGCATTCACCGGCGGCCTCGCCGCCGGGCTGGACCGGAGACCGGCCTGACGGCCGGACCGGAAAACTGTGGCGGGTCCCGCTACCCCTCAGCGGGACCCGCCACTTTGCCCCCCTAACGCCCGGAGCATGTCTCCGGGACGTCGTCAGACCATCGGCCTGCTAGCTAGGAAGGTCAAACTCGCCGTTCTTCGCACCAATGAGGAAGCACTCCCACTCGTGCCGGTTAAACAAGTGCGGGGTCTTGTACCGGTCCTTCGTGTCACGGACCGCCACGCCGCCTTCGTCGGGCAGGTGCGCAATTTCCACGCACCCGCCGGTGCTGCTGGCGCTGCTCTTGAACCAGCGCAGCCCTGTGAGGTCGGTATCCATCCGCCTCTCCTTTCCGATGTGTGACCATCTTTCCATCTATCAGGCGAGATCCGTCGCCACCCTGGAGATCAGATCCGCTGACGCACCCGGCGACAGAGCCGCCGCCCGGAGCCGGTCGAACGCCTCAGCGCAGGTGCGCACTTCACGGTCCTTCTCCAAGTAAATGATCCCGGCCACGGACTCCACGTACGCCACATCGGCGTCGGCCCGCTCGGGGAACTCGAGAATGGAAAAGGACCCTTTCAGCCCCGCGTGCGAGCCGCTCTCAAACGGCAGCACCTGGAGCGTCACATTCGGCATCTTGCTCGCCTCGGTCAGCCGCGCGAGCTGACCGCGCATGACGTCGGGCCCGCCGATGGTCCGGCGGATCACGGCCTCGTCCAGGATCAGCCATACATCCAGCGGAAGATCCCGCTCCAGCACATCCTGGCGCTTGATCCGCAGGTCGACCAGCCTCTCGATCTGCTCGTCGGTGTCCCGGTTCTGAACTTCCCGTAGTACAGCGCGGGCATAGTCCGGCGTCTGCAACAGCCCCTCCACCGCTTCCCCCTGGAAGCTGCGGAGCCCCGCGGCCTCGGCCTCCAGCCCGACGTAGATGCCGAACCCGGTCGGCAGCACGTCGTCGTAGACCGACCACCAGCCCTTGCGGTGGCCCTCCCGGGCCATGTCGATGAGCACCTGGCGCTGAGCGGGATCGTCGACGCCGTACATCTCAAGCATGGCGTTGAGATAGACGGACTTGGTCGGCGCCTTCCCGGTCTCGATGCGGGAGAGGGTCGACGCGGCCACGCCCAGCTGCTCGGCGACCTCTTCCAGCTTGATGGAGTGCGCTTCTCGCAGCCGCCGCAACTCGAACCCGAGCCTCCGGCGACGCACGGTCGGCCCCATCGTCACGGGCGAGTCACCCCCTTCAATCCGTCCGGGCCGTCATGCCCACCTCGATAAGCGGCGTGCGCGGCACGACGACCGGCCATCTGATGGCACAAAGTAACGAGTTCGCTCCGTACCGTTCCCTGGCAACCATGACGATACCGCACCCACGCCCCGGATGAAATCCCATCCGGGATTTCATCCGGGAAATTTGTTTCATGCACTTGCGCGCGCCTCTCTTCCGGCCCATCATCGTTTTAACACACGGTGATGAAATCGTTACTGCCGCGCCCGATATGGTCCTTGGACTGACCGTAACTCCAGGCGCGCGAAGAGAACATCCACTAGGGGGAATGCGGCATGGATCAGACACGACGGGACGATAACCAGCCCAGCCAGTCATGACGTCGGCAGCGGTCGTCCTGGGCAGCCTGACTATTCCGGGGTGCCCGGAACAGGTGTCGCGGGCCCGGGCCTACGTCGCCGCGCTGGCGGGGCCGGCGGCGGAGACCGCCGCCTTACTGACTTCGGAACTGGTCACGAATGCGGTGCTGCACACCAGTTCGGGGCGGGAAGGCGGCACGGTCACGATCGTTGTCATCGGCGTGCCGGACGGCCTGCTGGTGGAGGTCATCGACGGCGGATCCTCGGCGAGCGGGCCCGAGGTGAGCGGTGACCGGTACGCCGCCCATGGCCACGGCCTGTTCCTGGTCGATCAGCTGGCGGCACGCTGGGGATGCCTTCAGGACACCGCCGGGACGACCGTCTGGTTCCAGATCGGCGCCGGGGACGACCCGCTCCGCGCCGAGTAGCCGGCGGCCAAGTAGCCGGGAACCGAGCAACCGGCGGCCGATTAGGCGGGGACCGGGAGAACCCGGCGGCGCCCGGCCTGCGGGCGCGGGCGCGGGTCAAGCCGGGCCTGCAGCCAGCGGGCAAAGGCGGGGTAATCGATGTCCTGGCTGAGCAGCACGGCCCGGCCGCCGCGACGCTCGCTGATCCGCCCGGCAGCGTCGGCCGTGAGGACGGTCCATGCGAACGGGGTGAACGGGAGCCGGAGGGCCGCGGACAACGCGAGGGGGTCGGCTGGCAGCACGGCCGGGTGATAACGGGCAAAGAACTGGCGGCAGTGGGACGCGAGCAGGCCGGCCCAGGGCGGCACCGGCGCGCCGGTGCCGCCCTGGGCCGGCCCGGCTAGCTCCCGGAACACGGGGGTGGCCGCGGTAATCTCGCATCCCGGGCGGCCTACGGCATCGAATCCCACCAAGCGCAGGTAGCGCGCCGCGCTCAGCACCTGCCGGGCGGCCCCAGGATCCAGCCGGAAATTGCGGGGCGGAAGTGCGGGGTCGGCGCGGTTCACGGTGCCGGTCAGCTGGGTGATGAACAGCCGCTGGGCCAGCCCCGGATCCCGGGAGAGCAGCGCCGCCAGGTTGGACAGGGGCCCGAGCCCGATCCAGCGCGCGGCGCCGCCGGCCCGCCCGCAGGCAGCACGGACCGCGGCCGCCACGTCGTCCGGCTGTGCGACGACCGATCCGGGGGTCAGGCCGGCGGCGAAGAAACATGGCGTCGCGCTGAGCTGGCGGCCGGCCACCACCGGGACGTCGGGCCGACCCGCCGCATCCAGCAGGAGGCGGGCGAACCGGGCGCGCTGCCCGGACATCTCATCCGACGTCAGGACGAGCGTGAGCTCCGGCAGCTCGCGGGCGGCGATCACCAGCGCCATGGCATCGTCGGGCTCACCGCCGATGTCAGCGTCGAGGATGACGGGCAGCCCCACTCTTGCTCCTGACGTAGGTCCCGGTCAGATTTGCCCGTGCCTGGTAGTTGGCTGGTATGTACCTGACCAGCAGAAACCAATCTCTTGTACCAAGAGTCACAGATATGTTAACAGTCCGTATCGGAGGGCCGAGGCCCACGCCCACGTTGCCCCGATCGGACCTAGGAGTAGGTGCGCTAGGCCCGGTTCACGCGGTCGGCGCGCCAGCACCACGCGCGCATCGGCACGTCGATCTCGCCCGCGCCCGGGAACTGCTGCTCCAGGCGGTCCCGGGCGTACGCGAGCGCGGCCGCCCGCTCCCCCGGCTCGGCGGTGATGACACCGCTGTAGGTGGCGAGCATGTCGACGATGCTCTCAATCGTCATCGGGCGGGTGAAGCGGAACGAGGCGGTGACCGCCGGGCCGAACAGGCCGGTATCGGGCAGGATGATCTCGCGCTGGCGGACCCGGCCCGGGGCCGGGGAATCACGCCGCTGGTCAAGGCCGCGGACCCAGGGCACCTCCCGGTCCCGCGTGGTCCACAGCACGCCCAGGCGGCCGCCGTCGCGCAGCACCCGGGCGATCTCCGGGACGGCCCGCTCCGGGTCGAGCCAGTGCCACGCCGACGACACGAACACGCCGTCGGCCTGAGCGTCATCCACCGGGATGGCCTCGCCGGTGCCGCGCAGCACCCGGACGCCCGGCGAGCGGGCCCGCAGCACTGCAGCCATCCGCCCGTCCGGCTCGACCGCGATCACTTCCGGGACCCGGCGGGCCAGCGCCCGCGACAGCAGGCCGGTTCCCGCGGCCAGGTCAACGGCGACCTCGCAGCGCGGTGGCAGCAGCCAGTCCACCGCGTCGTCCGGCGGCCCGGGTCGCAGCCGGTCGTAGTCTCCGGCGACCGCCCCGAACGACCTCGACCGTTCCGCACGACTAGCCACTCTGGCACCGTAACGCCCGGCCACGGTTCTGCCAGCGGCCGGCCCCTTGCCGCCCCGGTCCCGCTGGCCGGACGGGTCCTCCCGGCTCAGCCCGCGGCGGCGGCGGCGACCACACCGGCGCAGACGCGGGCGAGGTCGTCGTCGCCGGTTACGTAGGGCGGCATGGTGTAGACGAGATCGCGGAACGGCCGCAGCCAGACACCCTCGGCCACGGCCGCCTTGGTCGCCGCGATGATGTCCACGTCGTGATCCAGCTGGACCACCCCGATCGCGCCGAGGACCCGGACGTCGGTGACCCCGGGCAGGCCACGCGCGGGGGCGAGCCCAGCGCGCAGCCCCGTCTCGATCCGCCGGACCTGGGCTTGCCAGCCGCCTGGGTACCCGGTGAGCAGCACGTCCAGCGAGGCGCTGGCGACCGCGCAGGCCAGCGGGTTACCCATGAACGTCGGGCCGTGCGCGAGCACCGGAAGCTCGCCGTCACTGATGCCCGCCGCCACCTCGGGCGTGCACAGCGCCGCGGCCAGCGTGAGATAGCCGCCGGTCAGCGCCTTGCCCACGCACATCACGTCGGGGCGCACGCCCGCGTGCCCGGCCGCGAACAGCGCCCCGCTGCGGCCGAAGCCGGTGGCGATCTCGTCGAAGATCAGCAGCACGCCGTGCTCAGCGCAGGCCGAACGCAGCAGCCGCAGGTAGCCGGGATCGTGGAAGCGCATGCCGCCGGCGCCCTGCACCACCGGCTCGACGATCACCGCGGCCAGCTCATCCGCGTGCCGCGCGATCAGGCCGGTGAGCTCGTTGGCGTAGCCAGGGTCCACGCCGGCGGTGAACCCGGCGGGCGGCAGGCCGGCGAACACCTGCCGTGGCAGCACGCCGTCCCAGATCCGGTGCATGCCGCCGTCCGGGTCGCACACCGACATGGCCCAGAACGTGTCGCCGTGATAGCCGCCGCGCCAGGTGAGCAGCTTCTGCCGGGCCGGGCGCCCCCGGGAGCGCCAGTACTGCAGGCACATCTTGATCGCGACCTCGACGGCGACCGATCCCGAGTCGCACAGAAACACGTGCTCCAGGCCGTCTGGCGCAAGGGTGGCCAGCCGGTCACACAGCCGGACCGCGCTCTCGTGGGTCAGGCCGCCGAACATAACGTGGCTCATCCGCTCCAGCTGGGCCGCGGCGGCGGCGTCCAGGACCGGGTGCCGGTACCCGTGGATGGCTGCCCACCACGACGACATCCCATCAATCAGTTCAGCGCCGCTCAGTTCGGGGCTCCCCGGGCCCGCCAGCTTCAGCCGGACTCCCGACGCGGACTCCACCGCCAGCGGCGGGTGCGTCCCCGGCATCGGCGCGTACGGGTGCCAGACGCGCGTCCGGTCAATCTCAAGGAGCCGAGCAGTCAGCATCCGCCCAGGTTACGGCGAGGCGCCCGTAACCGGCCCAGCGAGTCCTGGCCTTGGGCCCGGTGCGCCCGGCAGGGCGATGTCCCACGGCTACGGGGAGCGTTTTCAGTGAATACGACTGAGACCGCTCCCCGTAACGGTACGGGGGGCCCTGAGCGAGGCGCTCGTAACCGGGCCTTGGCCCGGTGAGCGGCCGGTGCTGTCGGCGAGCACCACCGCGGCTCACGGCGAGGCGCTCGCTACCGGCCCAGCGAACCGGGCCTTGGCCCGGTGAGTGGCCGGTGTGTCGGCGAAGTACCACCGCGCGGGCGCGAAGCGCAGCGGGGGGTTCCGGGGGGTCGCCCCCCGGGCCAACACGGGGGTTCCAGGGGGGTCGCCCCCCAGGCAAACACCGCACTATCGGCGGCTGGCGCTCCGGCCGCGGGACGATGAGCCGCGGCCGCGCTTTTCCCGCAGCCGCATCGACACCTTCAGTGGGCTGCCCTCGAAGCCGAACTCCTCGCGGAGCTTGCGCTCCACGAACCGGCGGTAGGCCGCCTCCAGGAACCCGGTCGTGAACAGCACGACGTGCGGCGGCCGGATGCCCGCCTGGGTAGCGAACAGGATCTTGGGCTGGCGGCCGCCGCGTACTGGCGGCGGGGTCGCCGCGACCAGGGCAGTCAGCCAGCTGTTGAGCCGACCGGTCGGCACCCGGGTCTCCCAGCCCGCCAGGGCGGTCTCGATCGCCGGGACCAGCCGGTCCATGTGCCGCCCGGTGGTCGCGGAGATGTTCACCCGCGGCGCCCAGCGCGCGTTGTACAGCTGCCGGTCGATCTCGCGCTGCAGGTAGTACTGGCGCTCTTCGTCGACCATGTCCCACTTGTTGAACGCGATGACCAGCGCCCGGCCCGCCTCGATCACCATCGAGATGATGCGCAGGTCCTGCTCGGTCAGCGGCTGGCTCGCGTCCACGAGCACCACCGCGACCTCGGCGACCTCCAGCGCGCCGGCCGTCCGCAGCGCGGCGTAGTAGTCAGCGCCCTGGCTCTCCCGGAAGCGCCGCCGGATACCGGCTGTGTCCACGAACCGCCAGGTCTTGCCGCCCAGCTCGATCAGCTCGTCCACCGGGTCCCGGGTCGTGCCGGCCTCGGTGTCGACCAGCACCCGCTGCTCCCCGGCCAGCATGTTGAGCAGGCTGGACTTGCCCACGTTCGGCCGGCCGATGAGCGCCACCCGGCGCGGGCCGCCCGGCTGCGTGCGCGGCTGCGGCGGGGCCTCGGGCAGTGCCTCCAGCACGGCGTCGAGCAGGTCACCGCTGCCGCGCCCGTGCAGCGCGCTCACCGGGTACGGCTCGCCGAGCCCCAGCGACCACAACGCCGAGGCGGTAAGCTCCGTGGCCGCGTTGTCGACCTTGTTGGCCGCCACCACCACGGGCACGCCGGAGCGGCGCAGCACGTCAGCGACGGCGTCGTCGGTGTCGGTCACGCCCACCGTGGCGTCCACCACGAACAGCACGGCGTCGGCCGTGGCCGCGGCGATCCGGGCCTGGCCGGCGATCCGCGCGGCAAGCGATCCGGTCTTTTCCTCCGACGGCTGCCAGCCGCCCGTGTCGACCAGGGTGAAGAGCCGGCCGCTCCACTCCGCGTCGTAGGCGACCCGGTCGCGGGTCACCCCCGGGGTGTCCTCCACCACCGCCAGGCGGCTGCCAAGGATCCGGTTGACCAGCGTGGACTTGCCAACATTCGGACGCCCGACGACCGCCACCACCGGTCGCTCGGCGGCCTGCAGATCCTCGATGTAGTCACCGAGGCCGGGCTCGGAGTCCGCGGCACCGTCGGCTGGGTCCTCGTCGGGAGGGTAGGTGTCATCCACTCCGGGCACGAACTCGTCGATGCCGGGCACGAACTCGTTGTCGGGGCCGGACCCGGCGGACTCGTCGTCCGGGCTCACCGGGTCGTCCTCGCGGTATCGGGCAGGTCGGCCCGCTCCGTGGCCAGGTCCGTGATCATGGCGATCACGTCGCCGAGCGCGAACATGGTCGAATCGATCTCCACGGCGTCGGCGGCCCTGGCCATCTGCCCGGCGTCCATCCGGTCGCGGCGGGCCTGCTCGGACTGGGTAGTGGTGACCGTGGCCGCGGGGTCAGCGGCCAGTTCGGCGGTACGCCGGGTCGCGCGGGCCAGTTCGCTGGCGGTCAGGAAGACCTTGACCACGGCGTCGGGCGCCACCACCGTGCCGATGTCACGCCCCTCCACGACGATGCCCCGCCCTTCGGCCCGGGCCCGGGCGATGATCTCCCGCTGCATGGCGATCAGCCGCACCCGGACCTGCGGGACCCGGGCGGCCGCCGATACCGCGCCGGATACCTCCCGGGTGCGGATGGCCGCGGACACGTCCCGGCCGCCCACCGTCACCCACGAGTCGTCCGGATCGGTGCTGGCCTCGATGACCGGATCGGCCACGTGCTGCGCCACCGCGTCCGGGTCATCGACATCGATCCCGTGGGCCAGCAGCCACCAGGTGAGCGCCCGGTACATGGCCCCGGTGTCCAGGTAGCGGAGGCCCAGGGCGCGGGCTACCCCCTGCGCGGTGCTCGATTTACCTGACGCCGACGGGCCATCGACGGCGATGACGATTCCGCTGCCCGATCTTCCCGACTGAGGATCGCCGTGACCGCCCGCTGAAATGCTCACATCCGCAAGGCTACCGGCGGACGGGCCATCCGCCGGCCGCTAGGGCCGCAATTAGCGTCCGGGCTGACTCGGGCCGGACCGACAGCTCAGCGACTCCGACCGGCTGGCCGGGTGAATGCTCGATCCCGACGTCCTCGATGTTGACGTCGGCCTCCGCGGCTGTGGTGAACAGCCGGGCCAGTTCCCCGGGCCGGTCGCTGATGACCACCTGCACCGCGGTGAACGCGCGAGCCGGGCCGCCGTGCTTGCCGGGGATCCGGGCCACGCCGGTGCGCCCCTGCTCGAGGAGGGCCGCCAGGTGCTGGCCGGCCTCCGATGAGCTGGCCTCTGCTGGGCCGGCCTTCGAGGCCGGGGGCACGGGCGATCCGTTTTCCGCGATCTCCGCCAGCGCCAGGGCGATGTCCGTGAGGCTGGCGGCCACATCGGCCAGCACCGCCGTGACGGGAGCAGCGTTTCCGGTCAGGATCTGCGTCCACAGGTCCACATCACCCACGGCGATCCGGGTGGCGTCGCGCAGGCCCTGCCCGGCCAGGCTGAGCGCTTCGGCTGGTACCGACTCCGGGGCGAGCCGGGCGGCCATTGCCGCGGCGACCACGTGCGGGGCATGCGAGACGAGCGCGACCCAGCGGTCGTGGGTCTCCGCATCGGTCACGACCAGCTCGGCGCCGCAGGCCCGCACGAGGGCGGTCGCCTTTCCCATGGCCTCCCCGGACGTCTCGGCCGCGGGGCACAGCGCCCACGCCCGGCCCAGGAAAAGGTCGGCGCGGGCGGCGGCGGGACCGGACCGCTCCCGGCCGGCCAGCGGATGCCCGGGCACATACCGGGAGATGTCACAGCCGGCGTCGCGGGCCTGGGCCAGCGGAAGCGCCTTCACGCTGGCCACGTCGGTGTAGCAATCGGCCAGGGCCGCCCGCTGCGCCGTGCCCAGCACCGCAGCCACGTCGGCGGGCGGCACGGCGATCAGCGCCAGGTCGGCCGGGCTCTCCAGACTGTCCAGGCTGCTCAGCACCCGGCCGGCGCCCAGGTCGGCCGCGAGCGCGGCGGCGGCCGGGTCACGATCCCAGAGCCGGACGTCGGTGCCGAGCCGCCGCAGGGCGAGCGCCGCAGACGTCCCGATCAGGCCGGTACCGATGACGGCGACCCGTCGCGGGACGGGCCCCGGGGTCACTGCGCGATATCCAGCCGGAGCGCGGCCGCACCGCGCAGGTACACGTGCTGAATCTCGCCGCGGGTGCGGCCGGTCTCCACGTGCATCATGAGCCGGACGATCCGCGGGAGCGCACCCGGGACGGGTATCTCGGTCGCGCACAGCAGCGGCACGTCGTGAAATCCGATCTTGCGCGCGGCCAGGGCCGGGAACTCCGCGGTCAGGTCGGGGGTGACGGTGAACAGGACGCTGATCACGTCATCTGGTACGAGGTCGTTACGCGTCATGACGTCGCTGACGAGATCGGCTGTCCCCGCCAGGATCGCCTCACGCTCGTCGGCATCGACCTGCACCGCGCCCCGGATCGCTCTGACCGGCACGTTCCCACCTCCTCAAGGCCTTCATGGCTCGGGCTGACGCCCGCCTCAAGGCTATAGGCCTACCGACGCGTACAGCTCACCAATTTCCCTCGTACTGAGCTCGCGGACGGCGCCTGGCCGGAGGCCGCCGAGCCGGATCGGGCCGACATCGGTGCGGACCAGCCGTAGGACCGGATGCCCGGCTTCGGCCAGCATCCGGCGCACGATCCGCTTGCGCCCCTCATGCAGCGTGATCTCGACCAGTACCCGCGGCCCGGAACGTTCCACCACCCGGAACCGGTCCGCGGTGGCCACGCCGTCGTCCAGCTCGATCCCGGTCATCAGCTTGCGGCCCAGGTCTTTGGGCACTGGGCCCTGTACCTCGGCCAGGTAGGTCTTGAGCACCCCGTACCGGGGGTGCGCCAGCCGGTGCGCGAGCTCCCCGTCGTTGGTCAGGAGCATCAGGCCCTCGGTGTCGTAGTCGAGCCGGCCGACGTGGAACAGCCGTTCGGCCCGGTCGCCGAGGAAGTCGGTGATCGTGGGCCTGCCGCGCGGATCGGACATCGCCGTCAGCACCCCGGGCGGCTTGTTGAAAGCCAGGTAGACGAGATCCTGGCGGGACGGGATCCGTTTGCCGTCCACCCGGATGATCTGGTGCTCGGGATCGACCCGGGCGCCGAACCGGCGCACCGTCTCCCCGTCCACCTCGACCCGGCCCGCCCCGATCATCTCCTCACAGTGCCGGCGGCTGCCGACTCCGGCCGCGGCCAGCACCTTCTGCAGCCGCACGCCACCGGGGACGTCGGTCAGGCTGTCGCGCTCCCCGCCGAAGTCATCATCGAAGTCGTCGTCGAGATCGCCGACGTCCACCGGGGCCGCGACGGGCGCCGACGGCCCGGCGGCCAGGGACGGCCGGCCCGCCTGACCGGCCCGACCTGGACGGCTGGGGCGATTGGTCCGGCTGCTGCGCCCCGCGCTCCCGCGGGGCGGCTTACGGCCGGGCTCGCTCATGGCCGCACCTCCCCGCGGTCTTCGCCGTCCTCGACACCCTCGACGGTGTCCGGCAGGAACGGGGCGAGGTCAGGCAGGTCCTCCAGGCTGGCCAGGCCGAGGCGCTCCAGGAAGTAGCCGGTGGTCCGGTACAGGATCGCGCCGGTCTCCGGGTCAGTCCCGGCGTCCTCGACCAGCCCGCGCAGGGTCAGCGTCCGCATCACGCCGTCGCAGTTGACGCCGCGGACGGCGGACACCCGGGCCCGGCTGACCGGCTGGCGGTAGGCGACGACGGAGAGCGTCTCCAGCGCCGCCTGGGTGAGCCGGACCTCCTGGCCTTCGCTGATGAACCGCTCGACGACCGGCGCGCACTCCTCGCGGGTGTAGAACCGCCAGCCGCCGGCGATCTCCCGCAGGTCGAAGCCGCGGCCCTCGGCGGCGTAGGCGGCCGCGGTGTCACGGAGCAGCGCGGAAACTTCCCCGGTGGGCCGTTCCAGCACCTGGGCCAGCAGGACGGCGGGCACCGGCTCGTCCGCGACGAGCAGGATGGCCTCCAGGCTGGCACGCAGGTCCGGCAGGTCCGGCAGGTCCGGCAGGTCCGGCAGGTCCCGCAGGTTTCCCGGGCCGGTGCCGACGTCGCCGGTGCCGTCATCGCCGCTATCGTCATGAGCTGCGTTCATATCTGTCGTATCTGTCATGTCGTTATCTCGTCCTCGTCCGCCCCAGCCGCGACGTTCTCGTCGTCGTCCGCGTCCTGGGCGGCGTTCCAGGTCACGTAGATGTCCCCCAGCGGCGCGACCTGCTCCAGGGAAACCCGGTCCTCCCGGTACAGCTCGAGCAGGGCCAGGAAGCTGGCCACGATCTCATACGTCCCCACGCAGTCCGTGGTGAGCTGCCGGAAGCTGGCCCGGCGGAGCTCACGCAGCCTTGTGGCCAGCCGCCGCGCCTGCTCGCGGACGCTCACGAACGGGGCGTGGATGTGATCGGTGGACACCGTCGGCGGCTGCCGGGGGGTCAGCACGCGGGCCGCGATCCGGGCAAATTCTACCGGTCCCAGGCCGAGCAAAACCTCGGGGAACAGCTGGGCGAACCGCGGCTCCAGCGGGACGCGCCGCGGGAACCGGCGCGCGGCGACCGCCATCCGCCCAGCGAACACCGCCGCGACCTCCTTGTAGGCGCGGTACTGCAGCAGCCGGGCGAACAGCAGGTCCCGCGCCTCCAACAGCGCGAGGTCCTCCTCGTCCTCCACCTCGCCGGAGGGCAGCAACCGCGCGGCCTTCAGGTCCAGCAGGGTCGCGGCCACGACGAGGAAGTAACTGACCTGATCGAGGTCCCAGCCGCCGGACCGCTCCCGGATGTAGCTGATGAACTCGTCGGTCACCTGGGACAGCGCGACCTCGGTGATGTCCAGCTTGTGCTTGAAGATGAGGCCCAGCAGCAGGTCGAACGGCCCCTCGAACACGTCGAGGTGCACCTCGAAGCCAGGCGCGCCGCGGGTCTCGCCGTCGCCCGGGGCGAAGGCCGCCGGGACACCCCCGGCGTCCGGCAGCGGGGGTGACGGCCCGTCAGCGGTGATCGCCACCGCCGCCGCCGTGCTGGCCAGGGCCGGGCACGCTGTCCGGCTCGGTCCCGTTGGAGGATGACGGCGCGAGCCGCCGGGCGAGGACGCTCGTGTCGCCCCGGGCGTCAAGGTCGGCCAGGACCACGGCGATCGCTTCGCGGACGAGACGGCCGCGATCGGCGCTGATGCCGTAGCGGCGCAGGGCCAGCCGGGCGTGCTCCAGGCCGAACAGCTCGTCGGCGGACAGGTAAACGGTGATCTTCTGCGTGTGCTGCTCCCGGCCGCTCGCCGGACGGTGCGCGGCCACGTCCGGATCGGGCATAGCGGGACGAAGCAGCTCCGCTATGCCCGGCAAGCTTACCCTTCGTGATCGTCCCCGGCCTGCTGCCACCGCTCAAGTACCTCCTTGGCGAGTTCACGGTAGGAACTCGCCCCCATCGACCCGGAGTCGAACCGGGTAATGGGCTCCCCTGCCACGGTAGCGTCTGGGAAGCGTATGGTGCGGTTGATCACGGTGTGAAAAACCTTATCGCCGAAGCCGTTGACGATGTTCCTCAGTACCTCGCGGGTGTGCAGCGTACGCGAGTCGTACATGGTGGCGAGCAGGCCGTCGATCTCCAGTTTCGGGTTAAGCCGGCGCGAAACCTTGTCGATCGTCTCCATCAGCAGGGCCACCCCGCGCATGGCGAAGTACTCACATTCCAGCGGGATGAGCACACCCTGCGCGCAGGCCAGCGCGTTGAGGGTCAGCAGGCCCAGGGACGGCTGGCAGTCGATCATGATGACGTCGTAGTCGGCGACCACCGGCTCCAGGGCCCCGGCGAGGACGTACTCCCGGCCGACCTCGGACACGAGCTGGACCTCGGCGCCGGACAGGTCGATGTTGCTCGGCATCAGGTCCATGCCGTGCACCTGCGTCTTGATCAGGACGTCGTGGGCCGTGGTGCCCCGCTCCATGAGCAGGTTGTACACGGTGGCGTCGATGTCGTGCGGCTGGATGCCGAGCCCGACCGACAGCGCGCCCTGGGGATCGAAGTCCACCAGCAGGACCCGGCGCCCCTGCTCCGCCAGGGCGGCCCCGAGGTTGATGGTGGTCGTCGTCTTGCCGACGCCACCCTTCTGGTTACAGACAGCAACGATCCGGGCGGGGCCATGCATCTCAAGGGGCTCAGGGTCAGGGAACGCGGACATGGGACGTCCGGTGGGCCCTAGCTCCGCGCCCCTTGCCTCTAGCGTTCGGGTTACCACTAGCTGGATCCTCCCCGATGGATGTTTTCCAGAATCTAGAGCCTGAGCCGGGCCCGTTCAAGCTGACGCGCCGCTAGGCACCGGATATGAAAAAAGGCCGGCTTCCTCCGTCCCGGGGCGGGCGTTATCCCAGCGCCCGGGGGTGGGCCGCCGCGTACACCTCGCGCAGTTTCTCCACGGTGACCAGGGTGTAGATCTGCGTGGTGGTCACCGACGCATGCCCGAGCAGTTCCTGCACGACCCGGATATCGGCGCCGCCATCGAGCATGTGCGTGGCAAAGGAATGCCGGAGGGTATGTGGGGACACCTGAGGCAGATTGGCCCGCTCCGCCGCGGCCCGCAGCACGGCCCAGGCGCCCTGCCGGGTGAGCCGGCCAGCGCGGGCGTTCAGGAACACCGCGGGGGGCACGGTCCGGGTGGCGCCCGCCGCGAGCGCGGGCCGGGCCCGGACCAGGTAGGCGTCCAGGGCCGCGGCCGCGTACCGGCCGAGCGGCACGATGCGCTGCTTGCCCCCCTTGCCATCCAGCAGCACGGCGGGATCGCCGTCCAGCGTGAGGCCGTCGACGTCCAGGGCGGTCGCCTCGGAGATCCGGGCCCCGGTCGCGTAGAGGAACTCCAGCAGAGCGCGGTCACGGATACCGCGGGGGTCATCTTGCGGCCCCGGCCCGGCCGCGTCCAGCAGGCGTTCGACCTCGGCCACCGAGATGGCCTTGGGCAGGCGGCGCGGCGGCGCGGGCGGGGTCACCGGGCGGGCCGGATCCGCGGCCGTCATGCCCTGGGCGCACGCGAACGCGTGCAGGCCGCGCACGGCAGCCATGGCCCGGCCGGCCGAGCTGGCGGCCAGCGGCGGGTGATCGGCGTCGCCCGCCCGCAGGCCGGCCAGGTAGGACGCGATGTCGGCGCTGGTCACCTCGCCGATCTCGGTGCGCCCGGCGGCGGCCATCACCTGCTGGTAGCGGGACAGGTCCCGGCGGTAGGACGCCAGCGTGTTGGCGGCCAGCCCACGCTCCACCAGCAGGTGATCGAGATAGCCGCGGATCGCCTGGAAAGTACTGGCCGCCTGCGCGGTGCCCGTCAGTCGAGTACCTCTGACACCGGGGTGAACGGCAGTCCGTGCGCGGCTGCGACGGGCCGGCAGGTCAGCGCGCCGTCGTGGGTGGACAGGCCCAGGGCGAGCGCGGGATCGGCCCGCAGGGCGTCCCGCCAGCCCCGGTTCGCGATCTCCGTGATGTAGGGCAGCGTCACGTTGGTCAGCGCGTAGGTGGACGTGTACGGCACCGCCCCCGGCATGTTGGCCACGCAGTAGAACACCGAGTCGTGCACCCGGTAAGTCGGCTCGTCGTGGGTCGTGGGCCGCGAGTCCTCGAAGCAGCCACCCTGGTCGATGGCGATGTCGACCAGCACCGAGCCGGACTTCATCCGGGCCACCAGGTCGTTGCTGACCAGCTTCGGCGCCCGGGCGCCCGGCACGAGGACGGCCCCGATCACCAGGTCGGCGTCGATGACCGCGCGGTCGATCTCGTACGTGTTGGACGCCACCGTCTGGCAGTGTCCCTGGTAGATGGCGTCCGCGGACCGGAGCCGGGCGACGTTCAGGTCGAGGAGCAGCACTTCCGCCTGCATGCCCAGGGCGATCGCCGCGGCGTTCATGCCGGATACCCCGGCGCCGAGCACCACCACCTTGGCCGCGTACACACCGGAGACCCCGCCCATGAGCACGCCCCGGCCGCCGCCGTCGCGCTGCAGGTGATGCGCGCCGACCTGCGGGGCCATCCGGCCCGCGACCTCCGACATCGGTGCGAGCAGCGGCAGCGACCGGTCCGGGAGCTGCACGGTCTCGTACGCGATCGAGGTCACGCCGGCCTTGATCAAGGCGTCCGTGCACGGCCGGGAGGCGGCCAGGTGCAGGTACGTGAACAGGACCTGGCCCGGGCGCATCCGGTGATACTCCTCGGCCACCGGCTCCTTGACCTTGAGGATCAGCTCGGCGGTCTGCCATACGTCGTTCGCGGAGGGCAGGATCTTCGCCCCCGCCGACGTGAAGTCCTCGTCCGGGATGGCGGAGCCGGCTCCTGCCCCTGCCTCGATCACCACCTCGTGACCGGACCGGACGAGCTCGAGAATACCGGCGGGCGTGATCGCCACCCGGTACTCACGGTTCTTGACTTCCCGGGGGACGCCAACTTTCATGGTGTGTTCCTTCCCGGCCCCGGCGCCGTTGCCGGGGTCACTGTTCCGGCGCGGCCGCGTCGCGCAGCCCGGCGAAGCCCTTGTGCCAGGCCACGTGAGCGGCCAAGATCCCTGTCACCGCAAGGCCATTATGCAGCTCACCAGCCAGGACCAGGCGGACCGCCTCGTCCAGGGGCACCCAGTCGACCAGCAGGTGGGCCTCTTCGTTCACGGGCACGAAGTCCCGCTCGGAGGCGGGCACGAGCTCCAGGCCGCGGGCCAGGAAGACGCGCAGCCGCTCCGTGATGATGCCCGGCGAGCTGAGGTAGTCCACCAGCACGTCCCAGCGCGCCGCCCGGTAGCCCGTCTCCTCCAGCAGTTCCCGGCGCCCGGTCCGCAGCAGCGGCTCGCCGGCGACATCCCGCAGCCCGGCCGGCAGTTCCCACAGCAGCCGTCCCACCGGATGCCGGTACTGCCTGATCATGAGGACCCGCGGCGCCGGCCCGGATTCGTCCAGGGCCACCACGCCCACCGCGCCGGGGTGCGTGACCACCTCGCGGTCGGCGGTGTTCCCGTCCGGGGAACGGATGGTGTCGACCCGGACGCTGATGATCCGGCCCTGGTACTCCTCGGCCGAGCAGATCACCGGCCACTGCGCCGCTGCGTCCGCGACCTGGTACCCGGGGGGGGTCATGCGCTGGCGGCCGCGGGCGCAGTGGCGGCCTCGGCGGCCGTCACGTGGGTCCTGGCGCGCTGCAGGGCGGCGGCAATGAGCCCGCCGAACAGCGGGTGCGGGCGGGTCGGCCGGGACAGGAACTCGGGGTGGGCCTGGGTCCCGACGAAGAACGGATGCAGGTCCCGGCGCAGCTCGGCGAACTCCACCAGCCGGCCGTCGGGAGACAGGCCGGAGAACACCACCCCGGCCTGCTCCAGCCGCTCACGGTAACTGTTGTTGACTTCGTACCGGTGCCGGTGCCGTTCCTCCACGGTGGGCTCGCCGTACAGCTCGCGGACCAGGGTCCCGTCGGCGAGCTCGGCGCGGTACAGGCCGAGCCGCATGGTGCCGCCCATGTCC
>Ga0302326_10005411_pt1 | contig 29116 bp, 26 predicted proteins | sample Palsa_T0_3_FD_202264 | JGI IMG/M metagenome (GOLD analysis project Ga0302326, IMG submission 202264) | Peat permafrost microbial communities from Stordalen Mire near Abisko, Sweden - Palsa_T0_3 | ecosystem: Environmental > Terrestrial > Soil > Palsa > Peat permafrost | place: Sweden: Abisko... | reverse complement strand
AGTTCACTCGCCATCCGCATTCCACTTCACGTCAATGGGAGCCACGATGTCCCCTAGAATTTCCATGGTTCCCTTCATGCTTCCGATAATGCTTTCCCGCCGCTCATTAACGGGAACAAGCATAGCCACGGGCTTGCCGCGCTTGGTGATGACAAATTGCTTGCGCTGCCGTTGTACTTCATCCAGGACCTTCAGGCACTTCGCTTTGAATTCCCCGGCTGGAATCTTATCGGTCATGACCATGGTCATATTAACATGGTCATAACGATGCCGTCCATGCGTCCGCGCGTTGTTGCGCCTCGTCCACGCTATAATTCAAACGAATGGACATTTACGAGGAAGTGGTCCGGCTGCGCCGCCTCGGCCAGAAGTGCGCCCTCGCCACCATCGTGCAGGTCAACGGCTCCATTCCCAGCTACGAAAGCGCCAAGCTGCTGGTGCGCGAGGACGGCTCCATGCTCGGCACCGTGGGCGGCGGCTGCGTTGAAGCCGAAGTCTGGAATGCCGCGCGCGAAGTCATGGAAACCGAGCGGCCGCGCCAGATGAATTTCAGCCTCGGACAGGACGCCGCGTACGACAACGGCCTCATCTGCGGAGGACAACTCAGCGTGTTCGTCGAGCCCGTGGTTCCCCAACCCCGCGTTTTCATCTTCGGCGCCGGCCACATCTCGAAAAGCATTTCCAAGGTCGCCGTGCTCGCCGGATTCTCTTCCGTGGTGGTCGATAACCGCGAAGCGTTCGCCAATCGCGACCGGTTCCCCGAAGCCGACGAAGTCTACGCCGAAGAGTACGAGGACGTTTTTCCTAAACTTCCCATCCGCGACACCAGCTATGTGGTCATAGTCACGCGCGGCCATCGCGACGACATGCGTGTCCTGCGTTGGGCCGTGGATACCAACGCCAAGTACATCGCCATGATCGGCAGCAAACGCAAGGTGATCGGCGTGGTCAAGGAGTTGGAAAAAGAAGGCATCCAGCGCGCTGCCTTCGACCGCGTCTTCGCTCCCATGGGACTCGAGATCGGCGCCATCACTCCCGAGGAAATCGCGGTCTCCGTCGTGGCCGAAATGATCGCCCTGCGCCGCGCGCCCGATGCCGAATGGCGCACCGCCGCCAAATCCATCTTCGCCAGCGAGGCCTCGCGGGCCGTTCTCAAGTGAGCCCTGTCGTAACCACAGGTGCTCCGAAGATCGCCGGCATCATTCTTTCCGGCGGCGCTTCCCGCCGCATGGGCACTCCCAAGGCGCTGCTTCGATTTCAGAACGAAACGTTTCTCGACCGTCTCATCGGTCTCTTCTCCTCAGTTTGCGATCCAATCGTCGTCGTGGTCGGGCTCCACGCCGATAAGATCCGATCCGGCATTGAGCGCGGCCGCGAGGTCCTGTTCGCCGTCAATCCCGATCCTGACCGCGGCATGCTCAGCTCGCTCCAATGTGGATTGGCTTTGATTCCGCCGGACGCCGCAGCCGCGATGTTCCTGCCCGTCGATCATCCGCATCTTGAAATCTCCACGCTCGAAACGCTGGCCGCCCGATTCCGCGCCGATCGCGCTCCGGTCATCGTGCCTACCTACTCAGGCGAGCACGGCCATCCGGTCTGCATCGCGAGGGCGCTGGTCGCGGAGCTACTAGCTCTGCCACCCGACGCCAAAGCGAGCGACGTAATTCATCGCCACGTTCCGCGCACCATCTACGTCGAATTATCCGACCGGGCCGTCGTTACCGACGTCGATGACCCCAGCGCCTACGCCGATCTTTTGGCGCGAAACTCATGAAAATTCTCGGGCCATGAAGATTCTCCGGCGTTCGCTCCTGCGTTCGTCTCTTATCGCGCTGCTCGTCGTGGTGGCGATCGGCCTGGCCGCGCCGCGCCTCAATGCCGATCGTTTCCGTCCGCGCATCCAAGCAGCGCTCGAAGCCGCGCTCAACCGCCCCGTTCATCTGGGCGCGGTTCACTTAAATCTCTTCACCGGCCCCGGCTTCACCGTCGACGATGTCCTGATCGACGACGATCCAGCCGCCGGCATCGAGCCCTTCGCGCACGTCGAATCCATGCAAGCGCGCATCCGCTGGACCAGCCTGTTCGCGGGCCATCTCGCTTTCTCCAGCCTCCGTCTCGATACCCCCAGCGTCAACGTCGTACGGATGCCTTCCGGACCTTGGAACATCCAGCCCCTGCTCGATCATCGCCCGCAGTCCAGCGCCCCGCGCCGCTACGCCATTCCCGATATTCAAATCCGCGGCGGCCGCATCGATTTCAAGTTCGCCGATACCAAGTCCGTCTTTTATATCAGCGATGCCGACGTGGATGTCTACGCCAACGAAAACGGCGACGTGGTGATCCGTTTCTCCGGCGCACCGGCTCGTACCGACCAGGCGTCGCCGAGCTTCGGCGAGCTCACCGCCCGCGGCCTTCTGCAATCCGGCGCGAACGGCGAGGACCAGCTCAGTATGGGAGTTCATCTGGACCGCACCGCGATTTCCGAGATCACCCGTCTGTTCCACGGCAGCGACATCGGCGTGCACGGCTTTGTGCTCGCCAACGCCAAGCTCGCCGGTCCGTTATCCAACATCGGCATTACCGGCGATCTCAACATCAGCGACGTGCATCGTTGGGACCTGATGCCGTCCCCCGGCGAAGGCTGGACGCTCAACTATCGCGGATCGCTGAATCTCAACGGACATCATATCGAGCTCGCTACCCTGAATACCCCAATCACAACGCCGGCGCAGCCCGACCCGGTGTCGGCCGAATTCCTCCTGGACAATTATCTTGCCGCTCCGAAATGGTCCGGCAATCTTCAATTCCACGACCTTCCCACCGCCTCGCTGGTCGAGACCGCGCGGCATTTCGGCGCGCCGTTTCCACCCGGCGTCCAGGTAGAAGGCAAAGTGCAAGGCAGCATCGGCTACTCCAGCCAATCCGGCGTCGGAGGGCAGTTGACGCTAGCCGGCGCCGCCGTGAAGTTCCCTCGGGGCGGCTCGGCGCAATTCGATTCGGCGCAAGTGCAGATCTCGGATGGCAAGGTCGTTCTCGCGCCTTCGGACGTACAGATGGAAGACGGCCAGTCCGCGCAGATTGAAGGCGAGTACGCGCTCGACAATAGCCACGCCGCGCTCCGAATCAGTACGCGGCAGTTGACTCTCGGCGCCGCTCGCTGGTTCGATGCCGCGGCGATACCGCTGCTCGAACACCTGCAGCAGGGCGCTTGGAAGGGCTGGATCTCCTATGAAAAGACCGCCGAGAATCCCCCCGCATGGTCGGGCCAGTATGAGTTGCAGAACGCCGTCGTCGAGATTCCCGGACTCGCGTCGCCGGTTCGCATCGCCGCTGCCTCGGTCGAGATGAATGCCGGTGAAACTCAAATCACTCGCATGCATGGCCGCGCCGGCACGGTGAAGTTCGACGGCGAATATCGTTACCAATCCGCGGCGGTGCATCCACACCGGCTGCGTGTCACTATCCCCGAGTTGCAGATCGCCGAGGCCGAGCGTTTGATGCTTCCCGCTCTGCGCCGCAGCGAGGGCTTCCTTGCCCGGGCCTTCCGCTTGCGCGATCAGCCGCTTCCTAAATGGCTGGAAGAGCGCGACGCCGACATCACCGTGCAAGTGCCTGCTCTGATGAACGGTGAATCGCTGCTCGGCGAGTTGCGCGCCCACGCGGTTTGGCGCGGCCCCTCCATCAATGTCGCCAATTTGGAATGGCGTTTGGAAAACACGCGCGCCTCCGGCAAAATGGCTGTCAACCTCGCCAAGGCCGAGCCCGCGTATCAATTGAACGGCGCCATCGAAAATTTCGATTACCGAAGCGGCCAGCTCGACGTGGATGGCGAATTTGAGACCAGCGGCACCGGCGCCGGCCTGCTGCTCAATCTCCGCTCCAAGGGCACGTTCGAAGGCCGCGGAATCGTGCTTGCGCCGGACGCCGAGATGCGCGCGGTTTCGGGGTCCTATCGCGTGGCCGCCGCGAACGGAATCCCGCGCCTGCTGCTTTCGAATGTCCAGGTTTCCCAAGGAGCCGACACATTGATCGGCCAAGGCTCCAGCCAACCCGACGGCCATCTGGTGCTGGAGCTTACCAGCGGCCGGAGGCAGGTGCGGCTGACCGGAATGCTGTTGCCCGTGCATCCCGAACCCGCGCCCGCGCATTAATACCGAGCCGCGGCCAACCGAGCCGCGACCGTGAGGGAGCGTTGCGTGATTCCGAGCCGCGACCGTGAGGGAGCGGTTTCGGTGAGTCCGATACAATAGTATTGCCCTCTGTTTCCCCCATGAATGAAGCTACCAGCGAGCTCCTGGCCGACGCGAACGATATCGTTCGGGAGCAGTTGGCCCTTGCCTGGCGTGAGCATATCGACCGCGTCCGCGACGTGCTCGAAGCGCAATGGCCCGAACGCATGGAGCGCGTGCTCGAGGAGACTATCGCGGGCTTGGCGGCGCGTCTGGAAGGCGAGTACCAGGATGCTCTCGAAGCGAGGGTCCGCGAAGCGGGGCATACCGCGCGGCATGATTTGATCCAGAAGTTGAATCAAACCGCCCGCCGGCTGCGGCACTTCGAAAACGAAGGCCAGTGGAGTCACACGCTGATGGACGCCACTCGCGGCTTTTGCGGGCGAGCGGCGCTGTTCCTGATTCACGATCGCAAGCTGCGCTTCGAGGTTTCGCGAAATATCGACGGGCCGGGTCCCGCCCCCGAAGTCTCTCTCGATGCCGCGCCGGCGTTCGCCGCCGCCGTGGAGACTCGCGACACGCTAGTCGCGATGCGCGCCGGCAGCGAGTTGTCCGAGCCGCTGGCGGCTTATCTCGGCGAAGCCCCGGATCACGGAAGCTCCAGATGCTGCCTGTTTCCGATCGTCACCCGTCAAGCGGTTCCGGCGGTGCTCTACGCGGATTCGGGTGATGTGAACTCCGATGCGCTGGAACTAGTAGACGTGGACGCACTGGAACTTTTGGCTGCCACGGCGGGCGCGGTGATCGACGTTCGTCCCGCCCAGTCCGCGGTTCCGCTTCTCGCGGAAACATTGGTCACCATCAGCGCCACCAACAAAACTAAGCAAGAACCTGAGATTCTCTCATGGTTTTCCCTGAGCCGCGACGATAGGGAACTCCACTTATACGCGCAGCGCTTCGCGCGCATCCAGGTGGCCGAGATTAGGCTTTATCAATCTGAAAGAGTAAAGAATGGCCGTGCCGCGCACGATTTATATACGTCTCTTAAAGAAGAGATCCTTTCCGCGCGCGAGGCTTTTCGCCGTAAGTTTTTGAATGCATCGGACTCGATGGTGGATTATCTCCATCTCGAGCTGGTGAGAACGCTGGCAAACGATGATGCTGAATTGTTGGGTCAAGATTATCCAGGCCCGATGGTCTAGACTGGCATGCTCGGCCGCGTGCATCTGCGCAGGCGCCTTCGTGTGCGCCACCGCGGTCTCTGCGCAATCACTCGACGGGCTGGCGGACCGCTATCGCAAAACCCCCATCGCGGGCGCTCGCGCGGCCGTACTGCGCTATGCCCAAGCGCACCGCACGGACCAAAACGGCGCTCTGGCGCTCTTGCTTCTGGGCGCGACCGAGACCGATCAGCGCCAGTTCGGAGACGCGCTTGCTCACCTGAAAGCGGTCGGTAAGCGTTTGCCGGAGTTGGCCGACTATTCCGCCTATCTGAGCGCGGTCGCTGAATCCGGGCTGCGCCAGTTCGCCGATACCGAATCCACGTTGCAGCCGGTGTGGCAATCCACGCCTGCCTCGCCTCTGGTCACGAAAGCGGCATTGCTCCAAGCCGAATCATTTCTCGAAGGCGGCAATCCGGCAGGCGCGGTCACGCTCGTCCAGCAGCATTTGGCTGATCTTCCCGCCCCGCAAGCTGAACTGTTGCTGGCCCGCGCCTATGAAGCCCAGAAAAATGTGGACGCGGCCGCGCAACATTACCAGAAAATCTATATCGAGTACCCGCTGTCGAAAGAATCCGCCGACGCCGAAGCAGCGCTCACCCGCTATCCCAGCATCCCCGCCGATGCTCTTTTCGCCCGCGGCATGAAGCTCGAAGCAGGCGGCGACTACACGCGAGCCGGCAAGGAACTTACGGCGCTTCTGCCGCGCTTGAGCGGCGAGAATCACGACTTGGCCCGGGTTAGCATTGGCGCGGCTGCGTACCTGGCGCGAGAAAACGAGTCCGCTTACAAGTATCTGATCTCTTTCCAAGCCACCGCGCCCGAGCCCGAGGCCGAGCGCCTCTACTACCTGGTCGAAGCCCAGCGCCGCTTGAACCGGCTGGACGACATGAACGCCACGCTCGAAAAGCTGGCGCAATCCTTCCCGCAATCGCACTGGCGCTTGCAAGCTCTGATCTCGGTCGGCAACTACTATGCGGCGCACGACAAGCCGGAGACCGCGCAGCCGCTGTATCGCACTTGTTCCGAATCCTTCGCGAACGATCCGCAATCGGCGGCGTGCCACTGGAAAATTACGTGGTTTGCATATCTCCGCGATCCCGCGAAGGCCGAGTCCATGCTGCGCGAGCATCTCACGCGCTATCCCGCTTCCGAGCAAGTGAGCCCGGCGCTCTATTATCTGGGCCGGATCGCGGAATCGAAGTCCGACTGGGCTGCCGCGCGCGCCTACTACGACACCATCAACAGCGCGTATCCCAACTACTACTACGCGATTCTCGCCCGCGAGCGCCTGGAGACTCCGTCCATCGCCAGGGCCGCCGCATCTCCCGGCGCGGTACAGTTTATCGCTGGACTTCAATCCGTTAGCCGGCATTCTCCTGAAAGCTTCGACGCTACTCCGCTCACCAAGCAGCGCATCGCCCGCGCGCATTTGCTCGTCGTCGCAGGTCTGGACGATTTGGCGGAAGGCGAGCTGCGGTTCGGCGCCAAAGCCGACGGGCAGCCGCAGATCATGGCGTTGGAGCTGGCCGAGCTCGCCAACGAGCGCGATGCTCCCGATCAAGCCATCCGCTTCATCAAGCACTACGCTCCGGCTTATCTATCGATGTCGCTCGATGCCGCGCCCGAAAAGTTCTGGCGTTTGGCTTTCCCATTGCCTTATCGCAAATCGCTCGAGGAATATTGCCGCGCGCAGATGATCGATCCGTTTTTGATGGCCGCGCTTATCCGCCAGGAGTCGGAGTTCAATCCCAAGGCGATCTCGCCGGCCAATGCCCGCGGCCTCGCGCAAGTGATGCCTGCCACCGGCCGCCAGCTCAGCCGACAGCTGAAGATCCCGCGCTATCGCACCGCCATGCTGCTCACGCCCGATACCAATCTGAAAATGGGCACTTACTACTTGAAGGAGCTCTCGGACGAGCTGCAAGGCAAGTGGGAAGCGACCCTGGCATCATATAACGCGGGCAAGTCGCACGTCACCACCTGGATGGCTTCGGCCAACTTCCGCGAGCCCTCCGAGTTCATCGAGAGCATTCCATTCAACGAAACCCGCGTCTATGTCCAGAGCGTTTTGCGCAACGCTGAAGTGTACCGCAAGCTATACGGCCCGAAGGTCGCCGTGAAGAACTAGCGGCCATTAGCCAACCTTCAAAACTGCCGCGCCGCGAATGGCGTCGTTCTTCAGCGCATTCAGTGCCCGGTTCGCTTCTTCCAGCGCAAAGACCTCGGTCGAAATGTGAACGGGAATCTCGGCGGCCACTTTCAAAAAATCATGCCCATCCTGCCGCGTGTTGTTCGCGACGCTTCGAACCACGCGCTCCTGATACAGCAGATCGTAATCGAGCGGTGGAATGGCGCTCATGTGGATCCCGCCCAGCGCCAGCGTTCCGCCCTTTCGCAAAGCCTTCAGTGCAGCGGGCACAATCTCGCCGGCGGGCGCGAAGATAATCGCGCTATCGAGTTTCTTCGGGGGCTCGGCCACCGTCCCGCCCGCCCACGCCGCGCCCAATTCCAGCGCCAGTTTCTGGTGCCGCTCATCGCGCGTGCACGCGTACACTTCTGCGCCCCAGTGCCGCGCCACTTGAATCGCAACATGCGCCGCGGCTCCGAAACCGTACAGGCCCAGCCGCCCGCCACGCTCGATGGCGGAGAGACGCAGCGCCCGGAAACCGATGATGCCCGCGCACAGCAGCGGCGCGGCCTTGAGATCGTCGAAGCCTTCCGGAATCGGATAAACGAAGCTTTCGTCCGCCAGCGCGTACTCGGCGTACCCGCCATCCACGGTCCAGCCGGTGAACGTAGGATCGTTGCAGAGATTTTCTTTTCCCGCGCGGCAGTATTCGCACGTGCCGTCGGTCGAATGCAGCCAGGCGATCCCAACTCGCGTTCCAACATCCTGCTGCTTCGCGTCCCCGCCCACCGCCTCGATCACTCCCACCACTTGATGCCCCGGCGTGAGGGGCGATATGCGCGGCGCAAGCTCGCCTTCGATAACATGCAGATCCGTCCGGCAAACTCCGCAAGCGTTCACGCGCACTAAAACTTGCGTTCGGATCGGCGCGGGCTTCGCCACTTCCAGGTATACCAGCGGATTGCTCTCGATCGGCGCCGGGTGGTGAAGAACGCAGGCTTTCATGATCTTCAACGCCATAGTAACCTGGAAGGCGTGAACTGGAATAAATGACCCTCCCCGGACACCACTTCGCCCACAACCTGATTCACCGCCGCACGCTGCTGCTGCAAATGGTCCGGCGCGATTTCGAGCAGCGCTTCATCGGCTCCACCGCCGGATGGATGTGGGGTCTCATCTTGCCGCTGGTGCAGTTGGTGAGCTGGGTGTTCGTATTCCAATTGTGCCTCCACCAGCAAGTCCCGCCCAACGAAGCGACGCATAATTATCCGCTGTTTCTGTTCTGTGGATTCCTTCCCTGGCTGCTGTTCCAGGACACGGTGACCCGCTCGGCCTCGTCGATGGTGGACAACGCCAACCTGATCACCAAGACCGTTTTCCCGGCCGAAATCGTGCCGGTGTCCATCTTCTTGTCGTCGCTCATCAGCCATTTGCTGGTGGTGGCCGCGCTGATCGGAATCCTGGGCGTGGCGATGGGACACTTCAGCCTATGGATGCTGTTGCTGCCGTTCTACATGCTGCTGGTCGGGATGTTCGCCATCGGCGTCGGTTGGATCGTAGCCAGCCTGCAGGTGTATCTCCGCGATACGGCGCAAGTGCTCACCGTGATCCTAGTCTTCTGGTTCTGGGTCACTCCGATTTTCATCACCGAGCAGCAGATGCCCGCGCGCTTCCGCTTTATCCTGCACTTGAACCCGCTGGCCTTCTTGGTGCGCGCCTATCGCGACCGCCTGCTGTCCTACCGCGTCCCCAGCCTGCACGAGTTCGCGATTGTCGCGGCCTACGCGATCACGGCCTTCGTCGCCGGCGGACTTTTCTTCCGGCATCTGAAGCGCGGCTTCGCCGACGTGTTGTAAGGGAGCCGTGTTGTAAGGGAGCCGTGTTGTAAGAGAGCCCGTAACTACTTTTCGTCGGCCGTCGGCCCGTAGAGCTGCGGCAACGGGATGTCGTTCAATCGAAGATACACGCCCAGTTGCGCGCGATGATGGATGGTGTGGTTCATCACAAAACTTCTGATCACCGCGACCCTCGGCAGGGTCATGAGGCTCTGTCCGCCGGCCATCAAGGTCCATGGCCCCAGCATCTTGCTGTCGTCGGCGGCGGCCAGTGCGGCGCGCGCTTCAGCCACGCTCTTATCGAAGGCCGCCAACAGCTCTTTGTTCGATCCAAATTTCGGAGTTTCGTACGGGGGCGCCCCGGGCGGAGCATAGTCGAAAGTATCGCTTTGCATGGTGAGACCGGCCCAATCGGGCATGTTCGCGATGTGCGCCTTCAGCGCGCCCAGCGTAGACGACTTCGGATGCGGTTTCCAATCGTCTTTGCCGTCCGGCACGCGTTCCAGCACCTTGCGCGTGTTGGCCATCTCTTGGTCGAATTCAGGTAGCAGAGTTTCGCTGATTTTCATTTAGGGTTCCTTGTAGGGGAGAATCAGATACCTGGCAATGATAGGCGAAGAATTGGCGAACTGTCAAGCCCTCTGTTAAAGTTAACCAACAATGCAACCCGGACGCGCCCCGCCCATCCAATATAGTGGAGAGGCGATGGGAGTTAGCCTCCAGGAAGGTTTATATGATTAAGAAAACATTGAAAAGGCTTGGGCTCCCGATCCTTGCGTTAGCGGGCGTCCTCATGTTCGTCGGCGCCCCCAAGGCTGATGCCGCGGTGCGCTTTGGCGTGGGTATCGGCGTTGGCGTTCCCGGTTATTACCCTGCTTACCCCTATGCGTATCCTGCCTATCCGTATCCGTATGCTTACCCCTACGCCTATGGCTATGGGTATCCCTACGGTGGGGTCGGACTCTACGGCGGCTATTGGGGTGGCGGCTACCGGGGTGGTTGGGGCGGATACCGCGGCGGCTACTACGGTGGCCGTGGCTACGCGGGTCGTGGCGGTTACGGCGGATTCGGCGGCGCCTATCGCGGTGGCGCAGTCCGCGGCGGTGGGGGTGGCGGATTCCGCGGGGCCGCTCGCGGGGGCGGCGGACGCCGCTAGTTCGCGCGATCCCTTTCGTTCGCTCGCTCCCGCTCCGGTCCAACCCGAAGCGGGAGTTTCAGCTTCTACAGAGTAAAATAGGCCATGGCGACTCAGCGCATTGGTATTTTGACGGGCGGCGGCGATGTCCCCGGCCTCAATTCCGTCATAAAGGAAGTTACCTACCGAGCCACCGAGAACTGCTGTGAGGTGGTGGGCATCCGGCGTGGCTGGGAAGGGCTCACGCATGTCAACTTGGCCGACGCAGCCAGCAAAACCCGCTATATCCTGCCTCTCACGCGCCTCAACACCAACGCTATCGATCGGTATGGCGGCACCGTCTTGCATACCAGCCGGACCAACCCGGCGAAGATGCCGAGCCTGCCTGACTTCCTCAAAGGACAGGATTTTCCCCAGAACGAGGTGACCAAGGGCGGCAAAACATCCACGCTGTATGACATGAGCCCGCAGGTGCTGAACAATATCGAAGCATTGGGGCTTTCTTCCCTGATCGCCATCGGCGGCGACGACACACTGAGCTATGCCGCCAAACTGCACGGTTTCGGCGTCAAGGTGATCGCGGTGCCGAAGACCATGGACAACGACGTCCGCAACACCGAATATTGCATCGGCTTCTCCACCGCGATCACGCGCGCCACCGACGCCATCGCGCGGCAGAGAACCACGGTGGGCTCGCACGAGCGGATCGGCATTTTTCGGGTGTTCGGGCGCGATGCCGGCTTCACTTCGCTGTACACGGCATATGTGGCGTCCATCCGCTGCTGCATTCCCGAATATAAGGTCAACCTGGAGAAATTGATCGATCTCCTGATGACGGACAAGAAAAACAATCCAAGCAATTATTGTTTGGTGATTTTGTCGGAAGGCGCCGAGTGGGAGGGCTATCAGGTCCACGAATATGGAGATGCCGATGCCTACGGCCATCGCAAGAAGCAAAACGTCGCGGAAGCTTTGAGCGACGAGATCAAGAAGCGCGTGCCCGAGGAGACCGTCGTCAGCGACTTGACCTACGATCTGCGCAGCGGCGTGCCGGATTTCGTGGATAAACTGGTGGCGTCGACATTCGGCACCATGGCGCTCGAGGCGGTCCTTGATAATCGGAGCGGATTGATGGCCGCGCTGGTGGACGGCCGTTACGCCATGGCGCCGATTCCGGACCACGCGCTGGGCCCGCGCCACGTGGATGTAGCGAACATGTATAACACCGAGCGCTACCGGCCGAATTACGCCAACAAGACCGGGTTGCCGATTTTCCTGACGCGTGGCTGATGGGCTGGAAAGATTTTTTTACGAAGCCCACTGCCCCGTCCGTGCCGTTGCCGGAAATTATCCTGCACTTCAATGCAGCCGCGGCCGACGAGGAGAATTTTCCATCCACCATCGATCCGCGCATCTACCATGTCCAGCTGATTCTCGAATATCTCGGCGATTTGAATGCCAAGCGCGTGTTGGATGCCGGATGCGGCAAGGGCCGGTTCGCGCGCGTGCTCGCCGAGCGTTATCCGCGGGCGTCCATCGTGGGGCTCGATCTGGCCGAAGCCATGTTGCGGCACGTGCCCCCGGGTGTCGGCGCTTGCGCGGGATCCATGACCGCCCTTCCGTTTCCGGGCGGCATCTTTGACTGCGCTTATGCCACGGAATCGCTGGAGCACGCCGTCGACATCCAGGCTGCGGTGGCCGAAATGTGTCGCGTGGTTCGGCCCGGCGGGCGCATCGTGATCATCGACAAAAATTCGCAACAGTGGGGCCGGTTGAAGACTCCCGAGTGGGAGAAGTGGTTCGGCCGAAAAGAGCTGGAGAAGATGCTGGCGCGGCACTGCGCCAAGGTTTCCAGCCGCCCGATTTCCTATTGGGAAGACGTCGCCCCGGACGGTCTGTTCCTGGCTTGGCTCGCGGAGCGCTAGAGTTCGATATCATGACATCGTGATGGCTTGACATCATGATGTCAGCAGATTAGCATCAAGATGTGCCCACCAGAACTACCATCACATTGGATGAAGACGTTCGCGCGAAGCTCGAAGCCGAGGTGCGCAAGTCTGGTAAGTCCTTCAAGGAAACGGTCAATGCAGTGTTGCGTCTGGCGCTGGAGCCCCGCAAGAAGCCTGGCAAGCCGAAGCCGTTCAAGGTGCAGGCGCGGGATATGGGCCTGAAGCCGGGCTATAACCTCGACAAGACCTGGGATTTGATCGAAGAGATTGAAGGTCCCTACTACAAGTGACACTTCTCGACGTCAACCTCCTTCTGTATGCGCACAATACCAGCGCCAGGGAACATCCACGCGCGGCTCACTGGCTGAGCGACTTGCTCTCCGGGCCTGCAAGAGTCGGCCTCCCATGGCAAACAATTCTCGGATTTCTCCGCTTGGCGACCACACCGAAGCTTTTTGCAATGCCCCTTGAGCTAGACGAGGCGATTGAGATCGTCGGAGTTTGGCTTGCCCGAGACAACGTGGTGATCGTCGATCCCACTGAACGGCACTGGGGCATCTTGAGTGCCTTGCTGCCAAAATCGCGAGCTCGGGGGTCACTGATCATGGACGCTCACCTTGCCGCACTCGCCATCGAACACGGCGCCACGCTCTGCACCAACGATCGCGACTTCCTCCGTTTTCCCCGCCTCAAAGTCGAGTTCCCCCTCCAATAGCGGGTATCCTATTAGTTGGAAATCAGTAAGTTGGAAACCAAGTCCGAAGCCATCACCGCGCACGGCCAACCCCTTCCGCTCCAAGAGCGCGTCGAGGCCCAGGGCCATCTCATCGACTCCCACATCATGGAGCAGATCTTCGACACCGTGGTCGAGTTCGGAGGCCGCTTCGATGTGGAACAGTTCAGTATCGGACGCACCAATAGCGACGGATCCTATCTGCGGCTGAAGATCGACACCGGCGACGGCGAGTCGATGGAGAAGATCCTCTCCCGGTTGCTCGGACTGGGTTGCGCGATGGTGGATTCGGGCGTTGCCGAGTTGTTCACCGTGGAGCGCGATTGCTGCGCTCCGGAAGATTTTTACTCCACCACCAATCACAAAACCTACGTGCGCCACGGCGGCCAGTGGCTGGAAGTCCAGAATCAGCGCATGGACGCGCTGATCGTGGTGGAAAGCGATCGAGCTTGGTGCCGGCGCCTGCGCGACATCAAAGCCGGCGATCAAGTCGTCACCGGTATGCGCGGCATTCGCGTCGTCCCCGAGTCCAAGGAGCGGGACCGCCTGGCGTTCGCATTCATGAGCAACGGCATTTCATCCGAGCGGCAGGTGGAGACCGCCGTTAAACAAACTGCGGCGTTGATCGAGCAGGCCCGCGCGGCGGGGCAGGGAATTATCGCCGTGGCCGGACCCGTGGTAGTGCATACGGGCGGCGCCGGGCCGCTGTCACGATTGATTCGCGAAGGCTACATCACCGCGCTGCTGAGCGGGAATGCGCTGGGCGTGCACGACATCGAAGCGGCCTTGCTCGGAACTTCGCTCGGCATCCGCCAGAGCGACGGACGGCAGGAAGAGCACGGGCATCGCAATCACATGCGCGCGATCAATGCCATCTACAATTGCGGCGGAATTCGCGGAGCGGTGGAAAGCGGGCGTTTGCGCACCGGCATCATGTACGAATGCGTCAAACATAACGTGCCGTTTGTGCTGGCGGGCAGTCTGCGCGACGATGGGCCGCTGCCGGAGACCATCACCGACATGAATCGCGCGCAGGACGCTTATGCCGAGCAGTTGAAGGGCGCGGGGCTGGTGCTCTGCCTGGGTTCGATGTTGCACTCCATCGCGGTCGGAAACATGCTGCCGAGCTGGGTCAAGATCGTCTGCATCGACATCAATCCCGCCGTGGCAACCAAGGTGAGCGACCGTGGCACGGGACAGGCCGTGGGCGTGGTCACCGACGTCGGCCTGTTCCTGGATTTGCTGTCGCGCATCCTGATCCCCGCGCAATGAAAAGACAATACACTGACGAGCACGCGGCTGCCGGCGTGCGCGCCAAGCTGCCGGAGATTGAAACCTGGCCGAACCAGTATCCGGGCTATGAAATCGAGATCGTATTGCCGGAGTTCACGTCGGTTTGTCCGAAGACTGGGCTGCCGGATCACGGTGAGCTAACGCTGCGCTATGTTCCCGACAAGCTGTGTCTGGAGCTGAAGTCGCTGAAGATGTACATGCTCGCCTATCGCAATTTGGGCATCTTTCAGGAGAACGCGGTGAACCGCTTTTTGCGTGACGTGGTCAGCGCCTGCCAGCCCGTGGCCGCGACGCTCTCGGGCGAGTTTACGCCGCGCGGCGGCGTCTTCACAAAAATCACCGCGAGCTGGAACAAAAAATCGAGCCGAAAACATGGACGATCCCAAGGGTGAAGAGCTCGCGGCGGTGATCGCCGAAATCCGGCAGCGCGTGCGCGCGCGCAATCCCAACGGCGTGGCCCCAGGGAACATCCCGTTGCCGGACCTGACACCGCTGCTGCACGCTCGCGATGCCGCCGAAGCCAAGGTGGCGAGCATTGGGACCGTGAATCCCCGGCCTCCCGGGCTAAGGAACTCGATCGTTCAAAAACTTAAGCGTGGCGTGGCGCGGGCGCTCGACTGGCATGTGCGCGAACAAGTGGAGTTCAACCGCGGCGTGCTGGCCTGTGTACAAGCCACTATCGAGACATTGAACGAATACAGGCGCGCGCTTTCACTGCTGGCGGGGCAGGACGCGGACCTGCTCGGGGAAGCTCGCGGGCTGCGCGAGGAGGCTCGCGAACTGAAAGACATCCGAACGCATTGGGTCGAGTGGCGCGCCGGATGGGAACAAAAGCTCGCGGCCACGGAGATTCAGTTCTTGCGGAGCGTTTCCGAGCTGCAGGGGGCATTTCAACATCGCGTCACCTTGATGGACTCGAATTTCCGCGAGCAGATCAAAGCGCAGGATGCCAGTTTCCGCCAGCAGGCGAAAGAGCAGCATGCCGATTTCGAGCGGTCGATCGAGCGGCAGGCCGAGAAAATTCATCAACGATTTTGGGACGAGCTGGCTCGCGCGCGAGCCGAATACGAGCGGATCATTCACGCCGAGCTGCGGCTGGTGCGTCAAAAAGCTTCGCTGGCTCGCGCCGCCGAGCACGTTTCCGCGAGCGCGCCGCCGGAGTTCGCGAATGTCGATTGGCTGAAGTTCGCGGAGAAGTTTCGTGGCGCGGAAGAGGACATTCGCGCGCGCCAGCGGATGTACGCGTCTCGCTTTCACGGGCACGCCCCGGTGCTCGACCTTGGCTGTGGCCGCGGCGAACTGCTGCAGGTCCTTCAGGACGCTGGTATCGCGGCGCGCGGCATCGATTCCAATGACGACTCCATCGCGCTGTGCGCGGCCAAGGGGCTGGACGCCGAAAAGGCCGATCTTTTCGCCTACTTGAAGGAATTGCCGGATGCGTCTCTTGGCGGAGTGATCTGCTGTCAAGTGGTGGAGCATCTGCCGCCGGCCAAGCTGCCGGAGATGATCCGTCTGGTGCACGCCAAGCTGCGCGCGGGCGGTCTGCTGACGCTTGAAACACCCAACCCGGAGTGCCTCGCAATTTTCGCGACGCACTTTTTCATCGATCCTACGCACAGCCGTCCGATTCCACCGGCGCTCGCCGGCTTTTATCTCGAAGAGGCGGGCTTTGGCCGAATCGAAATCGAGCGGCTGTCGCCGGCGGTCGAGAGCATGCCCTCCCTCGCCGAGCTGCCCGAGGCGTTCCGCCAGGAATTTTTCGGCAGCTTAGATTACGCCGCATTCGCGATCAAGCTCGGCTGACGTGGGGCGGTCCCCCTGGCTGCTCGACGCACGATCATCCCACCAAGCCAGCGCCTGAACGCAAAACGCCGTCGACACCGGATTCACGAATGGCAGTACATCGCCTTGCTTGCGGCCGAACTGGAATCCGCCGCCGACGCGAGAATCGTCCGAAGCGATCTGAAAACTGGCCGCCTGTTCCGCCTCCTCGGCAGCCGCGGCTTCATCCAGCGCCAATACCCCATGAGCTTCGCCCACTAGGCGCGCGCGCAGCAATTGCGCGTACACATCGGAGCGCGCGAAAACCGGCCCGATCTCCCGCAACAGACCAGACACCCGGTCCACGCCAGCGCGAAAAGCTTGGGCGCATTCCGGCCGGTCAAGCACCGGCGGCAGTCCCTCCAGGAAATAACCGTAGGCATGCAGCCGGTCCATGATGCGCTGCGGATCCGATTCACCGGGCAGAAATTCTTGATCGTTTTCGAGCGCGGCCTTGAGCGCCGCTTCATAGCCGCACAAGAACTCGCGATCGCCCGTGGCCTCGAACAGCTCGTGCCACGCCATCGCCGATTTCAGTTGATAACAGCCCGGGCTCGCCGACCAGCGCGCCTCCCACGCCAGCGGGCGCTTGTCCGGCAGCGCAAGAATCGGATGGATTGCTTGGCCGTCCCGGAAGTCGGTCAGCATTGCGCGGCCGGCCGCAATCGCGCTATCGCGGAATTCGGTTTCCTGGGTCGCTCGCCAAGCACACAGCAGGCCGCGCACGATGATGCCGCAATCGAAGAAGTACGCGAATGCGGGCGCGGGCGAACACTCGAATGGAAACGTGCCAAGCTTCGGATCCCAGGCCACCCGCGTAAGAAAACGTGCCGCGCGCAGCGCCGCGCCGAGATATGCGGCATCTCCGGTGCGCTCATGCAAAAACAGAAAAGCGCTGACGGCATAGCCGGTGATTTCGGTCGAGACGCGCGCATTCTGGCCGAGGTCGGAGCGGTAGTAGCGTGCAACGCCGCCGCTCGCTTCTTGAATTCCCGAGTGCAGGAACCAGCGGCCGGCCGCATCGATCAAGGTGTCGGTCGGTGACAAAGAGAATCATTGTAGCATCCACCTGCCGCACACCCTCGCGTTACACTGGGTGCTTGAGTCACGGGCTGGCGGTGCGCGGCCTTTACCTGCCTTGGCAAATCAATACGTCATCGGAATCGATCTGGGAACAACCAACTGCGCGCTGGCCTTTGCCTCGCGGGACGGCGACGCCGGCGAGCGGCCACAAGTAACGCTATTCGAGATCTCGCAGTTGGTGAATCCGGGCGAAGTGCGCGGCCAGCCGCTGTTGCCGTCATTCTTGTATCTGCCTGGGCCGGCCGATTTTCCGGCGGGATCGATCGCGCTGCCGTGGGACGATTCACCGCAATTCGTGGTTGGGGCGCTGGCACAGAAACGCGGCGCCGAGGTGGCCAACCGGTTGGTGGCATCCGCGAAATCCTGGCTCTCGCATGCCGGTGTCGATCGCACCGCGCCGATCCTGCCTTCCACTGCGCCGGACGGCGTCGCGCGCATTTCGCCGCTGGAGGCGTCGCGCCGTTACTTGGACCATCTGCGCGAGGCGTGGGATTCGAAAATGCCGGAAGCTCCGTTCACCCATCAACAAGTGCTGGTAACCGTGCCTGCATCGTTCGACGCGGTGGCGCGCGACCTTACCCTGAAAGCCGCCGAGCAGGCCGGCTACGAAAACCTGCTGCTGCTCGAAGAACCCCAAGCCGCGTTTTATGCCTGGCTCGAGCGCCATCCCGATTGGCGCGAGCGCGTCGCGGTGGGCGATCTGATTCTGGTGGTCGACATCGGCGGCGGTACCACGGATTTCACCTTGATCGCCGTAACCGAGCAGGCGGGTGAACTTGCGCTGGAGCGCGTTGCGGTGGGCGAGCACATTTTGCTCGGCGGCGACAACATCGATCTCGCGCTGGCGCGTCATCTCGAGCAGCAACTGGCCGCCCAGGGGACGAAGCTGGACTCCATGCAGCTGCACGCGCTGTGGCAGCAGTGCAGGATCGCTAAGGAGCGGCTGCTCGCGAACGAAGAGAAAAACCGAGATGCCAAGAAGCGCGAAGAGCCCGTCACGATTCTCGGGCGTGGCGCCGGGCTGGTGGGCGGAACAATTAAGGCCAAGCTCGCGGCCGAGGATGTCGAGCGCATTTTGGACGAAGGCTTTTTGCCTGCCGTTACAAGTCATGACCTGCCGCAGCGCCGCAAAATGGGGCTCGCGGAGATCGGTCTGCCCTACGCGGCCGACGCGGCCATCACACGCCATCTGGCGCGCTTCTTGCGTCAGCAGGCAGCGCAATCCGAACATGGATCGGTGCGCCGGGGCCCCAGCGGTCTGGCCGCGCCCACCCACGTGCTGTTCAATGGAGGTGTGCTGCGCGCCAGCGTCGTGCGCAAGAGAATTCTCGACGTTTTGAATGGCTGGCTCGCTGACGAAGGTCTCGGTCCGGTGACTCCGCTGCTGGGCGAGGATCTGATGCATGCCGTGGCCCGTGGCGCCGCCTATTACGGCCAGGCTCGCGCGGGACATGGAATCCGGATTCGCGGCGGAGTGCCTCGCACGTATTATGTCGGCATCGAAAGCTCCATGCCAGCGGTCCCCGGCATGCGTACTCCCCTCAAGGCGCTCACGGTGGCGCCGTTCGGGATGGAAGAGGGCACGTCCGTCGACTTGCGCGGGCGCGAATTTGGGTTGATCGTCGGAGAACCGGCCGAGTTCCGCTTCTTCCAATCCGCGGTGCGCAAGAATGACGCGGCGGGCGCGCTGCTGGACGACACAGGCGATGAGCTGGAGGAGCTGTCACCGGTGGAGGTAACCCTAGCCGGCGCCAGTGCCGGAGAGTTCGTCCCCGTCACGCTGGAAACCGTGGTCACGGAAACCGGATTGCTACAGCTTTGGTCCGTGGCGCGCGACGGGCGGCGCTGGAAGTTGGAGTTCAATGTGCGCGAGAAGGTGAGGTCCGTCTAAACGCGCGCAAGAAACTGGAAACCCGCCTGGTTTCATATTCGTCGGTGATTGTTATACTGGGGCGTTACCTTACTTAAGTCCAATATCATGAAGCATCTCGCTCTTCTATTTTTGGCCACATCTGTGGCGTTTCCGGCACAGGCTCAGGTGAGTTTTCTCACCAATCAAGGCGCTCGAGAGGTTTTCGGCGAACCCACTTTTACATATGAAGGCGGCCTCGATCCCACTGCGTCCGCCGCTCAGTTGGGCGCCGTGGATGGCGTGGCGTACGCGAATAATATGCTATTCGTGGTGGATTCCAATCCCCACGGTGTACTGCTGCCGAACTTCAATCGCGTCCTGATCTACAACAACATTTCGCAATTCGTCTACGATCCGATCGCCGAGATTCCCCAAGGCAGCGGTTGCCCGGTCTGCATAGGCAACGCGTCCGTGGGTCAGGCCAGCCTGGTGCTGGGCCAGCCGGATTTCACCACCACCACCAATCCGTATACCACCCAGTTCGCCTTCCGTAACCCTACCGCAATTGCGACTGACGGGCGCATTTTGGTTCTAGCCGACACGGACAACAACCGGGTTCTGATCTGGAAGACCATTCCGACTACCATCGATCAGCCGGCCGACATCGTGCTGGGGCAATCGGATTTCACAACCTCGGCGCTGGGGCTCACCAGTTCCGCGCTGCGAGGCCCGCAAGGCGTCTGGGTGCAAGGAACGCGAGTATTCGTGGCCGATTCGGACAACCATCGGGTGCTGATCTGGAACGCCATACCAACATCCAACAATCAGCCGGCCGATGTGGTGTTGGGAGAACCGAACTTCACCTCGGCTCCGCCCCCCACCACAAGCGATCTTCCTCCCACCGCCAGCAACTTGTTTAATCCGGTCTCGGTAACGTCGGACGGGCAGCACCTTTTTGTGACCGACCTGGGGCACAACCGCGTCTTGATTTGGAATTCCATTCCAACGCAGAACGGGCAAGCCGCGGACGTCGTGGTGGGCCAGCCCAACATGACCAGCGAGCTGAACAACGGTATTATCGCATCCTGCGTTGCGACCAGCGTGGATGACGACGGCTACCCCGTTTACGCCGCCGGCTGCCCGACCGTTATTTGTCCTTCCACCAGCATGGATAGCGACGGCACCCCCATCTATCCATCGCGCTGCGGGGTCACGCTGAGTTTCCCCCGATTCGCGTTGTCGGACGGGAAGCGCTTGTTCATTGCCGATGGCGGAAACGATCGAGTATTGGTTTACAACACCATTCCTGCCAGCAACGGGGCGGCGGCCGATATCTTCCTGGGGCAGCCGGACCAGTACACCGATCAGCTCACCGACGCCACCGATACGTTCCGGCCGGACTCCGATATTCTGGAGTCGGCTCCAAACACCTTCTTCCAGCCGCTGGCACTGGCCTGGGATGGGACGAACCTCTACGTATCGGATCCGTACGACCTGCGGGTGCTGGCGTTCACCCCTGGATCGTCCACTGTTACGCCCACCGGCTTTACGAATGCGTACAGCTTGGCCACTTTCGCGGTCGGCTCGGTGAGTTTAACGGGAACCATCACGGCCGGCGACACGATAACGATCATGATCACCACGCCGGGCACTTCAGCCACCGCATGCCCCGCGACAGGTTTGGAATGCTATACCTACACGGTGCTCAAATCCGACACGCTGGTTTCCATCGCTCAGAATCTCGCGAACCTGATCAACGGGACCACGAAGGGCAGCACGCCGGATCCGAATGTCATCGCGAGCACTGATATCGTTCTTGGCGCTCTTTATGTGGTCAACTTGACCGCGCGCTCGCCGGGTTTGAGCGGCAACAATATCGGGTATTCCGCCACTGTGACATCGGTTACCAGCGGGGGGACAGCGACGGAGGTGGCCACGGCGGCGGGGGCCGACCTTACCGGCGGCGCGGCCGCGGCCGAATTGGCGCCCGGCACCATCGTGAGCATTTTCGGGACGAATCTGGCGGATTCAACCGCCACCGCGGTTCCGAGCGAGTCTGGCAGTTACCCCACAACGTTCAACGGCGTGCAAGTGTACTTTGACGGCATCCGTTCGCCGATCTTGTTCGTCTCGCCCACGCAGGTCAACGCTCAGCTTCCGTACGAAGTGTCCAACTCGATTAACGCCGATGGTGGCGCCGGCGTCAGCGGGTTTGTCCGGACCACGCATAACGACGGTACAGTTACCGCCACCACTGCCATTGGGGTTCCGGTGGTAGGGGAGAACCCGGGTATCCTGGCCGAGCCGGGCAATGATCCGCGAGTGGCGATTGCTTTTCATACCAGCGGAAATGCGATCGCGGCGGTGGCGCTCGATGGATCCACCACCGCGGGCGACGTGGTGACGCTGACTGTCGACAACAACAGCTACAACTATACGGTCCAGGCCATCGATACGCTGCAGGCTATTCGCGATGCGCTGATCGCATTGGTCAACGCAAATACGAACGAAAGAGTGACGGCGGCGGCGGGCGGTGAGTTCACCGATATTATCCTGACCGCGAAAGTGGGCGGACCGGCGGGCAACGGCATCCCCATTACGGCCTCCACCAGTTCCGGCGCCAGCGAGGAGATTGATGTTCTGGACAGCGGCGAGACGTGCTGCGCGAATATCGCGGGCTCGCGGATCACCGACGACAATCCGGCGGTTCCGGGCGAAGTGATCACGATCTACGCCACGGGCATCGGGCCGACCACTCTGGCGGATGGCGTGACGCAGGCCTCCATCACGGGGCAAGTCTATCAAGGGCCGGCCTTAAATGTTCCGGTGACCGCAGTGGATAATGCGCAGGTGGGCGGCACCACGGCGCAGGTGCTGAACGCGGGACTGCTTCCCGGCTTCCTGGGCGTCTATCAGGTGCAGTTGCAACTGCTCGATTCAATCACCACGAATCTGTTTACGCAGATGTATATCGCGCAGAACGTGTTCACGAGCAACATCGTCACCATTCCCGTCGTGGCCCAAGCGCCGCCGGCGATGTAAGCAGCGCCCGGTATTTTCGCAAGAGCTCATAGATGACGACGCCGCCCGCGGTCGCGACGTTGAGCGAGTGCTTGCGGCCCAGCATCGGAATGCGTATGTGGGTGTCCGAGAGGGCCAACAGAGGCTCGGCTAGGCCATCCACTTCGTGGCCGAATAGGACGCAGACCGGAAAGCGCGGCCGCCAATCGTAGAGGTCGGTGGAGTGAACGCTGGTTTCGACGGCGGCGATTTCCGCTCCTTGCTCGCGCAATTTGCGGATCAGGGCGCTGGGTTCCAGGTGATGTTCCCACGCGACGGTCTCCTCGGCGCCGAGAGCGGTCTTCGCCAGGCTTCGGTGCGGCGGCCGGCCGGTGATTCCCGACAAATAGAGCTTGTCGCATCCCGCGGCGTCGATGGTGCGGAAAAAAGCGCCGACGTTGTAGAGGCTGCGGACGTTGTGGAGCAGGACGGAAACCGGAATCGGGCGCAGGCCTTGGTACGGCGCGGCGGCCTGCGTCGCGAGATACGGGATGCGGCCGGTGGCCCGAGGTTCCTCAGTAGATCTCAAAACAAAAAGCCCGATTGTCGCCGTTAGGCGAAAGCGCGTATTCGCCGTTTTCCAGGGGCTCGTCCACTTCCACGCGATAGAGATGGCCCGAAAGCTGTTTCACGGCCAGGTGCAGAGCGTGCGATCCGCCCCGCCGCCGCGAGGAATTCACCGAGACCTCGCGATTGCCGCCTTTGACGTCGAGCCGGTAGAGCTCGAAGCTCTGGGGCGAGATCTGTTGGGCGTCGATAAGGAAAACCGGCTCGGCCAGGGGCGTGCGCGCCGACGACGATGCGCCGGCGATGGAGAACTTGGAGTCGTCCTTATGATTTTCCTGCCGGGCTTGCGCCACTTCGGTTTCGACCAGATTGGACGCGTGGACCAGATAGGGAATATCGGGCTTGGGCGGGACGGGGCCGGCGTATTTTTCAGCGGCGGCGAGGCAACCGGCGGCTACGAACGCGAAGGCGATTTTGCAGCGCATAGTTTATTCTATTTTCCCGCGTTCACGGGGCTTTGTGTTGGGGCGCTGGGAACTGCTGCTGTAGCGCGAATCGCATTGAGAAAACCGTCCACGTCGTCGGGGCTGAAGAGCGCCGTTTTTGAGCCAGTGATCACGAGCACTCTGTTGTTCTTATGGGTGACGTACCAGGTGGATTTGCCGAGCTTGGCGGAGCTGAACAGGCCGTAGTATCCGAAGAGCCCGCCGCTGCCCCAGAGGCGGATGGCAGCGCGGAAGTCGTCCGGCGTGGCTCGCCGCACTTCGCGAATGTCGTCGAGGGCGATGCGGGCCTGGCCGGCCAGGCGCCGCACTAGGATCGAGCGATCAGTGATGGTATAGCCGCGCGGCGAATATACGTAAGACACCAGAATCAGGAGCAGCGCGATCAAAGAGAAAACCGGGCTGCGGGTGTAGGCGATGACGGCGAGCAGGAACAAGCACACCAGCGCGGAAATGATCTTAGTAGCGCGGTCGTAGGAAGCGGAAAATGGCATGGCTACTCGCGGATGAGCAGGCTGGTGCGGTCCTCGACGGCGCGGCAAATCCGGTACAAATCCGTTTCGTCCACCGGCTTGGTGAGGACGTAGCCTTCGCTGTTGCGAAACGCGCGGCCGACGTCGCTATTGAACGCGTCGGTGAGCAGAACGAAACCGCCCACGCGGAGGCGCACGCGCTCGCAGAACTGAACCCAATTCAAGCCAGGCAAGCGAACGGCGCAGATGACCATGTCGAACCGCAGCCGGTCGACGATATCCAGGCCTTCCTCGGCGCTGGAGACCGGGACCACGCGATCGCCGCGATTGCCAAGCATCTCCACCAGTTTTCGCTGCACCTTGCCATCGGGCTCCACCACCAGAACCGTGAGCTGGCGGATGGCTTCGGAGAATTCGGAAGCGCCCGAACCGGTCTGGCGGGCTTCGATCACGGGCAACTCGATGTCAAAACGCGCTTGGCCGGGCGCCGTGCGGACGACGCGGAACTCGCCGCCATGGCCTTCGATGATTCCGCGGCACACGCCCAGGCCGAGAGCGCCGGAGCCCGCGTGATCGGGATCGGTGGAGTCGCCGCGATTGTCGGGCCCGCGCGTGGGATAAGCGATCTCGACCAGAACGCGCTTGGCGAGCAGGCTGCTGGAGACGGTGATGACTTTGTCGCGCGACTCGGCGGCGGATTTTTCCGCATCCACCAGCAGATTGAGCAACACCTGTTCAATCTGTCCCGGCGACCCGAGCACGATGGCGCGCTTGACCGCGAGATGGGACTTGATTTCGACGCCCTTCACCTTCCATTCCGGCGCGCGGAACTTGAGCAGGCCCGAAAGGATGGCGTTGAGGTCCAGCGGCTCGGCCTGCGACTGTTCCACTTTTGCGAAGGAGACCAGGCGGCCCACGATTTCATTGGCGCGGCGCGCCTCGGTGGTGATGGATTCGAGCTCCGGATGCGCAACTTCGCCGTTTTGCGAGCGCAGCGCGGTGGCCAGCATGGCGATGGATTGCAGCGGGGAACGAAGCTCGTTGGCGACGTCGGAGATCAGTTGTCCCGCGGCAGCGAGTTTTTCGCTGCGGAACAACTGTTCGCGCATGGAATGCTGCTCCTGCAATTTGAGGGCGGTCGCGATCTGGTTGGCCAGGTGCTGCATGGCGGCCTGCTCGGCCTCGCTGAAATAATGGAAGTGATTGTTGTGATGGATATCCAGCACGCCCATCAACTCAGCTTGCGCAAACATGGGTACGAACAGCACCGAGCGCGGGGATACCGCGGCCTCTTCCCGCCGGAAGTGAGGACTGCGGCGGGTGTCCGGGATGGCCAGCAGGGCATGCGCACGGAAGCAGGCGGCGACGCCGGAGGCCATGGAGCTGGCCGGCGCCTCGGGATCGATAACATTCACGGCCGAACTCGAGGTATGCATGCTCTCCAGCACCTTGCTTCCCCGATTGTGGATGTAGAGGCCGACGCCGGTAGCATTCGAGAGCGCGGGGAGATTGAGCGTTAAGCGGCGCAGGATCTCGGTGGAAGAGGTGGCGCCGATCACCTGTTCGCCGAGCGAATTGAGCAGGCGCATCTGCTTGCGAAGGCCGGCCATGCGGCGCTCTCGAAACCACCAGATGAGAGCCAGTGCGCCGGCCAGGATCAGCGCGGCGAGCAGAAAGGGCGGCTGAATCACCCAGCCTCGCTCGAGAACGGCAATGGAACCCGGGCTGGCAATGAGCACTTGAAAGAAATGATCGTAGGGAGGCAGCGTGCAGTATTGGCTGGCGATGCCGGTGATGCGGATGCGATCGCCTACCCGAAAACCGCTCAACTGCGGACCGGAGTCCCGCCGTGCCCGGGGCAAAAATACATGCAGCTCCTGCCTTCTGGGGCCGATCAGAAGCAGGTCCCCGCCGCCATTCTGATCTTCGCCGGTGACGACGTTTTCGCTGGTGACCAGCACTCCCAGGTAGCGGAAGGATGCGATGTCAGGCGCCGCAACGAGCATCGGCGCCGGCGGCGGCAGGTGCCGCAATCGCCGGATGGCCTGGGGCGCCAGGATGGGCGATCCGGCCCGGTTGGCGATGGTTCCTAGAGCTTCCACCCAGTCGCCCACTTCCAGGCCTTGCAACTGGCTCAGCGAGGGTTTGAGCAAGATTCCGTAGTGCGCTTCGTCCTGGATGGGGAGGTAGTAAGAATCGGTTACCCAGATGGGGCGGGCGGAGATTTGGCCGGTGACGACGGCCTGCTGGCCTTCATAAGTGGGAACGAAGTCCCGTCCGGTGCGCGAGCCGGCCTGCTGGAGCGTGAGTTTGGTTGGGGCGGGGACGGGCGTGACGGGCGCGGCCCATACAAGGCACGGCACGGCCAGGGCATAGCAAAGGATATGCCGGCTGATCATACGAGCCCAAGTAACCACGCTGGAACCCACACTAGATAGATCGGCTGAAATCGCCCGAACTCCAACGCGGTCAAGGTGTTTGGAGCGTCGCGATGCACGATGAACAGGAACTTGTGTTCTTAACGGGATCATAGCATAGCCGGGCGGGATTAACGCTTTGCGCTTCTGCTTCTCAGCCGGGCCTGCAAGATTAGGATATCTTGCTAAACAGAAGAACCGATGCCAGCGAAATTCGAACCCGCCAACGTCCTTCAATTAACCCCGCCCCGTTCGTCACCGGCTGTGCGGTGGTCGGCGATCGGCCTTGGCGCGGCGAGCTGGGTAAGCGCTGCGTTCTTCGGAATGTACACTCTCGCGTTCTACTTCGGTGCGATTCCCTACGGGCACATGGACCAGTGGAACATTTTCGTGCCGGGCTTGTACGACCAGGGCAATCTGGCCGCCTTGCTGGCGCTATCCGCTCATTTCGCGGCGGGCGCCATAATCTTGATTCTGGGTCCGGTGCAAATGATCGGCGAATTGCGTACGCGCTGGCCCTGGATCCATCGCTGGCTCGGGCGGACTTATGTGTTCACTGCCGTGGTGGCCGGGCTGGGCGGGTTGGGGTTTATCTTGAGCAAAGGAACCGTCGGCGGCGCTCCGATGAATATCGGATTTGGGCTGTACGGGGCGCTCATCATTCTCGCGGCGATCAAGACCTATCGGAATGCGCGCAGCCATCGCTGGGAAGAGCATCGGGCTTGGGCCATTCGCCTGTTCGCGCTGGCGATTGGTTCATGGCTCTACCGGATGGAATCCGGATTCTGGTTAAACATCACCGCCCCAGCTCCCATCGGCCACCTGGCGAACTACCGCGGCCCGTTCGACGTCGTGATGTCCTTCTTGTTCTATTTGCCGAACCTGGCCATGGCAGAACTTTTCCTGCGCGCCGGCAGAATGCGGTCCCATCTGGCCTTCCGAATTTCAGCGGTCATCGTTCTGAACGCAGCCGATTTCCTCGTGATCGTTGGGACTTACAATATCGTTCGCGATTATTGGGGCGCGGCCATTATCCGTTTTTTGCTGGGACGGGCGGGCTGACATCGCTACACCGCGGCCGGCGCGGGTTCGACCTGGCGGGAGCGTGACCGTTCGAAAGCCAGCATCGCTATCCAGCCCAGAAGACCGATGAAAACCCCTATGGCCCCGCCGTAAAATCGCAAGGGTTGGATATGAAGAGTGTCGAGCCAGATGCGGAAGCCGCCATAGACCACGCCATAGAGACCGAAGAAGAAACCGACAGGGCGCGGGCGGCGGTCGAGGATACGGAAAGCGATTACCATTCCGATCAGGAACAGAAACTCGATAAGCCCGAGATCGTAGCGCGGCCCTTCGGGAAATTTCACGGCGATCCAACTGGTGGAGGCGAGGCCGCGGTGGTCATGCGCGAGTGTACATCCCAGGCGGCCGATCATCCAGGCTGCCGGGATAGCGTATACCACGATGTCCAACCGGCGCAGCGCTTCGAAGAGCGATAGTTTGCGGAAGCGGCACCACAGCAATCCACCCAGTAAGCCGCCGATGATCCCACCGAAGGATCTAAAGCCAAGATTGGCTCGGAAGGCCTGCACGGGATTCAAAAGGAAAGCGGGAAAATCGTCCAGGACGAGCTTGGCTAAAACCGCGCCGGCAAGAGCACAGAGATAAATGGTGGCGCAGAATTGGAACATCTCTTCGGGAGGAATTCCGCGCCGGTGAGCACGGAGCAGAATGATCCGGCCGCCCACCAGCACCGCGAGCGCGGCCAGAATGCCGAAAGCGTGGATGCTATAGGGGCCGAGATGAAACACGGGCTGTGGATAATACGGAAGCATGTTTAATGGACGAACGCGATACCGTTGACCACGCCGCCCAGGTTGGTCGTCTTCACCGCGTCTTGCACCAAATCGATCACGGAAATAGTATTGTCACCGCTGTTGTCGACGACCAGCCATTGGTCGCCATAAGACATCGCAATATCGGCGGGCGTATTGCCGACGTTATAAGTGGTCAAGGTCTGGAAAGTTCCCGTATTCACCGCGAACACCTGACCAACGGGCACGTTCAAGGCACTCGTAACGTACGCGGTAGTGCCGGTGGAGTTGAAGGCGATATCGGTCGACATCTGAATGTTCATCCGGGCTACCAGGGTCTGAGACAACGTGTCCATGACGTCGGTCTCCATCCCCACGGGCGAAGCAATCCAAAGCTGGGATCCGTCCGGCGTTAAGGTGAGTCCCGAAGGATACGTCACCACGCCTGGAATTGTCGCGGTAATGGTTTGGGAGGCAATATTCATGACGAGGATCGACTGGCCGGCGGGCCTGAAATTGCCGATGTAGGCGGTGGTCCCGTCGGGTGAGATCGCTACCCCATTGGGCGTCACTTGGAAGGGCATGATGACAGTGTTGGTGACCTGGTTGGTAATGAGGTTGATAAAAGTGATGGCGCCGCCGGTTCCATCAAGGGGGCCATAGCTGGTGACCAACGCCTTGGATCCATCCGGAGTGACCGCTATCTGCAGCGGATTTGCGAAGACCGGAATCGTTGTCTTGACAGCGAATGGGCAGGTTGAAATCCGGGTGACCGTACTCTCGGGATGATTCGTCCGAATCACGTCGGGGAAGGTGGATTGGCACATTGGCGGCGCGCCCGGAGGCGGGAGGTAGGGTGTGAAGGGCAAGGCTCTGATCTGTTGCGGGAGGTAGGCGGCTTGTGAGCTTCCCGTCTGGCGCGGCCTGGCGTTTCCACCGGGGCCTCCAGGAGAGCCAATGGGAAAGGGAGCTGAAGCCAAGGATCCTTTATACTGCGGCGAATTGGAATCCCGGCTACAGTCCCAGCCGTTGGGATTGAAGTTGCCAGCCGTCGTAGTCGTCACAATAGTGGGGTTGTTGCCGCTGTAAGTCATCAGCGTGGGCTTGTTGCCGGTGCAAGC
>Ga0302326_10005410_pt1 | contig 29119 bp, 27 predicted proteins | sample Palsa_T0_3_FD_202264 | JGI IMG/M metagenome (GOLD analysis project Ga0302326, IMG submission 202264) | Peat permafrost microbial communities from Stordalen Mire near Abisko, Sweden - Palsa_T0_3 | ecosystem: Environmental > Terrestrial > Soil > Palsa > Peat permafrost | place: Sweden: Abisko... | reverse complement strand
GACACCGAAATGCCCGCGCTGGATGGGTACTCGGCTACGCGCCAAATACGGGCGTTCGAACGAGAACGCAACTCCCGCCCCACGCCGATATTCGCCTTAACCGCGCACGCATTCGGCGCGGCCAGAGACCGTAGCCTGGAAGCCGGCTGCACGGACCACCTGACCAAGCCCATCAAGAAGGCCACCCTGCTCGAAGCCATCGACAAGTTTGTTCCGTCCGCAGCTCCGAGCGATCGGACAGAGGTCTCGGTGGAAGAATGGCTCAAGCCGGTGGTGGGCGGGTATCTGGAAAAATGCCGCGCCGACGTGGCCGTGCTCCGCGTTGCATTGGATGGCCGCGACTACGACAAGATCCGCATGCTCGGCCACAGGCTGGCGGGGACGGGCGGCGGCTACGGTTTCCAGCCGATCACGGATATTGGCGGCGCACTCGAAGAATCCGCTCTGGCCCGCGATATCGCGCGCGTGAGTGCGAGCATCGAGGATCTGGACCGCTACTTGAAAGGCGTTAAAGCAGGCTAACGCTATGCTGCCTGCTTGTGGAATTTGTAGCGAACGGCAATAAGGCACACGAAGCCCAGCCCGATCGGCCATAGGAGCGAAGGTTCGGGGACGGCGGTGGCGGCGCTAAACGCGATAGCTGGATCATACGGCGCCCAGTCCGTGTCCTGCTGGAACACGCCGGGCGTAGCGGACGGGTTCGTGTAAAATCCGGCGTAACTGGTGTTCCAATAAAGCGAGCCGGCGACCAGATCGCTGCCGACGGAAGGCGAGAACGGATCCGTACCATCCGGATTGGAGTTCAAACCGAGGTTTAGCGAGTCATACGGTCCCGCCACTCCTGTCGGATCATAGCCCGCAGTTTCGGTGTTGAAAGCAAGCCCCCAAATGAACTGGCCTGGCACCGCTATATTGGCCAGGCTGAAGGTGACGGTCTGGGCCAAGCCGAAGTAGCAGTTGTTATCCGGAGCCAGCCATGCCTGGTTGGGGTAACCGCCAGGTGCATTATCGATTGTCTGGCAGGCGGAGCTGGTGCTATACGCGGGCTGCCATTGAATGAGCGCGCTGATGGTGTCGGTTGCGATCATCGATCCAACGGTATCATCCGCTCCCACGTTGTACAGGTTGAGAGTCAGCGGAACGTTGTAACCGGCGGAGGTTCCGACAGTTGGCCACTGCGATTCCATCGCCCAGTTATCCATTAATACCGTTGCCGAGGTGAGCGTGGCGCCAGTATTTCCCTGGAGTTGGACGCCTTGGCCGAACTCGGAAGCTGAGAGCGCCTCAAATCCCACGCTGGGAACGGAATACGGAGTCGGCGACGGCAGACTGTCGTACACGATATTATCCGCCATCGCGGGCACCGCCAACGCCATGGTGAACAGGAACAAAGGCGCGAATAGTTTTATCATTGGTCGATTTTTCAAACTTTCTTCGCTTTAGTGAGACACATTACTCACAACGGCGTACCTGACTGCCTGATTATATCCCCGACTTAGGGTCGTTTTATGAGTTTCCGAACATCAGGACAACTATTTCGTACTATTAGTTTGCATTCGCGCACGAATTCCGCAGGTTCGGCTTTGGGCTGGAATAGGGCACAAACGAAAATGGCCTCCGTATCTCAAATCGATACGAAGGCCACTTAATCTGGTGCGGGGGAGGGGACTTGAACCCCTACGGGATTGCTCCCGCTAGCACCTCAAGCTAGTGCGTCTGCCAATTCCGCCACCTCCGCATGGTCCGAAAGCTCGTTTATTTCTTGGCCGGGGCCGCCGGCACGGGCGCCGCGGGTGTGGGCGCTGGAACCGGGAGAGTGATCCCATTGGGATTGGGGCTCGCCGGCTGCGCCGGAGCGGTCTTCACCGGAGCCGACTGCTTGTGGTTCTCGAGCACACTGCCCGTGGATCCGGCATGGCGCGTCGCCAGAATCGCGAGCGACAGCGACGTCACCATAAAGAGGGCGGCGGCGATGGTAGTCGCTTTCGAGAGAACGGTCGCCGATCCGCGCGGACCGAAGGCGGTCTGGGAACCCATTCCACCGAAAGCGCCGGCCAGATCCGCGGCCTTGCCGCTCTGCAACAGCACCACCACTACTAAGAAGAAACAAACGATCACGTGAATAATTGTCAAGATTATGGTCATGCTAGATTCCTGTGGGTAGTTCGATCTGGCTGGAACTGAAGACCGGCCGCGATTCCTCTTCAGTATAAACTAAAGGGGGCGAGCGTTTCCCGTCCGCAATCTTTGGCTGTGATCGGTCCTTCATGATGCTCAGAACCTGTCCTGTCATAGTCTTTCCCTGGCTCTGACTTCGGCCGGAGGAGATCCGCCGCCCAAAGATCCATTGACCGTGATCCGTACCGGCGACTATTCGCGCTCCCCCGGATTCCGAGGCAATGCCGGCCTGCTGAACTGGAACATCGATCGCGGCCTGAATCTCGAGGGTATCCAGGCGGCGATCCGCGCCGCCAAACCCGATCTCTGCATCTTTCAGGAAGTGGATTTGGGCGCTCGGCGCACGGGTGGCAAGGACATTGCGCTGGAGTTGGCGCAAAGTTTCGGAATGAACTACTCGTTCGCTCCCGAGTTTCAGGAGTTGAGCCAGAGCGTTCGAACGCTCCGGCGTATCACGGTCAGGCGATCCTTACGGTTTGGCCGATCCTTTCCACGCGCATTCTGCGTTTTGCGCGTCAATCCGGTTTTTGGAAACCCCGCCCGCTCATGATGTCGTCGCTGCCGATCTTGCAGCGGCGCGAGGGCGGAAGGAGCCCAGGTTAGCGAACTGGACAACGGCGGTAGGAAGGTAGTGGTCTACAATCTCCATTTGGAGAGCCGCGGCAGCGAAAACGGCGGGTCAACTCAACGAAGTTCTTGCGGACGCCGAGCGATATCGGCCACCGCGATGATCATCGCCGGGGATTTCAACACCAAGAGCTGGCATTCTCCGTTGATAGACCGGCTGAAGCATGCCGGGTATCGGAACTCCTGGGGCGACCGGCGCATTCGTACTCACGTCATCATTGGCGCGCTGGATTGGGTTTTCGTTCGTGGGCCGATTCAGTGCGAAGACGCCAGTGTACTACGTAACGTTCACGCTTCGGATCACTTTCCGATTTCGCTCCAGCTCCGATTTTAGCCCCGCTTAGCCGTATAAGAACGACTCGCCCGGAACAGGCAACGTAGAAAGATTTACGGTGCGTCGAAACCCGGAGCCAAAAGAACGACTTGCAGCGCTGGCATTTGATTTACCACAGACATGGCCGGGATGCTTATCAAAGCAGGGCTAACTTAAGCATTGCCCGCCACGCTCGCGGCAGCCACTCCCTCGCCGAGCGCCGGCGATCTGATCAGGAGGTCGGTTGCAGCCATCGAGACGGACTGGAGACAGGCGCCCAATTACTCGTTTGTTGAACGAGACGAAGAGAATCGCAAACTCGGTCGCGCGATCGAAAAAAGAAGGCACGAATCGGAACGCGAAAGAGCCAGGACATTTGGGTACTAATCGAGAGGACAAAGTGCCGGGGGGAATGACCGGCCATCTTTGGATCGACCAACGCGACAGCCAGTGGGTGAGGGTTGAGGCGGAGGTGGTCAGGCCCGTTAGCTTCTTCGGCTTTTTTGCGAAGGTCGGCAAGGGCACGCGATTTCTTCTAGAGCAGGAGCCCGACGTATAGCGATTACCGGCCTGCATCGCAGGCTCTGGCGCAAGCGTATACGCAGAGGTAAACCGCCACTTTGCTCGATCAGACCTGTGCGGCTAGGGTACCGTCCAAGCCCCCTTTTGCGACCAGCCGCTGTCTAGTGTCGCGCTCTTCACGTCCATGAAGATGTTCTTGGCCCCCGCGAATCCCGGGCTGAAACTCAACGCCAGGTTCAACGTCAATGTATCCCCCGACGCCGATACCGATGACGCGCCCGCATTGATGGTGCATTGGCTATTGCTGGATGTTCCCGTGCCGCCGATGGTCAGCCCGGTCTGCCAGGCCCCCGCGTTACTCGCCAGCGCGATCTGCTTCGACGCGCGCGTATAGGACAGGTAGCACGCGCTATTTGGGACCAGACTGGCATTGACGTCCATATACGCGGTCACGATGTCCGAGGCTCCGTTGGGGTCGGTGAAGGTGAAGGCGAAAGTCTGGCTCGTTCCGCTCCCGCCGGAGGGCGTGACCGAGACCGACGCAAGAGTCGGCGCGGGCGTGCCTGGGACCGTCCACGTTCCTTTCTGCGACCAGCCGCTATCCAGCGTGGCGTTATGCACATCCATATAGATGTTCTTCACTCCCGCGAATCCCGAGGCGAAGCTCAGCGCCAGATTTAAGGTAAGGGTGCTCCCCGACATGGATACCGACGACGCAGCCGCATTGATCGAGCACTGGCTGTTGCTGGATGTCCCGGCAGCGCCAACGGGAAGACCGGTCTGCCAGGCCCCCGCGTTATTGGCCAGCGAGATCAGGTTCGAGGCCCGTGTATAGGACAAGTAACAGGCGCTGTTCGGGACCAAGCTGGCATTGACATCCATATACGCAGCAACGATGTCCGAAGCTCCGTTAGGGTCCGTGAAGGTGAAGGCGAAGGTTTGGCTCGCGCCGCTTCCGCTCGCCGGCGTCACCGAAACCGCCCCGAGAGCGGGAGCAGGCGTGCCCGGAACCGTCCACGCGCCCTTCTGCGACCAGCCGCTATCCAGCGTCGCGTCTTTTACGTCCATATAGATGTTCTTCGCGCCCGCGAATCCCGAGGCGAAGCTCAGCGCCAAGTTGAGCGTCAGCGTGTTCCCCGACATCGATACCGACGACGCGCCCGCGTTGATCGCGCATTGACTATTGCTGGACGTTCCCGAGCTGCCCACGGAAAGACCGCTCTGCCAGGTACCCGCGTCACTTGCCAGCGAGATTGTATTCGATGCATGTGTATAAGACAGGTAGCAAGCGCCATTCGGAACCAGGCTGGCGTTGACATCCATATACGCGGTTACGATGTCCGAGGCTCCATTGGGGTCGGTGAAGGTGAAGGCGAATGTCTGACTCGAACCGCCCCCGCTCGAGGGCGTCACCGAAACGGCCGAAGGCGGCCCGGTGGCTACGGTGACCGGTGCGGTCCCGGACGACACGGCGAATGTTGCGCTTCCGTTATAAAACGCCGAAATCATATTGCTTCCGGCCGCTAGCTGGCTTCCACTAATGCTGAGGTCGGCCGTTGCAACTCCACCCGATCCGGATAGCCCGGCTGTTCCGAGTACAGTTCCACCGACGGAAAAGGAAACAGTTCCGGCCGGCGAATTTGTTCCCGAAGCGGCGGTCACGGTCGCCGTGATAACTGTACTCGTGTTCGCCGAGATACTGCTTGGAGCTGCCGACGCCGTGGTGCTGGTCGTAATCGAGCTTGAACTGTTCCAGCGAGTGACCAGGTTGTACACGTCCGCGGACCCTAAGCCCGTGGCTTGATCGTATCCCGGCCCAGCGCTGAAGCCCATTTGCCCGTTGGTGCAATTCGGACTGCCCGTCACGCATGGAACGATATTGTTTCCTACGGTGATGTCATGGAACACACCGGTCGTCGTCTGCGCCAAACGGTACAACGCCGGATTGATATTGCCGAGGCCGGCCTGGGATTGGATCCCGTTCGCGACTAAGTACTGATTCAGCATCGCGACAGCGCCGGAGAACACGGGCGTCGAGGCGGAGGTCCCGCCGACCAGCAGCGACTGGCCGCCCGCGTAAATCAAATAACTGTCATGCTCGTTGGACGCATCGAACGAGATATCGGGCACATCGCGAGCATGGTCGTTGGGTACTCCGGCTCCTGTCTGCCAGGACGGTTTCGCGAAGAAGATGCTGGCGCCGCCGCCGGTTGACGTCAAGCCACCTCCGGCGGCTATATCCTCGCTGGTATCGTTCCAGGCCATTTCAGGAATATAGGACAGCGCCGAGCTGCCGTTGGCGTTGTTCACCGCACTCCAATAAGAGCCGCTGCCTTCATCGAATTCGGTGCCCCCCACGCCGGTCACTTCCGGGACACTGGCAGGCAGGTTGACCGCCAGACCCTGTGAGGCCGCTTTAACCCCCCCGATATCGCAAGCCGCCGCGCCGGAATCACCGGAAGCCGCCAACCACGTCATGCCCACGGCGTTGGCCTGTTGGGCGAGACCTTGAAGATATACGGCCGCCGCCGATGGATCGCTCGCGATCTGGGGCTCGCAATAGCCATAACTGAAGCTCATCACCGGAGCGATGGCCTGGTCGATGGCATAGGAGGCGGATGTCCAAACGTCTTGCGAATAGACGAACAAAACAGCCGCCCCCGGAGCGATGCCGCCCGCGTATTCCAGATCGAGACTGGACTCGACTACGTCGTCTTGACTGACGCCCGGGTCCGCGCTTCCGGGAACCAATATTAACTGTGGATTGTTGGAAGGCAGCCCATACAGGCTACGGAAACGCTCGATATCCGACAGTTGAATATCGGTTTGACCGGCGACCGCGATCTTCTGGCCAGTCCCCGTAATGCCGCTCTGATAAAGCGGATTGATATCGTAAATAGTCGCGAGGTCGCCAGGCGTCAGGAAGTGGCTCCCGCCACTGGTGAAGTCCGGAACTGGGCGAGCCGTTAATCTGGGCGCAGGGACGCGAAAATTATCCAAGCCTCGAATCAAAAGGATGACCGGTGCAATCGCAACCGGAATGGACGGATCGTCAATGTTCGCGAAATGCTCGTCTCCGTGTTCCTGGTATCGGTGAAACTCCGTGTGGAACGCGCTCGAGACCTGACTCGCGGCGCCGCTGAATTCCACCCAGCCCCTGCTTCGGGCCACATAATCTACGCGAAAACCCTCGGCCTCCAGCCACGCGTTGATCTTTTCTAGATCGGCGGTACTAAGCCCAAACAGATCAGCATATTGTTCCGGAGTAAGCCAATTGTGATAACTCAGCGAAGCGGGGTTCTGCTGTTCCTGAAGTAAGCGCCCAAGCTCCGTGGTTTGGCTTTGCGACGGCTTGAAAACGAGCGTGATCCCGCTGATCCGCCGGGAGGGATCCAGCATCCCAAGATCAGTGGACTGAGCCGCCCTCTGGCTTCGACTCCCCCGCAACACCACGGTCAGCGAGGTTTCGATCGGAGCAACGATCCGTTGCTCTTGGCCAAGCGCCGCCGCCGCGACCAGCACGATACAAGCAAAGATGAGAAACGCGCGTCTCAGCGTTGCTGAGCCGGTCTGAAATCGTTTATACATTAGCTGAGCTGGCCACCCGAACCAGTCGTCGAACTGAACCAATACATCTGGCTCCCAACGTATGGTTCGGACGCCCGCTCTCGCTCCGGCATAGGCGCAGCGCCCTAGCCCGCCTCAGACTTATCACTTACGCATCGAACGGCAGCCCACTACCCGCCGCCCGGGAACGAGATAATAACGTTTATGCGCCCGTTGGTGTTCTTGTTCGCGATCCTCGCTCAGCTACCTGCCGCCTCGCCGCTCTTCCGGGGCTCCTTCGAAAACTCCGCCAGCGGCTGGACTACCGAGCGCGGCATCGCCGCGGCCGATCCGTCCGTGACGTACCAGAACCAGACATCCATGCGCCTCAAGCCGGGCTCTGCGGGCGAAGCCAGTGTGCGTTCCACGCCCATCGCTCTGATCATCGGCGAGCATTACGAGCTGACCGGTTGGATCCGTACCGATCAGCTCGAGGTCCGCGATCTCGACCGCTCGCCCATCGCGATCGGCGCGGCTCTCAGCATGGCGTCCATGCCCTTCGACGTGCACTCGGAATCGGTGGGCGGCACGCGAGATTGGACGCGGGTGCATCTTCGCTTCGTCGGCACCCGCGCCCAAGACAGCATTCTTCTTGCGGCGGGCAACGGCGGCGCGTTCCAGGGAACGGCTTGGTTCGCGGGCGTAAGCATCGATAAAGCTTCGGACGGCGATTGGCCGATACCCGCGGCCGTAACCGCTTACGGACCCGCGTACCGTTATCCCTCTGGCGGCTGGATTTATCTCCATATCGAAGGCAAACCCTACGAGCGCGGCTACCAGCATGGCCGCTTGATGGCGAAAGAGATTGTCGGATACATGAAGCGCTGCGAGTCGCAACTCGACTCGCTAGGCAACAAACAGAGCTGGGGTCTCGCGCGCGCAAACGCGGCCGCCCTTTTCTTGCACGGGTTCGATCAGGAAATCCTGGACGAAATGAAGGGCATCGCCGAGGGCGCCTCCGACGCGGGCGCAACTTGGGCCGGCCGCCGCATCGATCTGACGGACATCGTTGTCGTGAACACCACCGTCGAACTTGGGTCGCTCGAAGACGCGCTCGCCATCACGCCTTCCGGGCTGGAGGGCCTGCGTCTGGATTCGCCTTTGTTCTATGAACGCAAGCACCAAGCATCCGCCGCCGACCATTGCAGCGCTTTCGCCGCCACCGGCAAGGCCACGCGCGATGGCCGCATGGTGATCGGGCACGTCACCTGGTGGCCCCTTACGCTCGCCGAGCAAACCAACGTCATGCTCGATCTGAAGCCGGCCGCCGGCCATCGCATGCTGATCCAAAGCTATCCGGGCGGCATCGAGAGCGGGACCGACTGGTATCAAAACGACGCCGGCATCGTTCTGACCGAAACCACCATTCGCCAGACCCCGTTTAATCGCGACGGCGCGTCGGTTGCGTTTCGCGCGCGCCACGCCATACAGTACAGCGACAATCTCGACCAGGTTATTCAGCATCTCAGCGCGAAGAACAATGGTCTCTATAGCAACGAGTGGCTGATGGGCGATGCCAAGACCAACGAAATCGCGATGCTCGAGCTCGGCACTTACAAGTCGCGCCTCTATCGCAGCGCCAAGAACGACTGGTTCGGAGGAACCGAAGGTTTTTATTGGAGCAACAACAACGTCAAGGATCTGGGCATTCGTTTGGAATATCAGCCGGACCCACAGAGTCCGCCCGTCAACATCCCCTACGTGCCGGATCGCCGCGATCTGAAATGGCAGCAACTTTATCGCGAACACGCGGGCAAAATCGACGAGCAGTTCGCCTTCCTCGCTTTTCGCACTGCGCCGCTGGTGAGCTCCAGCACCATGGACGCCAAAGTGACGAACGCCGATCTGGCCGCGCGCATGATGCTGTGGGCCGATTTCGGAAAGCCTAATCAGCGCGAGTGGGCGCCCTCGCGAGCGGAGAAAGAAGAATACTCGGATAACGAAGGCATCTATGACTCGGGTTATCGCTTGATCGTGGCACAACCGCCGGGCGCGATCCACGCCGCTAGTGTCGCCGCGGCGCCGGCGGCACTCAAAGCTCCCGAACCTTTCAAGGTGGATCAATTATGGAAGGGCTGGCTCCTGCCCGCTTCCGACGCCGACCTCTGGTTCACCGCTGGATCGGCGGCCTACTACGACGATCTGCGGTCCGGGAATCTCGAGCGCGCTCTCGCCGTCCACTGGGCCGAGTACCGATCCGCCAGCGCCGCCCAGTCCGACCCGATGGTGCGCGCCGCCGCCGAGAGGCATAAGGGAGCGTTGGTTCTCGATCAATTGCGTCGGCAAGTGGGCGACCAGCGATTCTTCTCGTTGATGACGGAGTTCTACGCCGCGCACACCACGCAGACGGTGACCGCGCAGTCGTTCCTGGACGCCGCCGGTGTCCAGTTTAAGATGCCGCAAGATCCGGGAGGGCCGCGCTATCTCGCTTCCGACGTGCACCGCCATCTCGCAACCGCCCTACTGGTTTATGGAACGGTCACTGACGCGGGCGCCAATCGCTACGCCGCCGAGCAGCTTCAGAAGCAGTTTCTCGATGCGTTCGAGAGCGCCGTGCCCATTCGCAAGGATTTTGAAGTCACTCCCGCCGAGCTGCGCGCGCATGACGTGATCTTCGTCGGGCGTCCGGAAACCAATTCCGCCCTGATGGCTTGGCGCGATCAGCTCCGGCTTGATGCGGCCGGCGCTTCGTTCCGCGTTCAGAGTGTGGAGCACGCCTCTGAAACCGAATCGCTCGCGCTCGCCGCAACCAATCCACTCGACCCCACTCATATGGTGCTGGTGCTGGCGGGAAACAGCGCGCTCGCCACCGTTCGCCTCACCGAAGCCGGTCTCGTTCAGGCCGAATATGCGGTTTACAATTCCGGCCAGGCCACCGTCTCGGGCTTCCTCAAGCAGCCACGGTAGTATTGTTCAATTCGTCTAATGACTTTGAGCAACAATATTCCGGCTATAGAAGTGCGCGATCTGGTGAAGCGCTATCCCAAGTCGAAGGCCAATGCCGTCGACGGCGTAACGTTCGAGGTCCAGCGCGGCGAGATCTTCGGGCTGCTTGGTCCCAACGGGGCGGGGAAGACAACCACGATCGGAGTGCTCACCACCAACGTGATTCCCACCAGCGGATCGGGCGCGAGCATGGGCGTCGACGTGACGCACGACCCCATCGACGTCAAGCAGCGCATCGCCGTGGTCCCGCAGCAAAGCAATCTTGACCGCAGCCTGAAAGTCCGCGAGATCCTCACCTTCCACGCCGCCTATCACAGCGTCGGGCGAAAGGAACGCGAGGCGCGCGCCGACCAGTTGCTCGGAGAGCTCGGTCTCGGCGAACGCAAGAACGAAAAAGTGAATCGCTACTCGGGCGGCATGGCGCAACGGCTCATGATCGCGCGCGCCCTGATGCACTCTCCCGACGTTCTCTTTCTTGATGAACCGACCAACAATCTGGACCCGCAATCGCGCCTGTTCCTGTGGGACCGGATTCGCGAGCTAAATCAACAAGGTCTGACCATTCTCCTCACGACGCACGACATGGAAGAAGCCGACAAACTATGCGCGCGCATCGCGATCATGGACCTCGGCAAGATTTTAGTGAACAACACCTCCTCGGAATTGAAGAAAATGATTCCAGGCGGCAACGCGCTGGAGCTTCGCGTCTCTACCTCTAACTCGGCGCAACTCGAGGAATCGCTCGAACGGCTGCCGGGAGTGAGTAAGGTTGAGCAGGTGACGAAACAGCCCGAAGACGAGCCGGACATCGTGATCTATCGCCTGTATGCGGAGAGCGCCGCATCGTTGGTCGGCGCCGCCGCACAAGCTGTCCTGACGTCCGGGGGCGAAGTGCGCGACCTGCATTTGAAACAAGCGTCGCTCGAAGAGGTGTTCATTTATCTGACTGGGAGGCACCTGCGATGACGCAGCCCCGTTCCCGATTCTCTCTCGCCGCCACCGCGTTTTTGGCGATGCTTCGCCGCGATCTCACCGTGACCGGCCGCGAGTTCGTATCGTTCTTACTTCAAGCGCTCATGCAGCCGCTGTTTTTCCTGTTCATTTTCGGCAAGGTGTTGCCCGGAATAGGACTGGCCGCGGGCGCGTTCGTGGCCGTGATGCTGCCCGGCATCGTTGGACTCACCTCGCTGGTGGCCTCGATGCAAGGCGTGACTTTGCCGCTGGTGCTGGATCTCGGATTCGCCCGCGAGATCGATGACCGGCTGCTCGCGCCGCTCCCGATCGGCCTGGTAGCGATGGAGAAGGTTCTGTTCGCCGCCATGCGAGGCATCATCGCGGGCAGCGTTATTTTTCCGCTGGCTTGGTGGATTTTGGGCGATCGCTACGCGGTCCGGGACGACCGTATCGGCATCCTGATTGGAATGATCGTCCTCACTTCCTGCGTGGGCGCGAGCTTCGGCCTGGTGATGGGCACCGTCATCAAGCCGGAGCAAATCAGCCTGATGTTCACGTTGATTTTCACGCCGCTCCTTTTCACCGGCTGCACCTACTATCCTTGGGGCGCTCTCGATCACATCCGCTGGTTCCAAATTGCGACGCTCTTCAATCCGCTCACCTACGCAGCGGAGGGGCTACGCTACGCCATGGTGCCCGCGATCGGCGGCCGCAGCATCCCGACTCTCGGCATCACCTGGATACTGCTGGCGCTGGGCGTCAGCGTGATCGGTTCGCTAATCCTGGGAAGCCGAACGTTTCGCGCCAGAGTGGTGACTTAGAGTTTTTTCAGCGCCTTCTTCGGCGCCTTAATCGACTGCCGAGCGCGGAAGAAATCCTCCCAAGGATCGGGCTTGGCCAACCATTTTTCGTAGTTCCCCAAATTGAAACTCGCGGGATCGAGCGAGGTCTTCACATCCGCCCACGCCAGCGGCATCGAGAACGGCGCCTTCTCGCGTCGCCGAACCGAGTAAGGCGCCACCACCGTCGCTCCGAATCCGTTACGGAACGGATCGAGATACGTGCGCTTCCCGCGCGCGCCGATGCGCTGTTCGACCGTGGTCTCCTTGGGATGAGCCGCCGCGAGGCGATCGCAGAATTCCTTGGCGAACGGCAGCGCCTCATCGAAATCCACGCCGGTCTTCAAAGGGACAAAAACGTGCAGCCCCCGGCTTCCCGACGTCTTCGGAAACGAAACCATTCCGATTTCGTCCAGGCCGCTCTTGGTCATCAATCCGGCTTGGGCCGCGTCGGCGAACTTGCCCGACGTTGGATCGAGATCGAAGACCATCCAATCCGGCTGGCTGGGAAGCTTGGCGCGGCTGGCCCACACGTGCACCGGAATGCAGCCGAGATTCACCAGCGCGATTTGCGTCTCGACCGCTCCGCCGACGACATAACGGACGTCCTTTTTTTGATGATGGATCAGTTGGACGGGCGTGCCGGCGGGCAAGCCCTTGGGCGCCTCCTTCTGATAGAAACAGTTTCCGCGCATGCCGTCGGGACAGCGTTCGAGCGACAGCATCCTATCTTTTACGAAAGGCTTCAGCCGCGGAAAGGCTGCTTCGTAAAAACGCGCCAGATCGAGCTTGGTATATCCCTCGTCCGGCCAGAACACCTTGTCGGGATGCGAAATCAGCTTCTCGATCCTCATTTCGCCTCCGGAAAAGTTACTTCCTCGGGCCGCTTATCATCGCGCAACCCGAGAAACACAGGCTGTCGAAGTTTGCGATCGTCCGTCCACTCGCCGTAAGCAATTTGAGCCACCAGCCGGGGAGCCAGGTAAGTTATGTTCTTCTCACGCGGCGGATCTTCCACGGTGGCTTTCGCGCGGATCAGCGGTTGAAACTTGCGATAGAGCTTAGCCAGCGAATCCCGCGAGAAACCGGTCCCCACCTTCCCCGCGTAGCGCAGCTTTCCGTCGTCGTAAGCGCCCATCAGCAGCGCTCCAAAGTGTTCGCGAGATCCTGTTGGTTGCGTGTAGCCGACGATGACAAACTCGTCCTCTTGGTGCACTTTGAACTTCAGCCAGAAGCGGGACCGTCCCTCGATGTATGGAGCCGAAGCGTCCTTCGCGACCACTCCTTCGAAGCCCTTCCGCCGCGCCACTCGAAATGCGTCCAGGCCGTTCTTGGCCAATCGGGCGGAAACGAAGATGCCGTTGGCGCCGCCGACCACTTCTTCCAGCACCGAACGCCGCCGAGCCATCGGTTCGGGCCGGAGGTCGCGCCCATCCTTATATAGGCAGTCGAACACGGCGTATTCCGGTTCGGATTTCAAGTTCTGAAGAAGCTGGAAGCGCGAAACCTTTCGCCGATCGAACGCCACCACTTCGCCGTCCAGCAGGAGTGTCTTCGCCGAAAGCTTCCCGACAGAGGTGGCGACTCCGGAGAACCACTCGGTCCGATCCTTGGCGTTGCGCGACAGCAGCGTTACCCGATCGCCCTCTTTGTACGCGAGGATCCGATAGCCGTCGTATTTCTCTTCATAGACCCACCCGGATTGGTTGAGAGGCTCCCGTACCAGCGTCGCCAGCATGGGTTTTACCCGAAACGGTATGCGGTTGCTCACCTGCGCTTCCCCGCCGGATCGCCTTTGGCTGCCTTCGCCACGTCCCCGTGCTCTTCACTCGCAATCTCGGCCAGCAGGCGTTTGGAAACCACCGAGCGCGGTTCCGCGTCGAGAATGTCTTCGGCGGATGCAAAACCGTCGCGATGCTTGATGAGCAGCCACTGTGGCTTTTTCGATCCCCGGTAGCCCAGTTTAGTTCGAACCAGCACCCAAGATCCGCGCAGCTTCTTGCCCTTGAGCGAAAACTTCAGGTCGCCTTTTCGCAATGCTTCGTCGACATCGGGAACTTCCGGAGTCCATGTTCCGCGATCCCACAGCAGCACCGTCCCGCCTCCATACTCGCCTTCCGGGATCACGCCTTCGAAGCTTCCGTATTCGAGCGGGTGAGCTTCCACCGGCGCCGCCAGGCGCTTCACGGAAGGATCGAGCGACGGCCCTTTGGGAATTGCCCAAGAGAGCAACACTCCGCCCCATTCCAAGCGAAAATCGTAGTGCAGTTGCGAGGCCTGGTGCTTCTGGATCACATAGAGCAGTCCCTTGGCTTTCGAGACGCGCCCGCCGCCGGCCGGCTCCGAGGTTACTTTGAAGTTACGCTTGCTCTGATATTTCGTGAGGCTCACGACTGAATGTACCGTGACTCGGAGCGGCCCGGCAAGAACTCGCAGCGTTCCGATAAACTGGATTCGCGTGAGTGGTGCGTCGCCGAAGAACGTTCGAGAGCAAGCTGTGCTCGATCGCGTCGAATCGATGGCCGGCGAAATGGTCGAGTTCCTTCGCGAACTGATCGCGATTCCGACCGTGAACCCCCCGGGCGAGAATTACGCGGCATGCGCGGATTGGCTGGGAGCGCGGCTGGCTCGGTTCGATTACGACGTCGAAATGGTCCCCGCCGAGGGCCGCCCGGAACACACCGCCGAACATCCGCGCGTGAATGTGATTGCAAGGCTCCGAGGCGCGCCGGCCCGTCCTTTGCTGCACTTCAATGGACACTTCGACGTGGTGCCGGTGGGCGATGGTTGGACTGTCGATCCTTTTGCCGGCACGGTGCGCGACGGCAAGATATACGGACGAGGAGCCACCGATCAAAAAGCCGGAATCGCGGCATCCATCTTCGCAGTGGAGGCGATCCGTCGCGCGGGGGTGCGCCTCCGCGGAGCCGTGGAACAAAGCGGCACGGTGGATGAGGAAAGCGGCGGCTTCGCGGGGATGGCCTATCTTGCCGAGCGCGGATTCGTCAGCCGCGATCGCACCGATTTCGTCGTCATTACCGAGCCGCTGAATGTCGATCGCGTCTGCTTGGGGCATCGAGGCGTCTATTGGTTTGAAGTGGCCACACTAGGCCGCATCGCGCATGGCAGCATGCCGTTCTTAGGCGTCAGCGCCATCAGCAAAATGACGGATTTCCTCGCTCTCGTCGAACGCGAGCTCAAACCGGCGCTGAGTCTGCGAGTGACCGGGATGCCGGTTGAACCGCCGGAAGCGCGCTGCGCAAGCATCAACGTGAATTCCATTTCGGGCGGCCAACCGGGCGGCGGATTGCAGACCCCCTGCGTCGCCGACAGATGCGAGGCGATTCTCGACCGGCGATTTTTGATAGAGGAACCGATCGAGGAGGTCCGCGAGGAGATCCGCGACATTCTCGAAAGTCTTGCACAGGACGATCCGGACTTCCGATATCGAATGAAAGATCTGATGACGGTGCTGCCCATTCAGACCGACCCGGCCTGCAAGCTGGTGACGACGATGGCGAGCGCGGTGCGCGATGTGCTCGGCTCAGAGCCGCCGCTCATCGCGAGCCCCGGCACCTACGATCAAAAACACGTGATGCGCCTGGGATTGGTGGATCAATGTATCGCCTACGGACCCGGTATGCTGGACTTATCGCACCAGCCGGACGAACATTGCCGCGTGGATCATCTGGTGCAAGGCTCGAAGGCGATGGCACTGGCTGCGATGCGGTTACTCGGAACGGAATGACGATATGAAACGACGCGAATTCGGCAGAAGCCTGGCAGGGATCACAGCCGGCGCGGCTTTCTCTTCGTTGCAAGCCGCCGACACGAACAGCGCGGGCGGCATCACGGACGTGCAAGGCATCAAAGTCGGTCATTTCACCGATTCGCGCAAACCCACTGGATGCACCGTTCTTATTTTCGAGAAAGGCGCAACGGCGGGCGTGGACGTGCGCGGTTCGGCGCCAGGCACGCGCGATACCGATCTGTTGAATCCGGTGAATACCGTGCAGCAGGTGCAGGCCATCGTTCTTTCTGGAGGAAGCGCTTTCGGGCTCGATACCTCGGGCGGCGTGATGCGGTATCTCGAAGAGCGCGGACTCGGCCTCCACATGGGCGGGGATGTGGTGGTGCCCATCGCTCCGGCCGCGATCCTTTATGACTTGGAAATCGGCGACCCTAAAATTCGGCCGACCGCGGAATCGGGCTACAAGGCATGCCAGGCGGCCACTTCCGGAAAAGTGGAGGAAGGCAATGTCGGCGCGGGAGCGGGCGCGACCATCGGTAAAATGTTCGGAATGAACTCCGCCATGAAGTCGGGACTCGGCACCGCCAGCCTGCGCGTCGGCAACACGGGCATCGTGGTGGCCGCGATCGTCGCGGTGAACGCGGTCGGCGACGTCTTGGATCCGAAGACCGGAAAGATCGTCGCGGGGGCGCGCAAGCCGGACGGCTCGGGATTTCTGGACTCGATGCAGCAATGGCGCGAAGGTCGAAACGTGGTGTTATCGCCGGGCGCGAACACGACCATCGGCGTGGTGGCTACCAACATCGTATTCGACAAGTCGCAGACCACGAAGATCGCGCAGATGGCCCACGATGGCTTGGCGCGCGCCATCAATCCGGTTCACACGCCGTACGATGGCGACACGATCTTCGCGGTTGCCACGGGCGCGATCCAGACGCGGGCGAATCATGGAGTGATCGGCGCGCTCGCCGCGGACGTGATGTCTCAAGCCGTGTTGCGCGCGGTGATGAACGCGCGCGGATTGCCGGGCTTGCCGAGCTACAGCGATCTGAAGGCGCGCTAGGCATGAATCTCGGCCGCACGTTGATCCTGGCCGGACTGCTGATCGTGATGCTGGGCGTGATCGTTTCGCTCGGCGCGAGAATCCCGATTCGCTTCGGCCGGCTTCCGGGCGACATCGTCGTTCGCGGAAAACATTCGGTGTTCTATTTTCCGATCGTTACGTCGCTGCTGCTGAGCGCTATTCTGTCCTTGATTCTTTGGCTGTTCGCTCGACGCTAGAGGCCCGCGTTTCGGGCCGACACACGCGCCAGGCTGGACCAATCCTGCTCCGCTTGTCCCATTGCGATGGCGGAGAGGAAATGATCTCGAATCAAGCTGGCGATCGGCATGGGTGAAGCGCACTCTTGCGCCGTTTCGAGCACCAGTCGGATATCTTTCGATCCCAAACGTAAGGAGAAGCCGGCCGGCTCGAACTGCTCCTCGGCAATGATTTTCCCGTAGAGCTGATAAACCGGCGAGGCAAACAGCGCGTTCATGATTTCGAGAAACGTCTGCGGAGCGACGTTGGCCTTCCGCAAGGTAGCGAAGGCCTCGCCGAAGGTTTCGAGCATGCTCGCGATCATGAAGTTGCCGCACAGCTTCACTGCATTCGCCTGCCACGGCTCGGCGCCGACCACGAACGTCGCGCGTCCGACGGCGTCGAAAAAAGGACGGCAGCGTTCAATCGCCGATTCCGGACCCGCCGCCACCACGGCCAGCCGCTTGCCTTCCGCCATCTCGGGGCGTCCGAATACAGGCGCGCTCAGGTATCCCTGGCCGCGTTGCGAATGTTCGCTTGCGAGCCGCCGCGCCATCGCGGTACTGATGGTCCCGTGCGATACGTGCACGGCGTCGCGCCGGAGCGCTTGCGCGATTCCGTCCTGGCCGAAGACAACGTGCTCGGTGGCAGGATCGTCCGCCAGCATCGTCATGGCGACATCCGCGTCGCGGCAGGCATCGGCGGGCGTAGAGGCAACCCGCGCGCCATCCTTCGCCAGCGCGTCGGCCTTGTCGCGGCTTCGATTGTAGACGGTGACTTGGTATCCGGCGCGAAGCAGATTGCGAGCCATCGCCGCGCCCATTTTTCCGAGTCCGATGAATGCCAGGTTCATAGTCGCCAGGATAACGTTTACGGGCGCGCCTCGAGAACGATGTTGAACGGAGTCTCCGCGGCGCGGCGACAACTCTTGAACCCCCCGCTTAGGATCACCTCGCGCAGCCGAGCTTCACCGGCCTGCGCGCCGAGCGCCAGCCCAACCTCTTGAGCTTTCGAGCCGGGCGTGCAGAGCATGGTCGAAGCCGAATAATACATCCTGCCGACGGGGTTCAAATTCTTCTCCACTTGATCGTGAGCAAACGGTTCTACGATCATCCAGGCGCCATCGGGAGCGAGCGATTGGCGTACGTGCCGCGAGGCGCCGGCGGGATCGCCCATGTCGTGCAGGCAATCGAAGAACGTAACCAGGTCGAAGCCAGTGCCGGGGAAATCCTTGGCGCTCGCGACGTCGAAGGCGACACGATCCGCCACGCCGGCCCTTTCCGCGGAATGGCGCGCGAATTCGACGGATCCGCCGTGATAGTCGTATCCGACGAACGTGCTGTTCGGGTAGGCTTTCGCCATCAGGATCGTGGATGCGCCGTGGCCGCACCCGACATCGGCAACCCGGCCGCCGCGTTCCAGTTTGCCTGTCACTCCCTCGAGCGACGGTATCCAGGATGAGACCAGGTGCGCGGAGTAACTCGGGCGGAAAAAGCGCTCGGTACCACGAAAAAGCTCCGAGCAATGTTCGTGCCAGCCGACACCGGCGCCGGTCTTAAAAGCTTCGGTGATTTTCGGTTCGTCCTTCACCATCGCGGCGATAATGTCGAACGCGCCCGCCAAGAAAAATGGGCTGTCTTCCACCGCTAAAGCCATGGCTTGTTCGTTGGGAAGCGTGTAAGTTTTCGCCTGCGCGTCGTATGCCAGGAATTCGCCCGCCGCGTTGGCGTTCAGCCACTCACGGACGTAGCGTTCATCGGTGCCGGTTTTCGCGGCGAGTTGTGAAGAGGTGAGCGGGCCTGCCCCCGCCATTGCTTTGTAAAGTCCGAGCCGGTCACCGACGAGAACGAGAGCAACTTGCATGGCGGCGCCCAATTCGCCCACCATCTTGCCCATGAAAGCGCCCAATTTCGCTTCGTCGATTGCCAGCCCTAACTCTGGCGTAGCCATATGTTGTTTCCCCTTGCAGCTAGGTTACCACCGCTTCGTTCATGCCTTGGGATGAGCTTTGTCGTATACGGCCATCAAGTCTGTCAGCGAAACTTGCGTATATTTCTGGGTAGTGGAAAGCTGGGCGTGGCCGAGCAGTTCCTGGATAGCGCGAAGGTCGGCGCCGTCGCTCAGTAGATGCGTCGCATAGGCGTGGCGCAGGCTGTGCGGATGAATGGACGAATCGCCGGTTATGGTTTGCGCGTAAAATTTCACGATGCCGCGCGCTCCCCGATCGGTGAGCCGCTGGCCGCGATGATTCAGGAACACGGCGCGCTCGCCCGGTTGCGCAGGGGTTCGGACGGCGCGATAACGGTCCAGCGCTTCCGCGGCTTTGGTCGCGAACGGGACTTGCCGTTCCTTGCGGCCCTTGCCGCGCACGCGGACCCACCGGTCGCCGAAATCGAAGTCGTCGAGATTCAACCCAACCAGTTCGCTGATGCGCAGGCCGCAGCCGTAGAGCAGTTCGAAGATCGCGAGATCGCGCGCCGGGAACGGCCGCTCCAGCCGATCCGCCGCTGCCGGAATGCCGTCTACCAGAGTATTGGTCTGCTCGGCCGTCATCACCGAAGGCAGCGATTTGGGTGCTTTCGGCGTGCGGACCAGGCGCGCGACATTGGCCGGGAGCACGCTTTCGCGCGTCAGGTATTTGAAAAACGAACGGACGGCGGCGAGCTTTCGGCGCATGCTCACCGCCGCGAGTCGCTGCTGGTACAAGTGACCCAGCCACTCGCGCATTGCGAGGACGTCGATCTGGTCCGCGGTGAGCGTGGGCTTTCCCGGGATCGTGAAATAGGCGAGGAACTGATCGAGGTCCGACGCATAGTTGCGCAGCGTGTGCTCGGAGACATTCTGACGCCGCAGCTCTTCCAAAAACTGCCGGATGTGCGCGCCGAGGTCAGGCATACACGGACCGATATTCGTCCAGCTTCGCCAACGCGCGGCGGCAGACCTCGGCATGGCGGGCCGGCTTGTCGTGCTTTAGACGGTGGCGGGTTTCATCATCGAGCTGCGGCAACAAATCGAAAGTGATGTTGGCGGGCTGATAATGGCGAGGGTCGGCGCCCGAGACATAGGCGCACAGCGATCCGATGGCGGTTTCGCGCGGGAACGGGCGAAGCGTTTCGCCTAACGCGAGTTCTGCCGCATGCTTTCCGGCCACCAGACCGGTGGCGATGGATTCCACGTAACCCTCCACGCCCGAGATTTGTCCCGCGAAAAACGTGCTCGGCTGCGCGCGGAGTTGTAGGGTCGGCGCGAGTAGCGCGGGGCCGTTGATATAAGTATTGCGGTGGATCTGGCCGTAGCGCAGGAACTCGGCGCGTTCCAGGCCGGGAATCATGCGCAGGATGCGGGCTTGCCCGGCGAAGCGCATGTGATTTTGAAAACCGACCAGGTTGTAGCTCGACGCCCGCAGATTTTCTTGACGAAGCTGCACCACTGCGTAGGGCCGGCGGCCGGTGCGTGGATCGATCAAGCCCATGGGCTTCATGGGGCCGAAGCGTAGCGTGTCGCGACCGCGCCGAGCTAGCTCTTCAATAGGCAGGCAGGCTTCGAAGTAGGGCGTTCGATCTTCGGGAATGTGCGCCGGGACCGCTTCGGCGGCCAGAACGGCATCGATGAAGCTTTCGTACTGAGCGCGGTCGAACGGGCAATTCAGATAGTCGCTGGTTCCGTCCAGAGATTTGCCGTAGCGCGAAGCGCGGAACGCGATGGCGAGATCGATCGATTCGGCGTCCACGATGGGGCTGATCGAATCGTAGAAAAACAACCGCTCGCTGCCGGTGTGTCGGCCGATTTCGTCGGCCAACGCGTCGCTGGTCAGAGGTCCGGTGGCGACGATCGTGATCGCGTCGTTGGCGATTGACGCGGCTTCTTCGCGCCGTAGCGCGATGCGCGGGTCGTGCTCTATCGCGGCGGTGACTTCTTGGGCGAAGATTTCCCGATTCACCGTCAGGGCGTGGCCTCCCGGAACGCGCGCGGTTTGGGCGGCGCGAAGCAGCAGCGAATCGAAGCGGCGCAGTTCTTCCTTGAGCAGCCAAGGCGCGGAGTTTTCGGATTCGCTCTTCAGCGAATTGCTGCAAACCAGCTCGGCCAGCCGGTCGGTCTTGTGCGCGGCGGTGGATCGGGCAGGGCGCATTTCAAACAGCACGCAATCCAAGCCTGCGCGCGCGATCTGCCAGGCGGCTTCGCACCCGGCCAAGCCGCCGCCCAAGATATGGATGCGAGGCATTCAACACCAGGATACAGGCGGGGGAAGCTGGAATGTCAGGCGCTAGGACGTCGCGATGACGACCGCCCGCCGTCAAGAACCCGAGCGATTCCTACCAATAGCAGCCCTGTCGCTATGCCTGCGCCGCCGGTGACGTCGAGTATAGTCGCGAGCGTTCCTTGGTTCGGCGACCATCCTGATCTGCCGCTAATCAACATCTCAAGAGCAGTGGGAATCATCAACGCGGCGCATCCGACCCAAATCTGGCGAGTCTGGCTGAATGAGGAAGTACGCGCGGTGCGCCCCTGTAAACCGCCAGTAGAATACTCGACCACACGACAATTCCAAACGCGGCTCTCATTCAGGGATTCCCGCTGACGCTCATGCCACCGCCCAATATGTGAATGCGATGCATTCAACACCAGGATACAGGGTGGTCGACTTCGACTTACAATAAGGACATGCCGCTCCAAGTTGATGCCGTCTACGAAAACGGGGTCCTCCGACCGCTCCAGCCGCTGGATCTGAGGGAGCACGAGCGTGTGTTGGTGAGCGTCGTCAAAAGCGAGGCGCCGGGACCATCTAATTTGGCTTCCGAGTACATCGAAAACATAAAAAGTGAACTAAAGGGCGCCGCACCGGGTCCAGGTCTGGAAGAGGTCCGAAGGCGGCTGTCGAAGATTCCCGGATTGATGGCTGACGAAATTGTCGCCGACCGGGGGGACCGTTGATCTTTGGCGGGCCACTTCTTCGACTCCAGTGCGCTGGTCAAGCTGTATCACCCCGAACTCGGCACACCAGCCGTTGACAATATCGTCAATGGTGCCGCTAACCAGATTCGAGTTTCCCGACTAACGATAGCCGAGCTAACGTCAGCGTTCGCGATCAAAGTGCGCACGCAATCGATAAATCGAGAGGATGCGGAGGCTTTTCTGCGCCAATTTCGATCCGATGTCGCGACCGGGAGGCTAGAAGTTTTCTCCGTCGGAGAATCGGAATTTACGATGGCTGAGGCCCTGGTTGAGCGGTACGCTTTTGACGGACGCCTTCGCGCGCTCGATGCTCTTCAATTGGCAGTTGCACTGGAGCTGCGGAGACTGAAATTGGTAGACTACTTCGTCGCCGCCGATATCATACTCTGCCTCTGCGGGGTTGCGGAGCTCGAGGGGTTGTCCGTAATCAACCCCGAACAATCCTGATCCGCTAGCGCGAACTTGGCGGCTGTCTTATCCGCGAGTCGATGAAATCCGTGTGGGTCAGGCCCGAATGTCAGACGCTACGCTTCCTGCTCCAGCGCGGCGAGCGCGAACTTCGAGAGCACGGGAACTACAAGTTCGGCGAAATCGGCGTAGGTCATGTGGATCACATCGCGATGCGTGCCCGCGTTGAACGCGATGAACTCTTGTTCGGCAACGCTGGTGTCAACAATAACGGGCAAGTGGAACAGGCTGCCGAAGGGCGGCATCGATCCAAGGTCGCAGCCAGGGAAGAGCCGGCCCAAATCGAGTTCGTTTGCCAGCCGAACGGACGAATCATCTAAGAAGCCGCCGAGCGCGTCCTTGTCAACCAGGCAATCCGCCGGCACCACGGCCATGCCGTAGCCGGAATCGCAGGCGTAGACTACCGTCTTGGCTAGTTTGTGCGGCGATAGATGCTCCGCCGCCGCGACTTCCAGCGCGGTGAATGCCAGAGGATGGCCGGTATGCGAGTACCAAACCCCGGCTCGATCGAGAAGTTCCAAGCAACGATCCAAGGTGGTCATAAGAACGCATTACCGCACGATGATGGCCACACCTGGAACCGTTCGCTTCGTTGAACTTGCTTGCAACATTGGGTGGCGCGACACACCCATGCTGTTAACGATGGCCCAATCGCGCAAGCGCGGCTTTGGCCGCCTGCACGCCCCGGTATTGCGCTTCTTCGAAAATCGAGAAGCCGCTCAAATCGGAATTCGCGAAGAAGATGTTGCCGAGCGGCTTGGTCCATCGATCTCTGGCATCGGAGAACATGAATCCGGGCGATGGGCGCGCCATGGCGTGGCCGATTCGCATGATGTCCATGTGCGACACGCACTGTCGAATGTCCGGATGCGCCCGCGCCAGATCGTTCAGGATCGCTTCTTTCCAGTGATTCCAGTCTTTCGCGAGCAGCAGCGCACGCGCTTCGGCCGGCTTGTACTCTCCCAACGACCAATAGAATGTCCAGACCGTGCGTTCGGCGTGAGTGGCCAGGGTCATGTGTGTGGCATTCACGTAGCCGAGCGTGGCCGAATCGTAGATCACGTTGTCCCAGGCGGGCTCGGCGCCTTTCTGATCGGGCATCCGGTCGAGCGTCAGATTGGCCGTGAGCCACGGCGAGTACTCAAAACCGGCGGCGGGCTGCGCGTCCTCGATCAAGTAGGGCGCCAGGAACGTAGGAGCGGCGAAAATCGCGGCGTCGGCGATGTATTCCACGTCTTCGGTGAACACGCGGGTCTGATTGCGATCGCGCGCGATGCGATAGACCGCCGATCCGGTGCGCACGTAGCGGCCGAGCTTGGCGAGCAGCCGCCGCGCGATCCAGCCATTGCCCTCCGGCCACGTTAGCGGACCCTTTTCTTCGGGCTCGCGCGATGCGAAGTATTGGATGCCGGCCCAGGCCGACGTGTCGCGAGCCAGCGCGCCGTAGTCGTCACGGCACGCGTAGTTCACGTACCAGCGCAGTGTCGGGGAGTCGAAGCCTTCGTGCGTCAGCCAGTCCGCCATGGACAATCGATCGAGCGGCGACGGCTTGGCGCCGCGCTCCATGGGCACGGTGAACTGGCCGGTGGCGCGGAACTCGGCCATCTTTTCCGCGAATCGCCGATACTGGGCGATGTCCTTGGGCGTGGCATTCTCCGGCTCGATGCCTTCCTGCCAGCGGCCATAGATGAAAAGGCGCTCCTGCGGATCGAAACACAGCGCCAGTTCGTCCCACTTGCCGTCGCGCAGAAGGCCCAGTTCCTCGAACAACTCGCGCGCCAGCGACGCGCCCTTTGCCGGAACCGGAACGTAGTGCGCGGCCCACGGGAATCTTGTGATCTCGTTCTCGCCCCAGCGCGAGTTGCCGCCCGCCTGCGGCTCCATTTCGAGCAGAACGAAATCGCGGAAACCGCGCTTATCGAGATGCCAGGCTGCGTTGAGGCCCGCCATGCCGCCGCCGACGATCACTAGAGGTACGCGGATCTGTCTCGACGGCGCCCGAAATGCCGCGCGATCGCGCAAGCGATGTCCGAGGGGGAAAGCGTCGTTGACGAAGCCGCCGGTGATGGGCCGGTCCGTCTTACGGCCGAGTCCGATAAGCGCCGGCGCGGCTGCCAGGAACTCGCGGCGGTCTAGCGTGCGATGTCCCGCCATTCGCGTTCGTAGTATCGGACCAGAATCTGATCGTTGAGCCGATTCGCCTCCGCAGCCACCGGCTCCATGTCGGTTGGAAATACAAACAGCTCGCCCACATTGCGCGCCGACAAGAATCGCAGTCCAGATGGAAGTTCGAGCGGTGGTTCGAAGGGCGTCAAACCGCCGATCACGTAGCCCCATTCTCCGAAAGATGGAACGTAGACGTGATAGGGATACGTCAGCAGGCCCGCTTGCTTTACCGTTTCCACGATGCACCAGTAGGATTGCCGCGCGAACAATGGCGAAGTGCTTTGAACCACCATCAAACCGCCCGCGGAAAGATGCTTTGCGGCGAGCCGGTAGAACGTGGTGGTGAAGAGTTTGCCGAGCGAATAACTGGTGGGATCGGGGAAGTCGACGACGATGAAGTCGAAGCGATCGGAGACCGACGCCAGCCAGCGGAAGGCATCGTCGTTGATGACGTGCACGCGCGGCGCGGTGAGCGAATGTTGATTCAGTGCCGAGAGAACCTCGTGCTTAGAGAAGAGCTGCGTCATCTCGGGATCGAGCTCCACTTGCGTGATATTCTCGACGCTCGGGTATTTCAGGATTTCCCGGATGGCGAGTCCGTCGCCGCCGCCCAGCACGAGCACGCTTCGAGCGCCGGGAAGCGCGGCCAAGCCGGGATGCACCAGAGCTTCGTGATAGCGGTATTCGTCGCGCGAGCTGAATTGCAAATGCGAGTTGAGAAACAGCCGGAGATCGTCCTTCCACTTGGTGAGTACGATACGCTGGTATCGAGTTTGGCGGCTGAAGATGACGTCGTCGGCGTAGAGGCTGTTGTCCGCCGCGGAAGAAATACGATCGGCGAATGCGGTTCCCGCGCCCAGGAATACCAGCACCGCGATGCACCCGGCGCGAAGCGCGCGAGAAGCGGGAAGCTGATCGCGAAAGATAAACGTGGACCACAGCGCGACGCCCGCGTTCAAGATCCCGAACACCAGCGCCGAGCGAACCAAGCCGAGTTTCGGGACCAGTAAAATCGGGAACAGCAGCGAAGCGCCGAGGGCGCCCAGGTAATCGAAAGTCAGGACATGCGAGATGAGATCGCGGAATTGGAAGCGCTCCTTGAGAATCCGCATGAGTAGCGGAATCTCGAGACCAACCAGCGTTCCAACCAGGATCACGACGACATACAACACCAGTCGAAAGGCTTCGGTGTAGGCGAACGCGAGAAAGAGAAGCGACGACGAAAACCCGCCCACCAAGCCGACCATTAATTCGATGGACACGAACCGCGCCACCAATCCGCGGCGAAGGAAGCGGGACAGGTAGCTTCCGATTCCCATGGCGAACAGATAGCAACCGATGATGGTGGAAAACTGAAAAACCGAATCGCCGAGCAAATAACTTGCCAGCGTGCCTGCGATCAGTTCATAGATCAGCCCGCACGCGGCGATCAGAAAAACCGACAGGAAGAGCGCGACTGGCACTTAGTGAACCGCGGCGGCAATGATGATGCACATGCCGATCGACAAGGCGCCGATCAGGATGGCGAGAGCGACGTTTTTGTCCTCGACGATTTCCTTCCAGAGATGATAGGGCGTCAATTTGTCGATCAGAACGAACACGATGACGAAGATGACGATGCCGAGCAGCGAGTAGAGCAGCGCGTTCAGCAGGTTGTTCATAGCTATTTGCCTCCGATGTAGCGGGAAACCCCGCCGTAGGTGGAGCGATAAGCGCCCGGATTATCGCGAATCGACTTCGGAAGGACCTTCTGCTGGTTCACGCTGGACAAGCTCCAGCCGCGATATTCCGCGACGCCGGTCAAGCCGAGCAGAAAGACGCCATAGAGTAAAAACAGGGGGTTGTTCAATCGTCACCTCCGCTATTGGAACTGGTCTTAGGCGCATAATCGCTCTCGCGCCAGCGCTGGCCCTCGAACCGGGCCGAGCGAACGGTCTTGAAGATGGGCGGAATCAACAGCAGCAGCGCCGCGAGTAGAAAGAAAATGTTATTCGGGACGTCACGGCGCAGCGTGATCTCGTAGCGCAAATCGGTTAAGCTCCTACTCATCTCGGGCTCGACCCTAAGATAGTATCGCCCGGAAGGAACTCCCGGCACGATGACGGTGTCGTTGCGGCTGCCTTCCGAACCGTCCGAGTCGTGATAGTAACTCACCTCGCGGCCGAAGTCGAACGCCTGGCCGGTTTCCTCGTTGATCAGCGCAAAGCTGAAATAGGCCCAGTTGTTGTCGAGATCGGTGTGGACCGCGAGTTCGACGTTGGATTCGCGGCCGGCCAGGTCGAAGGCGGAAGTGACGAATGCCGATGCGCTTCTGCCGGGCACAAACACGTAGTCGTTCTTGAACACTTCGCGATTGCTTTTGAACATGCTGAAAAACAGCAAGAGCCCGAAGAGCGCGACGTTGAGCCAAAGCCAGGTTCGCCACGCGGATCCAACGGTGCCGCGATAAGGCGACGGTTGATTAGCGAAGATACCGGATTTGGCGGGCGGCGGGCCAGGAAGTTTGAAGGCCTTCCAGATGTCCGTGCCTTCCGTGTATTCGCCCAGCGACCAGGTGATTTCGTCGTCGGTGGTTTCCGCCGACAGCATGTAGGGCGGGGCGATCAAGTCCTGGCAAGCGGCCCATTCGCCGGAGCGCACTTGCCAGGGAAATTCGCCGAGAACGTACGAGGTCTGCGCCTGCATGGCGTCGAACGCGAGAAAGGTCTTGCCCTCGAAATGCATGGCGATTCGTCCGCCGGATCGGGTCGCCACCGGGAGCGCGCTTTGCACGCGGACGAAGTTCCAGTGACCTTCGTATTCGGTGAGATACCGAAAACCCTGATAGGGATTGAAGAGCAGATACTCGTCCCAACAAAAGAAGTCGCCCTCCGACATCACGGTTCGCTGCTGGAACCCGATTACCTGGTAAATGATGCCGCTCAGGGTGCCGCGCGCTCCGAGCGGGATTTTGGGTTGGATGCGCTCCTTACCTTGGAACGTCTGGAGGATCTGGACCTGGGGCGTGGTCGGATCGAGGACGCTTAGACACTGCGGGCAAACCACCGACAGTGTGTGGGCGAATCCTCGCAACTCCACCGGGCCGCCGCAATTTGGGCACGCGAGCGATTTGGCTTTGACCAGCGGCGGACTGACGAGCGTGCTGCTCATTTAAGACCAGCCTTCAAACAAACGGAGATTCTTGAAATGCAGGTCGTTGAAATCGACGGCGCGGCCGAGAAACAGCAGCGGGGGACGCTCGCTATAATCGATAGTGGCGAACTCGCCGGTGGTGGAACGGAGGTCGGCGAAGAGCAGATCCGATTTGTCCCAATACTCAAAAGGCAGCTCGCCTTGGACGCCTTTGTAGTGAGCTTTGGTCAGCGATGTGACTTGGTAAGTTTTGTTCTGCCACTCGAACGTCTGGCCTTTGCTGGTACTAGCGGGTAGAGGTTGGGCGGGATTCGTCAACGAGGAGAGATCGTATTCGAGTTGAGCGTCGGCCAGCCAGCCGCTCGATCCGTCGTTGTACACCACGTGCCATTCGTTCCAGCCGCCTCGCTCGTATTCGTAAATGATGCGGCCAATGACGACGAAGCCTTTGTTCTGATAGACGCCTTCGGTTCCGATCTGGATGGGCGAGGCGTCGGCGGGCAGGTCGGCCACTTCACCAACCTTTTTCAGATCGACATCGGTGCGAACGAGAATCGAGTGACAGAACTCGCAGGTGGTCTGCACGGCGCTGGACCAACGGAACGTCACCGGAGCGCCGCAGTTGGGGCAGTTCGCGACTGGAGCGCTCATACCTGGTAGGGCCGCTCGAACATCCGCACCGAGACGTTGGTCGCCCCCAATACCTGTTTGAGCAGCGCTTCGAAATCGGTGGCGGGACGCGGCCGGCAGCAGAACAGGTTGAGGCACAACGATCCGTATTCGGGAAACGTGTGACACGTCAGGTGCGATTCCGAGAGCAGGCTGACGCCGGTGATACCGCCGGTGTTGGGAAATTTATGCCAATTGGATTTACCGAGCGGATGCAGATCGAGCGCGGCCACCAGCTTGGCGAAGAGATCCTCCAAGCGATCGATTTCGGTGAGCGCGCTTCGGTCGCAGCCGTGCGCTTCGACGATCCATTCTAGACCGCTCATTCGCGTATTATTGAGCGCTACCGCACTCCGGACAGAACTTCGCGTTCTTCGGGATACCCTTGCCACAGTTGATGCAGAACTTGGTTTCGGTTGCGGGCGCGGCCGGCGCCACTGGACCACCGCTCCCGGTTGCGGGCGCAGGGCCGGCGGGAGGCGCTTCACCGGGCTTGAGGGCGTTGATCATGCTTTGCGCCATGGTGAGTCCCGCGCCCAAGCCGACGCCGATACCCGCCGTACCGCCCTCGTTAGCCGCCGCGACCGGCAAGGATTGCGCCACCTGGAACTGCGTGTACTTGCCCATGTCGCCGATCATGTTCATGCCGATGCGCTGATCGAGCAGTTGCTGCAACTCGTCCGGCATCGAAATGT
>Ga0302326_10005409_pt1 | contig 29121 bp, 48 predicted proteins | sample Palsa_T0_3_FD_202264 | JGI IMG/M metagenome (GOLD analysis project Ga0302326, IMG submission 202264) | Peat permafrost microbial communities from Stordalen Mire near Abisko, Sweden - Palsa_T0_3 | ecosystem: Environmental > Terrestrial > Soil > Palsa > Peat permafrost | place: Sweden: Abisko... | reverse complement strand
AATAACCAATATTCAGATTGTAGGACAAGAAGTTGTTAGTGGATCAACAGCTCCGGCCACGCCAATTTATCAACAGCAAACGAATGAACGACAGATTGACCACTTATTTCATTATTATAGAAATTCAATAATATTTCAGCCTAAAGCAACAATTCTCACGGGATGGAATTTTCCATTGAATCCATTTCAGTTTGTTACAACCACAGTCACTCCCATTGCAGTCCAAACCCAATACATAGCTGACCAAACTATTTTGCATCAAGAAGCTGCTAGTCAACTTGCGACAGGCGCCGCTACTTTTGCTGATAATTTTGGATTAGTTATACAAGCGGTTTCTCCGGCTACTACGACCCGATTTGCATTGATTCAATATATAGACACCAGTACAACAGATCCGTATTGGGGTTATAATCTTTCTGCTCTGGTAAAATTACGTTTTAATAGCACGAATAGTACTAACGTTAAATTTAAAATGTTATTGCTGTATAGATCGATTGGAGCACCTCCAACTTTAAGTGCTAGTGAACCTATTGCTGGATGGTCTGGAACTGATCTTACTATAGCACCTGGTTGGACTGCCATAAAACCGGTTAATGATCCTAGTTATAGTGTTTCAACTTCAGCGTTAGGCACAACTCAAAACTATACATTCAATGGATTTGCGTTGCCAATTGCGACTTCTAACACGATGTATTTAGCTGCTGTGTTCTATACGGTTGGAAATATAAGCAGCTCAGGAACGCCTGATTATTTTGTGATTGATTCTATTTCTTTGGTAAATAATGATTTTGCTATTGATACACAAGCTCAGACTTTTGATGATGTATTGCGGCAGTGTCAATACTATTATGAAAAATCTTATGATAATGGAACGCTGCAAGGTGCCAGCACTTTAGTCGGTGTTATTAATAAAAACCAAACTCCAGGAGTTGACGATGGAAGATGTTACGGCGCGCCGTGGGAATTTCAATTTAATACTGTAAAACGCGCTATTCCAGTAACAAGTATTTTTTCTACTGTCGGAACAATAAATAATGTTTCATTTCAAATATTTAGAAATGGAACTCCGCAAGCCATAACGGATCAGATTGTTGCATCATTTTGGACGGCAGGTGGAGTGAGCACAAAGAGCGTAGAATACTTACCAAACAATATGACAGCTATAGCAACTGCTGTTAGTGGCGGCGCTGATAACTTATCTTGCTCAATACGATTCCATTACGCTGCGCAAGCTATATTAGGGACTTAATTAAAAAGGACATTTCTATGACAAGATTTAATACAAACTTTTTAGAAACATTGCCATTTTCAGATTTATCAGGACAAGTTGCATTGGCAGCCAATACTGCTTTACCTTATACAATACCTGGTGATTCAAGTGTTCAATATCGATGTGAGTTTTCATATGCGTATGATGCTAATGTGTGGGTTGGTTTTAATACCACTGCTGTTGTACCTACTGCTGGAACTGTTACAACTGCATCTAATTCGGCTATTGTTCATAATCCTAAGATTAAATATGTCCGTGGCGGCGATGTATTGAGTTTCATTAGTGGGTCAATCGTGTCCAATATGGGATTTGAGCTATTAGTGTTACCAAGCTAAAAATGGATTAAAATAAGTTATATCCAACCAAAGTAAAAGGATTTACTCATGGTTTCAACGATTAAGTTTTCTGAATTTGCTGCGACTGTTCCCTCGGCGCCTAACAATGTAAACGTTGGTCTATCCAATGGTGTTAACTCACAATCGCCTGTAACTGTCACATGGACTACAGCAACGCGTCCAGCGACACCATATAATGGTCTGTTGGGATATAACACTGATCTCTCTGATTATGAATATTGGAATGCTCACGCTACTGATTGGGTTGAATTAGGTTCTGGGGGCGGCGGTGGGTCGGTCACGATTGTTAATACAGGGTTAGGCCTGACTGGTGGCCCCATTACATCAACTGGGACTATTTCATTTACAGCGATTGCAGCAAATAGTTTTTGGGCAAATACGACTGGTAGCTTTGGTCTTCCGGCCGTAACGTCGTTGGCAACGTTTTTGTTATCAGCTAATAATCTTTCTGATCTTACTAACGCATCGACCGCTAGAACAAATCTAGGTCTTGCAATTGGTGTGAATGTACAAGCTTATAGTGCGGCACTTACTTCTCTTGCAGCTGTCAGCGGTGTCGCAAATGCGGTTCCTTATTTTACTTCTCCAACGACTTATTCAGTGATTGCACCGCTTGCGAATAGTGTATTAGTGACAAGCGCAGGAAGTGTCCCATCATTAAGTACGACATTACCGACAGCCGTACAGTCCAATATCACACAATTAGGCACGCAGTCCCAAGCGTTTAGCATGGGTGGGTTTAATATTACGAACTTAGCAAACCCAATTAACCCCCAGGACGCTGCGACTAAAGCGTACGTGACCAGCGTCGGAGGATCATTCTTACCGCTTGCTGGTGGCACGATGCTTGGTGTTATTAACATGGGTGGTTTTAATATCACTAATATGGCAAATCCCATAAATCCACAAGATGCAGTAACTAAAGCTTATCTGACAAGCAGTGTGACAGGCTATCTTCCATTGTCTGGCGGCACTATGACTGGCGCCATCAATATGGGAACGTTTGGAATTAATAGTCTAGCTAATCCTGTAAATCCACAAGATGCAGTGACTTTATCCTATCTTACTACAACTGCTGGTGCTTATTTGCCTCTCGCTGGTGGCACCATGGCAGGTGTCATTAATATGGGTAATTTCAAAATCAGCAATATGGCAGATCCCACCCTTGCTAAAGATGCCGTTAATATCGAATATTTAAATGCTCAATTAGCACTTTATTTGCTTCTCACTGGCGGCACTATGAGTGGCATTTTAAATATGGGCAGCCATCAAATCAGTAATATTACAGATCCTACCCATGCCCAAGATGCGGTCACGTTAAACTATTTAAATACAACAGCAGCAACTTTCTTGCCATTACTCGGCGGCACCATGCAAGGTGCTATAAATATGGGTAATTTCAAGATTGATAACATGGCAGACCCAACGCTTGCTAAAGATGCTGTTAATTTAGAATATCTGAATACCCAATTAGGATTTTATTTGCCTCTTGCTGGCGGGACGATGGGCGGCCCCATAAATATGAACAGCAATAAGATTGTAGGGCTTGGCACACCTACAAATGGGACTGACGCCGCTACAAAAGCATATGTAGATTCATTCGCAGCAGGTCTTAGTGTTAAGCCTGCCGCTTATGCTTCAACTACTGCAAATTTAGCCGGATATACTTATTTAAATGGATCAAGTGGGATCGGAGCAACATTAACAGCCGGATCGAATGCTGTATTTACCACTGATGGTACTACACCTGCGACTAATGCAGAAATATTAGTACAATTTCAAACAACTACTTTTCAAAATGGAATATATACTTTAACTCAAACTGGATCTGCAATATTACCCGCCATTTTAACGAGGGCCACATTTTATAATCAACCTAGTCAAATCAATCCTGGTGACTTGATCATTATTAATAATGGAACATTATATGCAGGTACATCATTCGTACAAACCGATACGGTAACTGCTGTCGGAACAGATCCAATACAATTTAGTCAGTTTACTTTTTCGTCAACCCAAGTCTTATTAAAAGCCAATAATTTAAGTGACGTTGCCAATACAGTAACTTCCTTTAATAACATAAGTCCTCTCACAACAAAAGGTGACTTAATTGGTTATTCTACTGGAAACATTAGAATACCCGTAGGTACTACGAATGGAATGATGTTACAAGTTGCCTCTGGCGCTACACCCGGTGTTGCTTGGTCTACTGCTACTTATCCTGTTACAACAACGGCTAATCAATTATTGTATTCAAGCGCTACTAATACAATTGCAGGTCTTACCAGTAATGCTGGCGGTGTTCTTGTTACTGATGCAAGTAGTGTGCCTCAGTTATTAACGAACCCTGGAGCTGCTGGCAGGGTGCTACAATCGGGGAACAGTTCTATTGCTACTTGGTCAACGCCGACCTATCCAAGTGCTAGCGGCGCGTCAGGTAAGTTTCTCATTTCCGATGGTACAAATAATGTTTACTCAACATCTACAATACCAACAAGTGCAGGCGTCACAGCAGGTAAAGCACTCGTTAGCGATGGTACGAATTATGTCCTTTCCTCTGCCGCGTTCCCAGCAAGTGTTGGCGCTGTTGGTACGATATTAAGATCAGATGGGACTAATTGGGTCGCGACTACAACCACATATCCAAATACAAATGCGATCAATACATTAGTTTATGCCAGTGCTGCAAATGTACTGTCAGCTCTCGCAACGGCGAATTCTGGAGTATTAGTCACTAGTAGCACAGGCGTTCCTTCCGTTCTCGCTGCTGGAACAACGGGACAAGTATTACAAGCTTCAACCGCGGGAACGCCGGCTTGGTCTACGCCTACGTATCCTTCTGCATCGGGAGCGTCTGGATTGTTCTTGATCTCGAATGGGACAAACAATGTTTATTCCACTTCAACGATACCAACTTCTGCTGGAGCGGTCGCTGGTAAAGTTTTAACGAGTGATGGAACAAACTATGTGCTTTCAACGACTACTTTTCCTTCAACGTCTGGCGCTGCTGGAACATTATTAATTTCGAACGGCACTAATATCGTTAATACAACTAGCACTTATCCAACAACAAACGCAATTAATACTCTTCTATATGCAAGCGCTGCCAATGTTATGTCAGCATTAGCAACAGCAAATTCTGGTGTACTGGTAACTAGTGGATCGGGTGTACCTTCAATATTGTCCGCTGGGACTACTGGCCAGGTGCTGCAAGCATCTACTTCAGGGACGGCCTCTTGGTCGACTCCTACTTATCCAAGTGCTAGTGGGACTTCAGGAAAATTCTTAATTTCAGACGGAACGAATATTGGTTATTCGACTTCGACTATTCCAACGTCAGCGGGTGCTACTGCTAATAAGTTACTATTAAGCAATGGTACGAATTATGTTCTCTCTACGCCAACGTTCCCAAATGCAAGTTCCGCTGCTGGAATTATCATGGTAAGTGATGGGACTAATTGGATTGCAAGCACTCCAACGTTTCCTAATGCTTCAGCTACAGCTAGAAAGATCATTGTCTCCGACGGTACAAACTGGGTCGCCTCAACAGAAACATATGCTGTCCCTGGTACGTCAGGTAATGTTCTAACATCAAATGGGACTAACTGGATATCTTCACCCTCCACAGGTACTGGTACTGTTAGTTCTGGATTAATTAATCAGTTAGCTTATTATGCCGCTGCTGGTACCACAGTGAGTGGAGTAACGATTGTTAACAGCGCAGTCCTTACAACAACAGCTGGTGGTGTCCCTACATGGGTCGCCTCAACTGGATCAGGCTCTCCTGTTCTTGCGACATCACCCACATTAGTCACTCCAACGTTAGGGGCTGCTACTGCAACTAGTATAACATTCAGTCCCACTACAAATGGTATTGTTGGAACGACTACAAATGATAATGCAAGTGCAGGATATGTAGGTGAATTTATGTCTGCTTCTAATGTGTCCGGATCACCGATCACTTTTAGCACAGGCGTAGCAAAAACTTTACAGACAATCACTTTAAGTGCTGGCGACTGGGATGTTTGGGGAAATATTGATTGGGCTGGCACAACTATTACTAATGGTGCTGTCGGATTGAATACTGCTACTAATACCCTTCCTGATTCATCTCTTTTTACTTATGTCTCTCCACTTGCTACGAGTGTGAATATAGGTCTTGTGGCTCCACAAAGACGATTTACTGTTGCTACTACACAAGCTGTATATTTGGTAGGGAATGTAAGCGGTACAGGCACATTAAATGGTAGTGGTGGAATTTATGCCAGGCGGGCTCGTTAATGAGATATTAAATAGGACAATAACACCATCACCACAATAAATGTGATAATAACTATAGAATCTAATGCAAATTCGTATTTCATTTTTTATCAACTTTCATTTATAATGGGTAAATTAACATAAAAGGAATGCAATTAAAATGACAGTAGATAATAAAGAAATTGATGATTTAAAAAAAACGCTAGATGGTTACAAAGAAACAATCGATCTGCTTAATGCTCAATTAGAAGCGTCTAAGCAAATGTATAATGATAATTTAAATCAAATCTTTCAATTGAAGGCAGCCAATATTTTGCTCGCAAAACAATCGAATGATCGTTTAGAAAGAACAAAATTCCTCGAAGAAAGCGTTGCCTCTTTAACTCAAAAACTTTCTGAGAAAGATACTAAATAGGACTTAAGCCATTAAAAACCACCCCGCCATTTATGATGACGGGGTCTATTATTTTAGTAAGCTTTTCCTTTGCGGTCGTTTCTGCTGGCATCGGCTGCTTTAGGTCCTACTTGCATGTTTTCTTTTGCTGCTTTTACGGGGGTCGGTGGTCTGGCAGTGTTCGCAAGGTCAGACATATTGTGATAGCCCATAGCATTTGTCATTTGGTCGACATTTCTAGCTTCCCAAGATTTCTTCATGCAATAAGATTCCGCTTCAACTTGCCCGGCTTCGCCGTCATCATAATTTGACATAATAAATTCTCCAATAATTAATTAGATTACTACAAACCCAAAGATCAATGTTCCGTTAAGTGCAGCAGCAGAAATATCATTATTCAATACTGATATTGCAGCGCTTCCGTTGCTTGGGACTGCTGTAAACGAAAGTCCATGCTTAGAGTTTGTTCCACCTAATAATTGACACAATACTATTGAGGCTGTCGTGATGCGTGAATTAGTCAAGGTGAAAGCATAAGCAGCGCCCGACGCAGTGGTCAACGCCTCAGTAGTTACGACACCTGCTTGATGATTAATGGTGGCCGCTGCCGCTGTGCTTGTAGCAGTACCACGATCTAGCAATAACTGCCCGGTCATCTGACCGCCAGCGAGTGCCAAGCCACCAAGATTAGCGAGGGACGTAGATGCACTTGCAACATCTGATAGGTTATTTGTAGCTAAAAGATAAGTGCCGCCAGAAGCTGCTGAGGTAGCGATATAATCTACTACGGACGCACCTGGGTCAGCATTTACTACAAGAGTTAAAGCACCTAATGATGGAGTGACCTTTTGAACAACGGATGCATTAGCTTGAGATTCAAAGCCAGCGCTTACAATACTCGAAGCGGTTATATTAGCATCTGTAATTGCAATTGTAGTTGAACCGCCTGCATATGAACTACGGGCAGCTTCCAGACCTTTTATTTCAATGGATGGTAACATTGCTGAGTATTCAATAATGGACGCGCCTGGATTTGCGGTGGTAACGAAACTCAATAATCCAGCACTCGCAATAGTGGTCTGGATAATAGAAGCATTGGCTTGACTTTGGTAGTTAGCATTGACAACCATTCCGGATAAAATATTTGGATCAGCTATAGTAAATGATGCAGATCCGCCAGCGTAAGATCCTTTACCTACAACAATTCCTTCGGCTGATAGTAAAGTAGATGGAGTATATGCGATGTATTCAATTACTGATGCGCCTGGAGCGGTATTCGCTACAACAGTTAAAGTCCCAGCCCCTGCTAAAACACTTTGAATGCTTGCAAGATTAGTGCTGCTTTGGAAGCGTGCTAATATAACATTTCCCGCTGCAATAGCGGCGTCACTTATAACTGATGTTGCTGAGCCGCCTGCAACTGAAGCGGTCGCTGAGTGTATGCCTAGGGTCGCTAAGGTATTCGCTGCATTTTGATTGAGCACAAATGTGCTAAAATTATTGCTCAATGTAAAGAAAGCATCGCCATCTGCTGCTACGATCAGCACCATATCGCCAGGAAGCCATTGCCATGCGCCATGATTTAAGGCTGATATGTTGGCTGCTTGGGACGTTACATAATTTGCTGCTGAAACCTGTGCCAAGGTGTCATTTGATACAACGCGTACGATATAACTTGCAAGTAAATCTCGAACAATACTAGTAATTGCCATTCCTTGGCGCTCCTATAGGGACCATTTCGGTATGACTATTATTGTATAAGAAGGAGATAAATGCAATGATGGAGCGGGAAAGACGAGTCTTTTTATCTGCTTTCGCAGCCCGCACAAGCTGGCGGCCTATTGTCATTCATCTTCAGATTAAACCTCTCGAGTCATCTTACTGAATTATCTTCGGCCATAAACTTTCAATAAATAATCGCCACATTCTTATTAAGACATTGCTTCAAAATCTTTCCATTCATTGTAATTGTAGTGACTGCCTGTGTTTCAAACGATTGTGACTTAGAAAACATTAAATCATTAGTCAATATAGAACTTTCAGTATACGATTTTCCTTCCAGCAATTTAATATCATATTGTTGACGATTGTTATCTGTCCAAAAACCGCCGTTCATAAATTGGTTTCTATATTCTATGCGATACGTATTTGCAGCACCGCTATTAGTGATATTTATACTATGATCACTTCTAACTGATATCTTGTTTTTTGTAGAATGAACGGCTTCTATTTTATTCATAAAGCAAGTTACATTTTCAGTTGCATTTGTTTTCATTGCTATGCTTGCAATAAGTATAATACCAAGCATCTTGATTTCTTTTTTCATTTTGTAAAACCACCATTGTTTTATTAAAAATTATAGAATTTTTCAAATCAGCCAGTGTTTTTTCTTGTTCCTGTTTTGATTCTTCATCTGTCATAGGCTTAAATCTTGGCTCTTTTATATTTACAGTAATGAACCATGAGTGAGCGTTTATACTGTAAAATAAGCCTAAAAATAGCATGATTTTAATTACTTTTGTCATGACCAGCCTTCTTGTTCTCTGGTAATTGTCCATAAACTATTTTTCTTCATCTTTAGGATAATACGCTGCATATTCTAGTGGCCCTATCATTCCCACTTTTGCCATGTCCATGCCGATTTCTTTTAAATCTTTTCCGAAGAACAAACTTTTTAATTCTTCTTTTGCAATTCCCAAATGATGCTGTCCATCAGCCATGCGGTCTTTCCATGAGAAGTACAATCGAATTTGTATAACTCTTATTTAGATCATCTTGCAATCTTTTGTATTCTTCTAGTTTTGATATGCGAATTTTTAGTTCGCATATCGTCTCGTATAGCGTATCCAATTGAGTTTTTTCTTTTGGATTTGTATATTCTAAATAACATTCATAGCAGTTACGTAAACTTCTGTTATGCCTGCACATTGATTCATCATCCACGCAAATTGTCCTTATTTAATTAGCACTGATTTTGTTGTGACGAATCTTGCACCGGGCACATCGCAACCAACTTTAAGGTCTTTAATAATATCTTGTTTTGATATGCTGATACTTTCTTTAGTCCTAAAATATTCTTTTGGTATTGCTGTTTGGTCAAATAAATCTAGTGAATAATTATTCGCTCGCAATTGCACGTCAAATTCTGGGGATTCGACTTTGTTTAGTTTTAATATATCCATATTGTATTTCAGATACTCTTTTAATGATTCAATTCTCTTCTCAACTCTATCTTGTCGATTTCTCATGTTGTTTAAATAAAGCTGCATGGTGTCCGATTCTGCTTCTAAGTTTTTAATATATGCTGCGACATTTATTACCTTTTCGGAGGCGTTCTCTGAAACATTATTAAGTTTATCAATTAGTTCGGGTGACATTTCATCACAATTTTCAATTAAGTCAACAATATTTTGAAATTCATTTGAAATTTCGTAGAGTTTCATGATGGGGCCTCCTCTGAAGCTTGAGCAAGTTCGCCGGTGCTTGAATCGTAGTCGTTTAAAAATTCTTCTTGTCCAAGTTGGAGTTTCTTTTCATCTTTGGCTTTGATTAAAGCATTCTTGGATTTCATATTGCATGCGATCTTTTGGTTTTTATAAGCTGCGGTGAAAATTGTTTTTAATTCGGTTTCGTTTTTGCAGTTATTAATTTCTTCAACAGCAGCCATGAATTCATCGTGATCGTATTCTACTGGGACCACTTTTATCTTAATCGTTTGCTTGGATGCAATCGGCACAATCTTTGATCTCGGCGCTTCCTGGAAATCTTGATAGTCCTCGATCTCTTCACGAATGCTTAAGCCTTTTAATACATCTGCGAATTTATCTCGAAGCGCAAAACTTCTTGCTCGCATCTGTAGCATGCGTGATGGATATTGTACCCATGTTCCTGCTTTGTTCCATAATCCAGCTTTCTTAGCATCTGCTTCAGAGAATGACTTAACATACTCCTCAGAACCTTTTCTAGTGATAGCGCAGAATGCTTTTAGTCCTTGGTCAGTGACTTCTTCCCATTCTCTATGCGACACATAATGTTGTGACGCTTGTACTAATGCAAGTGATGCATCTCCCCAAATGCAAGGCCGTCCGCTAATGACAGCTATGTTCTGTAAAGCTTGTATGGGGCTGAGACCGACCTCTGCGCCCATTTGTATAGCGATAATCACATCACCAGGTTTTCCCTGCATGCCTTTGGGACAAAACGAACTATTGGATATCATCTTTGCATATTCCATCGCTTCTGTAATAGTTTGCGGTGTTATTAGAAACGGGGCATGGTGTGATTTTACTAATTGTTGTGACATAGACATGATTAAATGATCTCCAGTATTTTTAATAGAACGAAAATGTAAAAGATTGTAAACATTGCGGCCGCTGACCAAATCAGGATGATTATTATCATTTCCCATATTTTATCTGTCATTTTTAGCCGTTGCTTTGCTGTTACTTGGTCACGCATCATGGCGTCACCTCGCACAGTCTTTTTTCTATCAGTTTTTGCATGTGGTGATGAACAACATCACGCACCGTCGTATCTTCTTGCATTAACCGATGTAGAAAATTATCTAGTTCGTTATCTGGTAAATCATCAATATCTAGTTCAAAACAATTGAGTTCTTTGTTCGGTGTCCCGTATTCTTGGATCAAACAATGATCAATATATGTATTAATTTTTTCCATGTTCTAGTCCTCCCTTCCTGGGAATTGGCACGGCGCCTGGCACCATGAGGTGTTTTCATGCCATATATCGCACATAGGGCAGAAAATTTGTTCTTTATCTGAGTATTGTGTTTCTGTTATAAATTGTACTATACTGTTTTCCAGCATATTAATTTTCCTTTCCCGTTAATTGAATGCAGGTGAGTAAGGAGTTCTAAGCTTCTTACTTACCGTCCGAATCGTATCCCTATGAAGATCATTCCTGTCTTTGCTTTAGCCATATATCGATTAGATGCGCATCCCAGCCGATGCTGTTTTTTCCCAGTCTAATTCTTTTTGGAAAGTTACTATCTCTTTCCCAGCGATCGATCGTATTTCGACTTACTCCAAGTGTTTCTTTAAGTTCAGGGAACCTAATAATTTTTATTTCTTTTTCCATTCAAATATTCCTATTTGTTTGTTTGACTTCATCGATTACCATGATACTCTGTCGTTCTATACATTGCAACCATTTTAATTGATGCTTTTAAATATTTCGAATTCAATAAGGAAAACTAATGTCAGAATATCAAGCAGCTTTTTTTATTGTTCCTTCCAGAATTTTAAATTTGCCTAATATAACATTGGCCTATTTGCGCATTTACGAAACAATATTTCAGTTTTTAAATCATGGGAAACCGTGTTTTCTTAGTAATGAGATGATCAAAGAAAGAACTGGAGTCACTTCAATTTCTACATTAATTGATTCTTTTAAATATTTCGAAGCCCATGGCGAGCTAAAGAGAATAACAAAAGACGGCAAAAGATATTTCATTCAACCGAGTCGCCATATAGAGATAATAAAAGAATCAATTAATGAACAACCTGTGGATAAGGGTATCGCTACAGCGATAGGGGGGTATCGCCAGAGCGATAGGGGGGGTATCGCTAGAGCGATACATAATACGAAGAAGCTTAATCTTAAGAATATAAATAAAGATTTTGGTAAATCGAAAGATCAAACGAAAGATCAAAAAACAAACAAAGAACAAAAACAATTAGCTACATTCTGGGGGCCTGGGCATCCTGATTATGATCGACTGAATATTTGATTATTTAAAAAAACGCCCTTGTGGCCAAGGGCGGAAACAGTAAGGAGGGTGTAACTGAATAATTTCTATAGACCCAGTTTATTTGTTTTTTACGGACAAAGCAAAAGGAAATGCTATGGAAAATGGATATTATTTTTACAACGCAATACAAAGACTTCTTTTGAAACATGAAGCGCTATTTGCAAGTCCAGAGGCATATGAGAGGTTTATGATAGATTTAGCAAAGATATTTGATATTTGATAAGTAAACCAAAATTTCAAGGATGAAACATGATTGAAGTGTATTTTGATGGGGCATGCGCGCCCAACCCCTATGGCCGTATAGGCTATGGAGCGATTATTTTTAACGATGGTAAAATAGTTTATGAGATTTCTAAAGAATATAAATGCGGGAGCGATGTAAAAACCACTAATAACATGGCTGAGTACTGCGCTGCTTATGCGGCATTAAAATATTTAATTTATAAAAACTGGCAGCAGCTTCCCATTATTTTTCGCGGCGATTCTCAGCTTGTTATTAACCAGCTTTCAGGAAAATGGCAAATTGGAAAAGGCGCGTACACCGATATTGCATGCAGAACAAAGGACTTAATACAACATTTCTCTCGAATACAATTTGAGTGGTTACCAAGAGAATTTAACGGTCTTGCAGATAAATTGTCTTGGAAAGCTATAGGATTAAGTTAATGCAATTTCACGACTTACTGGAAAAAGAATTACAAAATCATGGTTTTGATATTGACGGCAAAATCAATTATTCATCAACCAAGTTCCAGCGCTTCAGGCGTATATCTCGGCGCTGGAGGGGAAAAGATCTCTTTGTCATTATTCTTGGAGGAGGAGATGGCGCTGCCTTCGGAGATTGGCGAGATTCCACAAGTTGGATTACTTGGTGGGCTGTTCCTCACGAGCAATTAACAACGCAACAAAAAAAGCAGCGTCAATTACTGCTAGAAGGTCTGGTGCATTCTGAAGAAGCCGCTAGGCGTTATGCAATCCATCGAACTAAACTTATGGTTAGGCATCATAGTTGTGTTGCTGTTGACGTTCGGCATCCATATGTATTGAGAAAAGGGATCAAGCCGGTTTATTGCGGACAAATTAGATCTAGGCTTGTTGTCCCTGTTTATGATTATGACGGAAATATCCAATCCTTACAGTTTATCGCCAAGAATGGCCGCAAAAGATTTAAACGCGGCACAAGTCCGGCTGAAGGGTATTTATGCTTAGGTGAAAAGATAACAATAGGTAATACCATAAGAATATGCGAGGGGTGGGCTACTGGATGTTCAATTTATGAAGCTGTTGGCGCACCTGTTATAGTGGCCTTTAGTGCCGAGAATTTGAAACACGTTGCGCGTCTTATGCGTGTAAGATATCCCTACCATACGATTGTGATATGTGCCGATAACGATCAATGGACAACCACAAACACTGGGCTTAAAGCAGCCATATACTGCGCTAATCAATATAACACACTCATTCGATATCCCGATTTTTCAGGATTAAATGTTTCAAGCAAACCCACTGATTTCAACGATTTAATGCGATTAGCTGGCATGACTACAATGGAATTACAACTTAAGGACAAAATATGAGATTAACTCTTATACAAAATGAAGCCAAAAAACACGAAAAATCCGGAGAAATGGCCGTCGGTAAAATATCAGAAGTAAACCAAAAAAATGTCAATTGGCTATGGAAGGAACGATTAGCGTATGGAAAAATCACTATTTATGCTGGCGAACCAGGCGTTGGAAAATCTCAATTGCTTCTTTACATGGCCAGTATTGTCAGTCTAGGCGGTAGGTTTCATGGGGAAAACCGTCTTTGCAATAAGGACAAAGTACTTTTAATTTGTAATGAGGACAACGCCGATGACACTATCAAACCACGATTAATGGCGCTTGGTGCGGATTTGGAAAATATAGATTACGTTAAAGGCATACAGACATTTGATGCTGGTGGTAATGAATATTTTAGCCCAATTTCTATTGTTGAAAATATTGTAGAGCTGGAAAATCAAATCAAAGCCAATGCGTATAAATTGATTATTATTGATCCAATCTCATTATATTTAGGTTCTATAGATGATGGGAAAAACAAAGAAATACGCCATGTATTAGCAATACTTAATGCGTTAGCAGAAAGACATCATGCATGTATTGTTCTGAATAGCCATTTTACTAAACCCTCTAATAATGCCAGCAAAAGTTCTGCGATTTATCGTGTTATGGGAAGTATTGGGTTTATCGCTGGATCACGGATGGCTTTTGCTGTTTTAAAGGATGATGAAGATCCTGAAAAACGTGTTGTTTCTTCCATTAAAAACAATCTTGTCAAAGAAAGTAAAGGACTTATTTATACCATTGAATCGTTTTTGGTGGATAAAATTGAAACAAGTCGTATCAAATGGTCTAATGAAACATCTAATAAGACAGCCGATGATTTGCTTAACTCACAGAGGGACAAAAGTAGCCCAAAATTGGATGATGCTAAAACACTTTTACTAGAAATGCTCAGAAATGGATCTGTCCCTGTCTCTGAAATTAGAAAGGCTTTTGAGGCAGACGGACTATCAGTCAACAGAATGTACGCGGCAAAAAATGCACTAAAAATTTATGAAAATGATTCATTTGTGGGCAGAAGAGGCAAAATTTGGAGCTTGCCAGCAGAGTAGAGGGACAGAGGGACAGACAGACAACCCTTGATAGAGCGCGATTTACTATTGTCCCACTTGACGGACAAAGGGACAGAACTTTGTTCAATAATTGTATTGCATAAATGTTGCACATCTGTCCTTCTGTCCCTCTAACGGAAGAGAGAGGGACATATTAAATATATTATATATATATATTATATTATTATTATATTATGTTTGTCTGTCCCTTGTCCGTATTGTCACATATAGCATGGCGGACAAAGTATTTTGGGTTTAATTGATAAATTGATATAAAATAGATAAATTATTAATCACATAAAAAGGATTTTATGAGTTATTACCAGTCAAATGCCCCGCCTAAGTTATGGTCTCAATTAAGCAAAAAGAAAAAACTTAAGTACATGGAATGTATGAAACAACTTTATGGAGAGAAAAATGCTAAGGAAAGCAAAGATCAGCACCAAACTATTCCCAAAGAAGAAAGTTCGAAAATATGAAGAAGAGCATGAACAAACTAAGGTCTGTGTTTATTTAGCAAAACGTGGATTACCATATTTTTGTATTCCGAACGGCGGGAAACGTGGAATGTTTGAAGCTATGCGTTTAAAGCGCTCTGGTGTAATGGCCGGTATACCTGATTTAATGATTCCAATAGCGTGCGGAAAGTGGCATGGATTGTTTTTGGAAATGAAAAAGGAAAAAGGCGGAGTTGTCTCGGAAGCGCAAAAATATTGGATAGGAATTTTACGAGAACAAAATTATAAAGTTGAAGTTTGTCATGGCGCTGATCATGCAATAAATGAGATTGCGCATTATTTCTCCTTGTGATATTCTTACATATATCAGGAGGAAATATAATGAGCGGAAAATATGGTGTTCTTGGCCTGTTAGTAAGAAAATATGATTTTATGAAGTGTATTCAAAAAAATGAAGACCCTAATTTATGTTGGATTTGGACAGGGAAATTAGATCAAGATGGTTATGGAGTTTTTAGATTAACAGGGATAGGAAATTCAGCTCATAGAGCATCCTATTTTTTTCATAAAGGAAAATTTAATACAAAGTTATGTGTTTGCCATACTTGTGATAATAGAAAATGCGTTAATCCTGATCATTTGTGGCTTGGTACTCCGAGAGAAAACAATCGAGATAGAGATTTAAAAGGGAGACGTGCAGATACAATTCCTCCTATTTTTTACGGGAAAAATAATAACAAAACAAAATTAACTGAAAAACAAGTAAAAGAAATAAGAAGTTTACACTCAAAAGGGTTCACTTATTATAAACTTGCTAAATTATATCCCGTTAGCGCTACAAATATTAGATCGATTTGTTTACGAGAGACATGGAAAGATCTTAAGGATTATGTTTAAAGGCAAGCACAGCCTCTACATTGAATTAAAAAGACAAACTGGTGGGAAAGTATCACCTGAACAGAAAATCGTCCTAGAGGCTTTAAATTCGTTCGGTCATGAAGCGGTCATTTGCAAAGGTTTTGAAGAAGCAAAAAATGTTATCGTAAATTATTTAGGATTATGTTCCACGTAGAACAACAAGGAAGCTAATGTATGAACCCCCTGATGCATCGGATTTACTGTAAAAAATATGAAAAGTCTGCATTTTTAATGCTAAAAGAACTAAAAAAGTTCAAAAATAATACCATCTGTGTAAAAAATGATGTCATAAAAGACTATGATAAAAACCTTGACGCACTCAGAAAATTTTTAGATGAATGCGGTATTTTTATGCCGAAACCGAAATTTCTTTATGACCCTGATGATCGCAGTACATGGGTCTTTTTTACTTACAGAAAATCTAAATATTGTAAATAACCGGTAGATGGCTAATAATGAAACATGTTGTCTTTTCTTGTTGGAGCTACTGATGGAACAGTCTTTCAAAGCCTCTCTTAAGCAATTTATTATTAGCCATGAATCGAGATCAAATTTTCCTTATACTGATACAGTGGGCAAAGTCACAATCGGGATTGGTTACAATTTAAGCGACCGTGGATTGTCTGATGCCTGGATTGATGATCAATACGAAAAAGACGTCATTTATTTCAATGCACAACTTTGGCATGATTTTCCCTGGTATTCCTCTTTGAGTGAAGCTAGACAAATGGTGCTTATCGATATGGCCTTTATGGGCTATAAGGCGCTCAAGGGCTTCATAAAGCTTTTTGAGGCACTTTCCCAGGGGGACTATGAGAAAGCCTCGCTAGAGATCTTAAATTCACTATGGGCGCGACAAGTGGGGCAGAGGGCAATTGAGGATGCGGAAATCATGAGAAGTGGAGAATTATGTTCCCACTCAGTTTAATAGGATTGATTAGTAAATATACACCACTTTTAGGGGACGCTTTAGCTCGACCCATTGGCAACGTTGTAGGCAGTCTGATATCCACCGTTTTAGGGGGGGTTGATATGTCGAACACGGAACAAGTGAAAAAAGCTTTAGAAAATCCAGATATGGTGACAAAGTTAAAAGAACTTGAATTGCAATTGACTGATTTACAAAATGCACGTCTTGTAGCGCAGAAGGACACGGGAGGATTAAAACTAATACGTCCATTTCTTGCTTTGCTTGCGATGCTCGCGCTTGTCGCGGATATCTACGCAATACAATATGTCACCGACAAAATGCTAAGTGAAATTCTGGTCATGATGTTAGTATTTCTTGTATGGGACATTCGACAAATCTATAAATTCTACTTTGGTAGCAGTGATGATTCATCGAATATCTTTAATAAGAAAAAATAATTTTATTCTTTCAAAATTACTTTAATAGCATCTAATAATGTATCATTTGATTGTCCCCCGGTTAAAGCCATCCTTAAAAGGGACATCAATAGTTGAACTATATCTTCACTATTTAGTTTCTTTAAAAATGGAAATTTTTTGTATGATTCTTCAACGGTTATTTCTGGTTTTTCTGACATTTTGTTTCCTTTTCTTCGATTAAATTTATTAATTTTTCTAAAATAAAAATCATTTGGTGTATGCGGGTTTCATGTTCTATAATTTGTTTGCGTTGCAAAATTATAGTAAACCACATAATTATAAATGATAATGCGCATAATATTTCTGGTAATAAATCCATTAATTTTTATCTTCCTTGAAATGTGAGAGGTAATAAAAGAAGAGGGCTTTTTTGACTAAAATATTAACATTTTCTCCAGTGAGTTTTTTCATTAAGTTTAAGATTCGTATATCTTCTTTAGTCAGATTTATTGAGACTCTTTTTTCAGTGACTGCCATATTTCAACGCTCCAGCATTTTTCGTGAGAACTTTTCAAAGGCTTTTGAAGCATTTTTTAAATCTATAAGAAGTGCTTGGTCTTCGTAGATAATGTTCCTCACTTTATACATCTCTCCCATAATTATTAATATGCTTTGAGATAATAGTATGTGTTCTTCAGTGCTATATTTTTTTGTCATTTTTTAACTCTCACAAAGTATACAGATAGCAACTATAACCGAAAACCACCACGGGGCAAATATGCAGCATAAAATTAATATTATAAACATGTGTCTTTGTCCTCTTTTTGTAAATTATTAATCGCCCATTGCAAAGTGCGCTTTAATGTTTCAATAGAGTCTATGTTGTTTTTTTCAATTAGAAGAAGCACTTCTTCTAGTGATAATATAAATATTTCTTTGCAGCATTTATTCATTTTGTTCCCTCTTGTTCTTCTTGTATATATCATCCTCTCTTTCTCGTAATTCTTCGAACTGTTCATAAACATATTTTTGATGTTTAACTATTTTTTCAATTAGTCCAGGTTCAAGAGCAATTATGTTGCTCGGATCGTCTGAAAAACCGTTGTGGGTTTCTAATACGAAATGGTAACCATCGAAATGAATATAAACACTGTCACCGATGTAGGTTTTTTGTTTGAAATGTTTTATTAGTTCTTCTCTGTTCATTGTATTGATTCTCCTTTTAAGATAAATATTATAAACTTTTGTTATCTATTTAATAAAGTTTGGGCTGTATTTAACAATAAAGAATGTAATGGTTGAGCATGCGCTAACTAGCCAATAGAAGTTTTTCCATATCCTATTATTTACCTCGTCTATTCTTTTGTTAACGCTTACAAAGCCTGAATCAATTTTATTTTCCAAAGTATCAAAACGTTTTTCAAATCTTTTCATGGTTTCGTTAATGTTGTTAATAGATTGTTCTAGTAATGATAAACGTGTTTCTTCGCTGTGTTTGTATGCTTTCATTGTGTTGTCCTCAGTTAATTAATTAAGTTGTTCTTTTAAATCTTCAATTGCTTCTTGTTCAGTAGCACCAAACCCGTTTATTCCTTTTTCTTCGCGTCCTTCAATTGTTGCGTGCCAGTCAAAATTACGGTCGGGTATTGGCGGAAAAAGATAATTGGTAATTATTTTCATTTTTTATTCCTATGGTTAATATGCTGCACATAATACACATATATGCAGCGCATTGCAAATGTTGTATTAGTCTTTTTTGTTTGGTATTGTAGGCATCCTATTTATTACAAGGAATGTACTTAATGGATTTTTTCGTCGGTTTCTTCTTCGCTTTTCCTTCTGCTCTCTTGATATGTCTAGGTCTTAGCTATCTGTTCGTAAAACGCAGTGATAATAATATCTCTTATGATATAGCTGTAATCAAAGAAGATCTCGCCAATTTGCAAGTCAAATTGTCAGGGTTTCTTAATCACGTGTAATTGCTAATCCATTGTGTTATATTTGTTCTATTAATTAAGATAGGATTGATTGCAATGGTTAAATTCTCTCAAGAAATAGCGGATGAAATTTGCCAAAAAGTATCTTGTACAAGCGAAGGAATTCGCAAACTTTGCAAAAAAAACAAACATTGGCCAAGAGCAAAAACTATCTATGAATGGCGCTCAAAACACGCTAAATTCAGTGAACAATACGCTCGCGCGAAAACTTTACAGGCGTTCGTTTTGGCTGATCAAATCATTGAAATTTCTGACAACAGCAAAGGCGATTATCAGATCATAGATGGTAAAGTTAAAGTTAATAGCGACAACATTAATCGCGCACGACTTCGCATTGATTCTCGAAAATGGTTATTGTCTAAATTATTGCCGAGAGTTTACGGCGACAAGGTCGGCGAAGATAAAACAACCACTGACACCCTGCTGGAAAAACTTATTGATAAACTCTGACATATATAAAGGCGTGAATGATGTATAGATTAGTAACAGTAAACCATGACCATGATGAAGACGGTATTTGCAACCAAGAATACAAAGAGAAACAAACAATCATCAAATTTATAAGACACGATGAAACTATAGATAAGAATAGAGTTATGATTATTATTAGTTCTAAATCACCTTACAAAAAACACGCCAACGAACAAATGATTCAAGTGACACTTGAAGATTTCCGGAAAGCTGTTGAAATTACACTAAGATAATGAGTCACAATGATAGCTGATGCCAAGCTTGCAACGCTCAAAGACCTGACCAAGTTTGCCCCCGCTTTTCTTACTATTAAGAACAAAGCGGGACGTCCTATTGCGTTTGAACTAAATCAAGCGCAGCTATTTGCCCACAAACGCTTAGAAGATCAACTACGAGAAACTGGTAAAGTGCGAGCGTTAGTGCTCAAAGGCCGACAAATGGGCATGAGCACGTACATCGGTGCGAGATACTTTCAGAAAGTAATCACAAAGCGTGGACAGAAAGCTTTTATCTTGACGCACGAGAGCGAAGCAACAAAGAACCTCTTCGAGATGACTAAACGTTATTATGATACTTTGCCATCAGGTTTGTGTCCCGAAGCTGATAGATCTAGCGCAAAAGAATTGCGGTTCATTCAGTTTGATTCCGGTTACAGTGTCGGCACCGCTGGCAATACCGGAGTAGGTCGCTCGCAAACTTTGCAATTACTGCATGGGAGTGAGGTTGCATTCTGGCCGAATGCGGAATTACATGACAAAGGTGTGATGGAAGCTGTATCTAACGAAGCAGGCACTGAGATTATATTAGAGTCAACAGCTAATGGTATTGGAAACTATTTCCATAACACGTGGAAGGCTGCGAACAGTGGGACGAGTGAATATCAAGCGATATTTATACCTTGGTATTGGATGAGCGAGTACAGAGTTTTTCACGAAGGTTTTAAGTTAGACGAAGAAGAACAAGTATTATTAAACTTTTACGCACATGATGGTTTAACGATTGAGCACCTAGCATGGCGTAGAATCAAGATAAGCAAATCACATGATATAGACTCTGCTAAAGATAGTTTTTGCTCTGAATATCCCATGAACGCGGATGAAGCTTTTCGTAATCCTACAGCCAATGCTTTTATCAATGCTAAGTTTGTTATGAGGGCAAGACGCAATGATATTACAACAGATAGCCCGTTAATCATCGGCGTGGATGTTGGCATATCAGATAAAGACAAACTTGCAATTATTCGGCGAAAAGGTCGAAGGGCTTATGGACTAGAAACACATCGAAATCATAATACGATGGAAATATGCGGAAAACTTACGCAAATTATACGCGAAGAACGGCCAGCTAAAGTATATATAGATTGTATCGGTGTTGGCGCTGGGGTGGTCGATCGAATGCTGGAACTGGGATTTAGTTGCGTTGAAGGTGTTAATGTAGCTCGCACTGCAAATAACAAAGAACGTTATGCTAACGTTCGTGTTGAATTGTGGGACGAGATGAAAGACTGGCTGTATCAAAATGAATTGCCGGTTCAAATACCGGACGATGATGATTTGCACGGTGCTCTTTGTTCTGTGGGCAATAAGAGACCGAGAAGCAATGGACAAATGCTAATAGAATCTAAAGATGATTTACGTGCTCGTGGTATGCCGTCACCCGATGAAGCGGACGCACTCAGTTTGACGTTCTTCAGCGGTGTTTATGGATATGAAAGCGATTCATCGATGGTCATTATTCCGCGGAATGAGCACCGCACAATGTTTATTTAATATCTTCATCAATATGGATTAGTATTTAAGATTATATAAAACTGATAAACTATTTATCAAATTAATATACATGGACGTATATCACATGGCTAAAAAAGACCCGAAGTTTGCTCAAGATTTACGACAATGGATCAAAAAGTGGGATGACTATTGGCGTTTTAATCGTGAACAATACTATGAGTTTATGGATTTCGTGATGGGTGACATGTGGAAAGAGGACGAAAGCAAAGTCTTTACACGTTATGATAAGGTCCCGTTAACAGCCAATAAGCTCGCACCTTTAGCGTCATGGATGGTGGGAGAACAGCAACGTAACACGCCAGTCTTGCAAGTTGTGCCCGACGAAAACACCCCGCAAGAAACTGTTGAAGTGCGTGAGGCGTTAGTAAGAAATATCACCTTTCAACCAGCAAGTGAGCTCTCATATCAAACAGGTTTTCAATGCAGCGTCATTGGTGGTTTTGGTGCGTTTGGTGTCGGGACTGAATATGAAGATACAATGTCATTAGATCAAATTATTGTGCCATTCGAGATACGAGATCCTTGTAAATGCTACTGGGACATATCAGCGAAGAACCCTAGCAAGACAGATTCGGCTCGTTCAGGTATTCGCACAAGAGTATCTCGCACATCATTTCGAGGTGAACATGGCGAGAAGTTAGAGCGTAGCATTCCGTCGAGTTCATATAGTGATGATACAACGTTAATGAGTTTTAACGATGATGACTCAATAACAGTAATCGATGACTACGAACTAAAGTACAAATCATTCAAGATATACAAACTTTCCAATGGAGATGTGTTAAGGCAAAAAGAATTAGATGAGCTTGAACGTATAGAAATAGAAGGACAAGAAGTTTTGGTCATGGATTATGATATAGTCGAGGTCTTAGATGAGCGTGAGACATTCGAGTATCGTGTAGTCCATACCAAGGTCGCGGGTGACTATATATTAGAACGCAATGATTTTCCGGCCAAGCAATCACCAATCGTATTCATCGATCAAAACTCCTATTGGGACAAGTCAGGCAAACAGATTTGCAGGCCATTTTTCAAAGATGCTAGAGATTCGCAAAGGTTCTTAAATTATCTCACTACGCAAATCGCATATCTTATTAAGATTTCACGTTACGATCAATTCATTGCGTCTAAAGCAAACATCAAGAGCGCCGATACACAAGCGGCATGGCGCGACCCGTTTACTGTCCAGGGAACATTATTCTATGATGAATCACCTAATGGCAATAAGCCTGAGCGTTTATCTCCGCCTGAGTTATCTCAATCATTGTCAGTGCAATATGAGCGAGCTTTACAAGATATACAAACCAGCACTGGTATCTATGCTACCCAATTGGGAGAGCAAGGTAATGAAACTTCGGGTAAAGCTGTAGACAAACGCACTCGCCAATCAAGTCATAATACGAATGTTCCGTATAATTCTCTTAAACGCGCAATCACATGCGCCGGAGAAATCATTAATGAAATGATTCCTGTTGTATATGACTCTGAGCGCAAGATGATGCTTAAAATGCAAGATCAAATGGTCAAACCCGTCGTGCTCAATGAGCAAATGGATGAGTACGGCAGTAGCATTAGAAACGACATGACCAAAGGAAAGTTCAAGATACGATTATTACCCGGACCAAGTCATGAAGGACAGAAAGAGCAAGCGATGGAATCTTTCCAGATGGTATTGCAAGCTAATCCTCAGTTATTTACGCTTATCGCTGATCTCTATGCTGAGAACCTGCCGCTTGAAAACAACATTGAACTACGTAATCGCCTAAGGACTATTGTCTCGCCAGAAATTATTGAAGCTGGCAAGACAGGAAAACCAATGCCACCGAAGCAAGAAGGGCCGCCCCCTGAAATCATGATCAAAATGCAAGAACTAGAACTTAAAAAACAACAGTTACAACTGGCAATGCAAGACTCACAAATGAAAGCACAAAAAGAGATGCAAGAGCTAACACTTAAACAACACGAACTTGAAGTCAAAGTCGATCATGATAAGCAACGTGTCACAATGGAATGGCATAAGTTAGAAGCAGATAAGTTACAAGCAGCAGCTAAACTTGAAGAACAAGAAATGCGATACAAAGGTGAGATGGCGCGTATCAATCAAGATGCTGATACAACCCATGCAAATAATTTAACTAAGTTATTAATCCACGCACACCCACATGAAAAGAAAGAACCCAAATCCAAGGAAGGTAAATAAACTATGTCGTTAAACAATATTGATGATTTGTTAATTAAAGTACAAAAAAATGACCCTGTCGAACCATTATCTGAAGTCGAACCAGAAAATATAAAGGATGATATTGTCCAGACTGCAAAGGATGAAGTAGCTCAAGAAGAAGAAGAAAAACTTAGTCATTTAGAGCAATTTCGTAAGGACAAAGAAGAATTTCTATCAAAAACAGAACCAGAAAATGCAGAAAATCTGCAAAATACACCAGAAGATTCACAAAAAAACGAAAATGACGTGAAAGATCGACAAGATATCGATGAATACGGCAATAAGATTATAAAAAGTAAAACTTATACCGAAGAAGAAGTCCAGGCAATGATTCGAAAACGCCTAAAGCTGCATCATGAAGAAAAAGCTCAACAGCAACAGTATCAACCGCCTCCGCAACAACCTCAAGAGGAGTTTCAACATGACCAATTTAACGATCAACCGTGGGAAGTTCAACTTGAAAGTCATATTAAGCAAACTGTACAAAAGCTTGAGAACGAAAAAGCTCAAGTGGCCTGGCAGCAAGAAGAACAACGATCACAAGCCGAATTTGAATCCAGATTTACCAGTGGTATGTCGAAATACTCTGATTTTAGTGATGTAGTCTCAGGCAAACCTATTACCAATGGAATCATGATGGCAGCAAGAAGCATGGACGATCCTGCTGCGTTTATCTATGCTGTTGCCAAGCAGCAACCAAAAGAACTTGAACGTATCTCGCAGATTAGAGATCCTTATGTGTTGGCAACTGAGGTGGGTCGATTAGAGGAAAGAATGAAGAAGGCACGGACAGTTTCCAAAGCACCTAAACCTATTGCAAAGACGCGTGGCGACATGGCTGACAGAGGTGCTATAAAACAAAACATAGATGACTTGATTCGGCAAGACGCAAAGCGTAAATTAGGACGTAGATAATATGAATATGGAAGAATTTAGAGAGTATATACGACGCCAAAGGAGACAAGTACATGATCAACGAACACCCCCCCAAGATGACCAAAGAAAACGCGCAGATGTGGAAACAAACGAACGAGATGAACCACTACACCGAAACCACGAGAGTGGAACCAGTGTTGAAGTTCAATCCTCCGGCTCCTAAACAAAAGACTTACCTAGGGGAGATAAGCTAATGGCAGATCGAGAAGGTGATTTCTTTACTAGAGAAATGATTGCAAGACACAACGCTATGCCCGAAGGCAATGCTCGAAAGGTCAGTGGCGTTGATCGTGGCAAGTACGTCAATCATACGCCTCCAGTCCCAGGGCAAGGTGAGTATGATTCGGTTGTTGTTGCTAAAGAATCGGGGAATGATTAATGACTAAACTCACGACAAAGAAAAGGAATAAATTACCTGGTTCCGAATTTGCTGGTGCTGATCGATCCTATCCCGTAAATGACAAAAATCATGCTCGCAATGCTAAGGCACGTGCTTCAGAAATGGAACACAAAGGAAAGTTATCTGAGTCCAGCAAAGCCAAGATCGATGCTAAAGCAGATAAAGTATTAGGCCGTGGTCATAAGGAACACCGCTAATGCAATATCCAAAACCAACCAAAGAAGACATGATGCAAGCTCGCTATGCTGGCGATGGCCGTCCGAACTATGAGGAGACCCAGCGGTTTCCAACTAGATGGACTGACATGGTCAACGAAGGACCTGAGCAACCGTATTATATGTATCACAAAGACCGTTATAGTGAATATCGTTAACAACCAAGGAGAAACACCATGAAAAAGAAACACGAAAAGAAAATGCCAAAGAAAGAAGAGAAGAAACCAATGAAGAAAGGAAAGTGTTAATGACAAAAAACACGGAAGTCACACAAGAAGAATTGCTTAAGACTGGCGTATGCCTGTTAGATGAAGCTCTCATGAACCTCATGGAAGTGAAAAATGAGATTGGCGTTGAACTCGCTAACCGTATTTACAAAGCCATACGAACATATGAGAAGCATCAAGAAAAGAAACTCAGAGAAGAGGGACGTGAATAATATATATTGAAATAGGCGCAAGCAATTGTGGATACCGGAAGCTAATATAAGATTTTTATATTAAGGAGTAAAAGTGCCTTTAGTCCATAGTAAAAGTAAGAAAGCTGTAGGTAAAAATATTAGCGAACTTGAGCGTACGGGAAAATATCCAAAGAAGCAAGCCATTGCTATCGCATTAGATGTTAGTCGAAAAGCAGGCGCAAAAATACCCAAAGGAAAAGCTAAAAAGTCAGAAGGAAATAGCAGTCCAAAGCGCTATGGAGAACGTGGATAAAGACAAATATTGGTGATATTATAATCCTTGACAAGGACGTTTAATTATACATGGAGTTTTATTATGACTGATTCAAATTGCAATGGTTGTTGCCCTGGCGCTGCCGGTCCGGTTGGACCTCAAGGTTTGCAAGGGATTCAAGGGGCAACAGGCCCGCAAGGCCAAGCTGGACAAACTGGAGCTCAGGGAAATGCGGGGCCTGCTGGCGCACAAGGAATTCCAGGTCTGCAAGGCGCACAAGGAATTCCAGGAAATAATGGAAATGATGGTCAACCAGGACCGCGCGGAGAAACTGGACCTGCTGGCGTTAGTGGAATCCAGGGTCAAGCTGGTCAAAATGGTGCTGTTGGACCAATGGGAGCTCAAGGGGTCGCAGGCCCACAAGGTTTGCAGGGCGTCCCAGGAACTTGCGTTGAATGTAAAAGTGATGATATTAATGAGTTTGCAGAAGCATATTCTCAGGTTTCTCAAAATTTAGCTCCATCACCAGCTGCGAACCAAGCAGGTGGGACTGTTCTTTTAGAAAACCTTATTATTTCAACTTCAAATATCGATTCATCATTAGCAGCATCGCAAGGTAAGTTTAAGGTAAATTTAGCGGGTTGGTACGATGTTGCTGCAGGAATGACAGGCACATTGAATCCAATTCCTGCTCCATTGCCCGTCTGGACGCTTAGTCTGTTCTTGAATGGCGTCATAGTCCCTGGATCAACGTTCTCAAATATTCCGCTCTCACCTGCCCAAGGTTCGAATGAAATTACGGCAGATACTTTTATCTATTGTAATGTTGGTGACGTACTTACATTGGCCAATACTTCTACGGCAAATGTTTTCCTAAGTGCACCGACTTTGGGTACAAATGCCCAGACAAATAGTGCGTATCTTAAGATCCAGCTTTTAAGAGCAGGCGCTAAGTAAGGAACAAATATATGGCCTCAGAAATGGGGCTTTTATTTTACTTACCATAAGACTTATTATAGATAGTAATAATGGATTGAATAATAAACAAATAAAATAAAAATATTACATAATATATTGTTATATGAAATACGATATGGAAATCTAATGAGATATATCCTGTTATTGCCTGGTAATTTTAAATCTGAATGTTGCTCATCTTTTATAAACTGGCATATAAATTTTTGTGTAGAGGGATTATCTTGGTACGAATGCAAAAAATGCAAAAAACCCACTTCTGTCCTCAACAAAGAGTAATTGGATTTTTCCGCACCTGAAGAGAAGAAATGACTAATGTTTAGTGGTGTCATTACCAATTTCGTTTAATAGATGACTTAAAATATGATGTAGTGAAGAATCAACATTTTTCACAAAATGCAATTGATCTTTTGTGTCTTTTATACAATGAATTAATGCATAGAGAGTATGATGAAAATAGTTCATTAAAGCATTGAAGATAGTTTGGAAATTACTAGAAGTAAGATCTTCTGTCTTGACGGATTTAAAATATTCTTGCGTAGTAGTTTTTAATTTTGCTACTAATTCACATCCAATGATATCGTCTTCGGTTTCCTGATATTTCGGATCAATATTGTGTTTTTTCATTACGGGACCTTTTACTAATTAAGATTTACACTTTTTATATTGACTTTAATCATGTCTAATATAGTGTCAATAGATGTTTTTATAAAATCTATATGGTCTATCTGCATACTTTTATCAATAATGTGTTGCGAACAAGTTGAGGTAAGTGAGCATACATAGTTGATGCCTACATTTTGTAGTATTGTTAAAAGTTCAAATGTATCAAGGGTTGAATTTTTCTCTATAAATTTATTAGTTTGAGTATATAATTTATCGAGAAGTTCAGATGTTAATTTTTCATTTTTATCGGAGGGAGTATCTTTTTGAAAAGATTTCATCAATTATCCTTAATTTTATTCGAATTTACACCTATACTAATATTACATCATATGTTCACCGAAATTGCGGTAACTTTATTCATAATAATTTTGCCCAATGTAAAGCGACAGGCAATAATACTGAGCCTAATATTATGGCGATTGTCCATCGGAAATTGCTATGTATTTCTTTTCTCATTTCTTTATTATCTTTCACTGCTTCTTCTAATAACTGCAATCTGACTTCATGGTTTATATATAGCTGGTCTGATTGGTCCATAAGTTTTCCTCAATAATAAGACAAAACCAGGCTGACTGATGGTAGACAGCTTTTCGGTGATCATCCTAGGTTTTGACGCACAGATTGTAACAAAAGTATCGGACTCAAAACTATTAGTTTCTATACCTAAGTACTTTAAAAGTGAGACATTCACCTTTAATTTAGCATGGGTCATTGTGCTTTAGTGCAAATAATAAGCAATACTTGCATAGTTATTTCTTACCTGCGTATAATATTCGCAATTAGCAAATTTTTCATTCTGGGTATGTAGTTCCAGGTAGTCTGCCCTTGCCAAAATGGTGTGTAACAAGTCTCCGCCGGACAAATGCTAAGTAATTTTTCTTTACTTAATTTTGTCTGTCCAGGGAGGACACCATGACAAATGTATTCCAAACTACGCAATACGTTCTTGATGAAGTTTTTATCCGTTTTGTTAACTATCTTAATTTTGCAAAAGTTGCTAATCGTAACCTTGAAGGTGATTTCAAAGGCTTAAAATACGCAACCGGCCAAACTATTAACTATCGATTAGAAGAGCGTTATAAGGGTGGACGCGGTGCAACTGCTACATCTGAAGCTCGCGTACAGGTCATTAGACCACTCACTATTACCACTCAGTTCAATACCATGGTCGAATTCGATGGGTTTGAATTAACGTTCGATCGCGCTCGTGATGAACCCTATTTAGACATGATGTTGAATCCAAGGGCTAAGACATTGGCTAATAATGTAGAAGGCTTTATTGCAAATGAAAATTTCCAATTACAAACGTATCAAGCAGTAGGCACGCCTGGAGTTCCAGTAGATTTTGATACCATCACTTTA
>Ga0302326_10005405_pt1 | contig 29131 bp, 26 predicted proteins | sample Palsa_T0_3_FD_202264 | JGI IMG/M metagenome (GOLD analysis project Ga0302326, IMG submission 202264) | Peat permafrost microbial communities from Stordalen Mire near Abisko, Sweden - Palsa_T0_3 | ecosystem: Environmental > Terrestrial > Soil > Palsa > Peat permafrost | place: Sweden: Abisko... | reverse complement strand
ATGCGCGAAGCCCTGCGGCGCAATGGTGCCGTCGGCGTACTCGTTGCAGGCAAGCTCGAATCGGCTCTCACCGTAAAGCACGCTCGCATCAAGCTTGGCGACCATGACGGTGCGCTCGACGGGCGGGCGCAGCGCCGCTACCAACATGCCGTGATAGCGGCGGGTATTGGCCTGTGCAACCGTGCCGCAGGCAAACCCGCCGATCCCATTGGTCACCAGCCACTCGAGCGCGAGCGCGCTGCCCAGATCGACGAAGTCCGCCCGCGGTAAGATCAGTTGATCCAAAGCGCTCTCCCCGCAACCCCGCGAGCGTCAAATGTAACATCAGTGGGCGCGCAGGCGGTCGCGCCGCTTATATCGTCAGCCGGCTGAGTGCACCCAGCTCTACCAACCGACGCAACGCCTGCCCTAAGTCAAACGCTGCATCGGTTCGGTGCGCCTCATCCACTGCGGCTCCCAAGTTCACTCCCCGCGCGAGTGCCGCGAGGAGTGAGTACTCAGAAGAGCTTAGGACCTGAAATCCGACAGTTTGGCCACTGCGATGGACGAGCACCCGGGCAGCCCCACTTGCAAGATCGATGGCCGCGCCGCTGTCGTCGCCCGGCTGATTGGCGCGCCAAATATTGAGCACCGGGTAGGGCGAGTCAACGAGGCGGCATGCGGGATGAATTTCAAAGTGCAGCCGCGCGTAGTCGGCGGCCGCGATGCCGCGCAGTGCACCGGGATCGAAGGCGGGTGCATCGGCGGCGGTCTGTGCTTCCTGATAGGCCCATTCAAGGCGCGCAACGTCGGCGAAATACTCGTAACGACCGGCGCCGAATCGCTGCCGCAGGAAGCCGGCAAAGGGGGCGCCGATGTGCTGCCGGTTGCCAGTGCGCGAGGGGTGCGCAGCCTGGAAATCAAGTGCCAGCCTGCGGAAATATTCGCTGCCCACGAGGCGCTCGATGACCGGGTATTCGAGCGCGAGGGCCTTAAGGAAGCTTGCGCGCAGATGATTCCGGTAGATGCCGAGCCTGAGGCCGCTGTCGATGCCATCGTCGCGGACGTCGGCGCCGAGAGCGCCGAGCGCCGGATCATAGAGTGCCGCGACGAAGCGCCGCTGCAGATCATGCAGCGTCGGCACAGCGCACCTCCCGATGACGGTCAATCTTTTGGGCTTCGGCGATCAGCACATCAATGGACGGTAGATCCGTATCCCATTCAATGAGCGTGGGAACGGGGCCAAATCGATTGAGCGCCGCCCCATAGAGATCCCAGACAGCCGCGCACACGGCTGTTCCATGGGTATCTATCAGCACCTCGCGCGTGCCAATGCGAGTCGCACTGTGGCCGGCGAGGTGGATCTCGCGCACCGCCGATGACGGAATGAAGTTGAGATAGACCTGCGGGTCAAACCCATGATTCATCGCATTGACGTAGACATTGTTGACATCGAGCAGGATCGCGCAGCCCGACTCCGCCACGAGCGCGGCCAGGAACTCCCATTCCGTCAGTTGCGCGCCTGAGAACTGCAGGTAGCTTGAAACGTTTTCCATCAGGATCTGGCGGCCGAGCACATTCTGCACGGCACGCACCCGATGCGCGGTGTGGCGCAAGGCTTCCTCGGTATACGGCAGCGGCAGCAGATCATTCACGAAGCGGCCATCGACCGATCCCCATGAGACATGCTCGGAGACGAGGAAGGGCTCGAAGTCGCGCACGAGGCGCTTAAGCGCGTTCAGGTGCAGCTCATCAAGAGGATCTGTTGAGCCGAGCGACAGCCCCACGCCATGCAGGCTCAACGGATAAAGGCTGCGTACCTCATCCAGAACCTTGCGTTGCACCCCGCCGCGAGCAAAGTGGTTTTCGCTATGAACTTCCAGCCAACCCAGAGGCGGCCGCCGCTCTAGAAGCTCGGCGTGATGCTGCGCGCGCAAGCCGATGCCGGATAGCTGCGTGGGCGTCTTCATGCATCGGGAGTTACGGTTTTGAGGATGCCTCCGACGATGCGCTCGCAGGTGCCCTTGGGCACATTCAAATACTCGTCGGGATCGGCATCCTTCTTGGAGAGCCCCCCGCACACGTGTCCCGGACCGGCACAGTCGTTTTTGCCGGCTTTAGCGATGCCATAGCACCTTTCGGTAGCAGGGTCGTCGGCTGCCAGCAGCGCCGGCACCCGCAGGGCAATCAGGCTGCCGACCGCTGCCGCGAGCATGACAGTCTTCGAATTCATCGCAGGCTCCTTAAGAATGATCAGGGCTGTTTTTGCTAGCCGGGTGCGCACGACGGCGGGTGAGTCCAAGAAGCAACACATGTGCCATGACCAAAGAACCCGCACAATCAGCGACTTAATACCGGTGACGCAGCGGCCCGTGGCGGATTGCGGCTTATATCCCTCAGATTGGCCGCAGGATCGGGGCGCATTCGCAGTATATCGTGACAGTGCAGATCGCCGCCCAGCGTGGTAAGAAGGGCACCCCGAAAAACGATAATAAAGGCCACCAAGGGTACCTATGGATCTTGCGCGTCTGTGGCGCCAGCATATGGCCGCTGGTTGCCCTCACGAACTGACAGGCGTCGAGATCGCCGGCACCGACGCGCGCGCGCTGGACGCAGAAATCACCTCCTGTGTCAGCGCCCTTCTGACTCACACCATGACGGTCGATGATCGGATCGAGCGGCGGCTCACCGAAATCAGCTCGGCGCTCAGCAATAAACAGGCGGCGGCCGATGCGCCGGTTGCGGAGTATTGTCAGCGACTCAATACGCTGGTGAGCGCAGTATTGACCGAGACGCGCGCCGGGCGCGCCTAGCATTCAGACGGTCGGCCCACACAGGATAGGCGCAGCTTCCGTCTAGAGCAGCGGCACCAGCAACAGCGCGACGATATTGATGATCTTGATCAGCGGATTGATGGCGGGGCCGGCGGTGTCCTTATAGGGATCGCCGACCGTATCGCCAGTGACGGCCGCCTTGTGCGCCTCCGAGCCCTTGCCGCCAAAGTGGCCTTCCTCAATATATTTTTTCGCGTTGTCCCAGGCGCCGCCGCCGGTCGTCATCGATATCGCGACGAAAAATCCGGTAACGATCGTGCCGATCAGGAGTCCCCCTAAGGCTTTGACGCCCGCGCCCGGTCCCATCACCGCGTTCAGCACAAAAACGAGAACGATCGGTACGAGAATCGGCAGCAGGGAGGGCATGATCATCTCGCGAATCGCCGCGCGCGTGAGAAGGTCGACCGCCCGCGAATAATCAGGTTTGCCGGTGCCATCCATGATGCCCTTGATCTCGCGGAACTGGCGCCGCACCTCGATGACCACGGAGCCCGCGGCGCGGCCGACCGCCTCCATCGCCATGGCGCCAAAGAGATAGGGGACCAGACCACCGATGAAGAGCCCAATGATCACCGCAGGATCGGACAGCGAGAAATCCACGAGCTTGCCCGCGGCCTGCAGGTTGTGCGTGTAGTCGGCGAACAGCACGAGGGCGGCGAGCGCCGCCGAGCCAATCGCGTAGCCCTTCGTCACCGCCTTCGTCGTGTTGCCCACGGCATCGAGCGGATCGGTGATGTCGCGCACCTGCTTCGGCAAGCCTGCCATCTCAGCAATCCCGCCGGCGTTGTCGGTAATGGGTCCGTAGGCATCCAGAGCCACGATCATGCCGGTCAGGGACAGCATTGCGGTCGCTGCGATCGCAATGCCGTACAGGCCGATGTCATGGGTTTCGCCCAGCTGATAGGAGCCCCAGATCGCGATGCATACGGCGATCACCGGCAGGGCAGTCGACTTCATGGAAATGCCGAGGCCGGCAATGATGTTTGTGGCGTGACCGGTCTGCGAAGCGGAGGCAATCCCGCGCACCGGTGAGTACTCAGTTGCGGTGTAGTACTCCGTTATCATCATGAGCGCGGCGGTGAGGGCAAGGCCAATGAGCGCACAGCCAAACAGAGCCGACGCCTGAGTGGGCATGAGCCTCTGCGTGATGAAATAGAAGAGCACCGCGGAGACGACCCCGGAGACAATCACACCCTTGTAGAGCGCGTTCATGATCTTCCCGCCATCGCGAGTCGAGACGAAAAACGTGCCGATGATCGAGGACACGATGGAAGCCGCGCCGAGCGCGAGCGGATAGATGATGGAAGCAAGCGCGGCATCCGCGCCCTGGTTGGCGAACAGCAGACCCCCGAGCAACATGGTCGCGATGAGCGTGACTGCATAGGTCTCAAACAAATCCGCCGCCATGCCGGCGCAGTCACCGACGTTGTCGCCGACGTTGTCGGCGATCACCGCGGGGTTGCGCGGGTCATCCTCCGGAATGCCCGCCTCGACCTTGCCGACCAGATCGGCGCCGACATCGGCGCCCTTGGTGAAGATGCCGCCGCCCAAGCGCGCGAAAATTGAAATCAGCGAGCCACCGAAGGCGAGACCGACGAGCGCATGCAGCGCCGCCGCATCACCGATCGAGGAGCGCAGCAGGGTGAAATAGCCCGCAACCCCGATCAGTCCCAGGCCCACGACCAGCATGCCAGTGACCGCGCCGCCGCGAAATGCCACGTTGAGCGCGGCATTCAAACTCGTATGCGCCGCCTGCGCCGTGCGCACATTGGCGCGCACCGAGATGTTCATGCCGATATAGCCGGTGAGGCCTGAGAGGATCGCGCCGACTGCAAAGCCGCCCGCGGTCGGCCAGCTGTGCAGGGCGAACCCGATCAGCACAAACAGCACCACGCCGACGACGAAAATCGTCGAATACTGGCGGTTGAGGTAAGCCTTGGCGCCCGCCTGGATGGCGGCCGCAATTTCCTGCATGCGCGCATTGCCCGCGGGCAGGCGCAGGATCGACAGCGTCGAGACGATTCCGTACAGCACGGCGAGCAGGCCGGCTCCGATTGCGAGCCACAGCCATGTCGTGGGATCCATCAGCAATCCTCCAAAAAAATCATTTAGTTGGTGTTCTTTCGGCGAGCCCGGGCCATTTGTTAACGCCTCGTCCGGTCGCCACCGGGGCGGCGCACTATAACACAGGGCACCGTGGCGCCTGCGGCAGGGGCCGTTTAGACTTTGAATTCAGTCTTGAGCCTGCGCCGCACGGCGACGCCCCTGATGCGAATGTATTGCGGCAGCCCATTCCGGTAGGGCGGTGGCGCCTCACCGCCGATGAGCGGCTCAAGATAGCGCCGGCAGGCGGCCGTGATGCCAAAGCCGTCAGGGCTTATGAAATCCCGCGGCAGCTTCTTCTCCTGGTTCGCGACCTGGTCGAGCGGCACGTGCCCGATCGTCCATCTGTACGGGCGCGAGGAGCGCCGCACGATGGTCGGCATCACCGCGTTCACGCCCTTGATCGCAAGCTCCACCGCCGCTTTGCCGACTGCGTACGCCTGCTCGACATCGACGCGGGAGGCGACATGCCGGGCGGCCCTTTGCAGGTAATCGGCGACCGCCCAGTGGTACTTGTAGCCATGCGCCTCGCGGATCATGTTCGCAATCACGGGCGCAACCCCGCCCAGCTGGGTGTGGCCGAAAGCATCCTTGGTGCCTGCATCGGCCACGAATTTCCCATTCGCATCGGCGGCACCCTCCGACACGACGACGACGCAATAGCCATACTTGACGACACACTCCCTGACGCGCTCGAGAAACGCCGTGGCGACGAACGGGATTTCCGGAAACAGAATGATGTGCGGCGGCTCGTCGGGCTTTCTGCCCGCAAGACCTCCCGCGGCGGCGATCCAGCCGGCATGCCGGCCCATGACCTCGAGCACGAAAACCTTGGTCGACGTGCGCGCCATAGAGGCGACATCCAGCCCCGCTTCGAGTGTCGATACGGCGATGTATTTCGCGACCGAGCCGAATCCGGGGCAGCAATCGGTGTGCGGCAGGTCGTTGTCGACCGTCTTCGGCACGCCGACGCAAGTGATGGGGTAGCCGAGCGTCTGGCCGATCTGCGACACCTTGAGCGCGGTGTCCATCGAGTCATTGCCGCCGTTGTAGAAGAAATAGCCGATGTCGTGGGCGCGGAACACCTCGATCAGCCGCTCATACTCGGCACGGTTCTGATCGAGCCCCTTCAGCTTGAAGCGCGCCGATCCAAAGGCGCCGGCAGGGGTGTGCTTCAAAGCCCGTATGGTGGCCGGGCTCTCGCGGCTCACATCGATGAGGTCCTCGGTGAGCGCGCCGATGATGCCATCGCGCCCGGCGTAGAGCTTTCCGATGTGCCGCGAGTGGCGTCGGGCGGTCTCGATGACGCCGCAGGCGGAGGCATTAATTACGGCTGATACGCCGCCCGACTGGGCATAGAAGGCATTCTTCTTAATGGGTTTTTTCATAACGCGAAGAATAGCGCAGCCGGTGCGCCCGCGGCACCGTCGGGGAGGGCTGGTTTGACCGCGCCGGAAGGCGCCGGTAACGTGATGCTTCCCTTGCCACATGGCCAGTGTCATCAATCATGCGAATCGTCCTGTTGGGTGCGCCGGGATCCGGCAAAGGAACCCAGGCTCAGCGGCTGGCCCAGGAGCGGGACATGCCGCAGGTCTCCACCGGCGACCTGCTGCGCGCCGCCGTCGCAAGTGGCAGCGCGCTTGGAAAGCGGGCGAAAGCGACCATGGATTCGGGCCGCCTCGTGGAGGATGAAATCGTGCTGGGCATCATCGCGGAGCGATTGAAGGCTGCCGATGTGCGCCAGGGCTTCGTGCTCGATGGCTTTCCGCGCAACATCGAACAGGCGACCGCACTTGAAGCGATGCTCGCGAAGCTGCGCCAGCCGCTTGATGCGGTGGTGCTCATGGAGGTCGATCAGCCGGAACTCGTGCGGCGGATTTCGGGGCGACGCACCTGCCAGGACTGCGGCCGGGTGTTCAATGTGATGACCTCAGGAGGCGGCGGAGCAGCCGATGCTCCCTGTCCGAAACAGGGCGGCCCGCACCGGCTCTTCCAGCGTCCGGACGACAACGAGGCGACGGTCAGCGAGCGGCTGAAGGTGTACCAAGAGAAGACCCAGCCGCTTGTCGCCTTCTACCGCGCCAAGGGCTTGCTGCGATCGATCCTGGCCGAAGGCAGCGTCGCGGAAGTTTCCGCGCGACTGGATGAGGTGCTGGGGCTGAACAAGCCGCCCGTGCCGGCGCGTCATCATCGCCCCCCCGAAGTGGCCTCGACCGCGCCGACCGCGCGCAAGCGGAGCGCGTCCAAGCATCCGCGCTAGCGCGCGCATCGGGTATCTGCCGGATCAGTTGGCGGCGAGCGTGCCTGAGGGCCCGGGCGGCAGCGCGGCGGGCTCCTCGCGCGGTGCCAGACGCGGCAGCACGACGGTGAAGGTTGCCCCCTGACCTTCGCCTGCGCTCTCGACGGCTACGCTGCCACCGTGCAGCTCGACCAATTGTTTGACGATCGCAAGACCTAAGCCCAGGCCGCGGTTTGATTTACTTTTCAGCGTCTGCGTCTGGCGGAAGCGATCGAAAACGAACGGCAGAAAATCCTGCGGAATGCCCTCGCCCGTGTCGCTCACGGCGATGCGCGCGCTGTTGCCGCAGCACTCCAGCTTCACGCTCACGCGTCCCCGGCGCGGCGTGAACTTCACCGCATTGCTGAGAAGATTCCACATAATCTGCTGCAGCCGGTGCGGATCGCCAAATACCAGGCAAGCCTGCGTCCCCAGGTGCTTGTGCAGATCGATGGACTTGCCCTGGATGGTCGCCTGCAGAGTTTCGAGCGCCGCTTCGATGACCTCGCAGACATCCGTCTCCTCCGGATCGATGCGCGTCTTGCCGCTCACCATGTTACTTAAATCGAGCACATCGTTGACGATATGCGAGAGCGCGCGAACATTGCGAACAATGGTTTGTGCGCCGCCGCGTGCCTCGTCCGGAGCGAGACGACCGAGTTCGAGCAGCCGCGCCCAGCCGAGAATCGCGTTCAGCGGATTACGCAGCTCGTGCCCGAGCGTTGCCAGGAACTCGTCCTTCAAATGGCTCGCGCGCTCGGCCTCGACGCGCGCGGCGCGCTCGTTCTCGAGCAGATCACCCGGATCGCTGCTTTTATCGTCCACCATCTATTTTAACACTTGCGCGCTTGAGCGGGCCGCTCCAAGCGCGCATTTGATTACAAACCGGCAACCAAACGCTCCCCGACTATGCTGCGCCGCCAGCCATGCAGCACCGGCACGTCACGACGCCCGCCTGCGAGTTGCTCAAGCTCGCGCCGTGTCGTTAAAACTTCCGGGCTCATCGCAAGTTCCGCCGCAATGGTGTTGTTGAGATCGGCAAGCTTGCGAACGAGTGCCGTTTTTGCAGGATCCGGTCGCACCCGCGGATCAAGCTGCGGCGGCGGGTCGGGAATTTCTGCTGCGCGTACGCACTCAAGGATGTCATCGCCCGAGTGCTTCATGACACCGGCGGGCAGATCGGCGATGCCTGCAAGATCCTCCATGCTGCGCGGCACTCGCACGATGAGTTCGCGCATCACGCTTTCCTCCAGTATCCAGCCGCGCGGCCGATTTCGCTCCGCGGCGCGGCGCTCGCGCCACGCGGCGAGCCCTTTAAGAAGACGCAGGCGCGCCGCATCAAGACCCTGCAGGCCCTTCACGCGCTGCCATGCCTGTGTGGGTTCGACGGTAAAATTGTCGGTACTGCCGAGTGCCGCGAGCTCCTCTGCGAGCCAGGCGCTGCGGCCGAGTTCGTCGATCTGTGCCTCAAGATGCGCCTTGAGCGGCAGCAGATAACGCACATCATCGAGCGCGTATTCGATTTGCTGGGAGGACAATGGCCGCCGCGACCAGTCCGTGCGCGTGTGTGCCTTCGATAGGTCAGTCCCCAGAAGCCGTCGCACGAGGTCGGCGTAGCCGACCTGAGCGGGCGCGCCCGTGAGCGCGGCTGCGATCTGCGTATCGAAAACCGGTCCGACGAGGCCTGCGACGGGATACAGCACTTCAAGATCCTGCCGGCACGCATGCATGACTTTCACGGGCCGGGCCATCGTGAGCGGCCGCGCAAGGGCGGCAAGATCGCTCAATAGAAGCGGGTCCACGCAGGCGGCGTGCTCGCGGGTTGCAACCTGGATCAGGCACAGCTCCGCCCGATAGGTGCGCTCGCGCAGAAACTCGGTGTCGACGGCGAAGGCATCCGCCGCCGCCAGGCGTGTGGCAAGCTCGGTGAGCTCCTCGATGGTGGTGATGACGGGCTGCAACGCGTTCGACGATGATCTGTACAATCAGGGAATCGTTAATCTTACCGGAAGATACCTCGCGGACCGACCGACATGAAGGAGCTGGTCCGTCTATTCGTTCAAATCGCGCTCATGCGCAAGGGTCCGCAGGACCTGCCCAACTCCGCCGTGCTGCTGGCGCTGACGGTCGCGGCCAACTTCATCGTCAACTTTCTCGTGAGCGCCGCGCTGCCGCCGATTGCCGGACCCTGGCTTATGCAGTCGATCGTCGTTGTGGCGTTCACGTTCGCCTGGTACGCGCTCCTCCTGAAGATCCTGCGCCGACCCGAGCGCTTCGTGCAGACGACCACCGCCGTCTTCGGCTATCAGGCCGTGCTGTCGCCGCTATTCATCGTCGCGATATGGCTTATTCGCCAGTTCTCCGATGACGAGACCTGGCAGTTTCCGATCGCCGTCGTGGGGCTTGCCATCGTCGTGTGGATGGTGGCTGCGAATGCGCGCATTTTGAAGTCGGCCCTCGAATGGGCGATGCCCGCCTGTGTTGCGCTTGTGATTCTGCAGAACCTGGGAGAACAGTTTCTGCTCATCTATCTATTCTCCGGCAAGGGCTGAAGAGTTCTCTATGCACGTGCACATACTCGGAATATCGGGCACTTTCATGGGCGGCGTCGCGGCGCTCGCCAAGGCCGCGGGCCATCGTGTGACCGGCTCGGATCGCAATGTCTATCCGCCGATGAGCACGCAGTTGCAGGCGCTCGGCATCGAGCTCACCGAGGGGTTCGAGGCATCGCAGCTGACTCCGCGTCCGGACGTCGTACTGGTCGGCAACGTCATGACGCGCGGTCAGCCGGTGATCGAGGCGCTGCTGGAAAGCGACATCAGCCAGAGTTCAGGCCCCGAGTGGCTCGCGCGCGAGGTCTTGAGGGGGCGTTGGGTGCTGGGCGTTGCGGGCACCCATGGCAAGACCACGACCGCATCGCTCCTCGCCTGGATTCTCGAGTATGCGGGCCTTAAGCCGGGATTTTTGATTGGCGGGGTGCCGGCCAACTTTCAAACGAGCGCGCGCCTGGGCGAGGCGCCGTTCTTCGTCATCGAGGCGGATGAGTACGACACGGCTTTTTTCGACAAGCGCGCCAAATTCGTCCATTACCGGCCGCGCACGCTGATCCTCAACAATCTCGAGTTTGACCACGCCGACATCTACGACGACGTTGCGGCGATCGAGCGCCAGTTTCATCACCTGATCCGCACCGTGCCGGGCACGGGACGCATCGTCTGGAATGCCGCGGACGCGCGTCTGCGCCACACGCTCGCCATGGGCTGCTGGACGCCATGCGAAGGCTTCTCGGGTCACGCATCAAGCGTCGGGGCGCTGTGGACGAGTCGTGCCGTGGCCGGTGTCAGCGACGGTTCGTCATTTGAAGTGCTCGAGGGCGCGAAGCTGCACGGTGTGGTGCGCTGGTCGCTCATCGGAGCACACAACGTCGACAACGCGCTCGCCGCGCTCGCCGCCGCGCACCATGCCGGCGTGCCGGTCGCGCAGGGCATCCAGGCGCTGGGCTCTTTTGAAGGGGTCGCGCGGCGCATGCAGGTGCGCGGCGAGGTCGGCGGCATCGTCGTCTATGACGACTTTGCCCACCATCCCACCGCGATCGAGACGACGCTTGCAGGCTTGCGCGCACGCGTCAAGGGCGCGCGCATCGTTGCCGTTCTCGAGCCGCGTTCCAATACGATGCGCGCCGGCGTGCATCGCGACACCCTCGGGCCCGCATTCGCCGCGGCCGATGAGGTGTGGTTCTACGCGCCACCGGATCTGGGCTGGGACGTCGAGGAGGTGATGCGCTCGATCGGCAAGCGCGGTCACACGCGCGGCGACCTCGATGCGTTGAGTGCGGATCTTGCGCGCTCACTCGTCCCGGGGGATCACGTGCTCATCATGAGCAACGGCAGCTTCGGCGGCCTGCATGGGCGCTTACTCACCGCCCTCAAGGCGCGCTTCGCGCCCGTGACGCAGGGATGAGCCGGTGCCGGCGGGGCATGAGATCGCGCTTTTCCCGCTCAACACGGTGCTGTTTCCCGGCGGACCGCTGCCGCTGCGGATCTTCGAGCCGCGCTACATCGACATGGTGCGCAAAAGTCTGCGCGAGCAGTCCGCCTTCGGTGTCGTGCTGATCGGCACTGGCACGGAGAGCGGCGGGGTTTGCGCCACTGCCGAGATCGGCACGAGCGCCCGGATTGCCGACTTCTATCCGCTTCCCGACGGTCTCCTGGGCGTCACCTGTTTGGGACTGCGCAAATTTCGCGTGCTGAGCCGCCGTGTGCAGCCCGACGGACTCAACCTCGCCGAGGTGGACTGGCTCGATCCGGAGGAGGAGATCGAACTGCCGATTGAATACCAGCATCTGGGCGAGCTCTTGAGCAAGGTGTTGCCGGAGCTCGGCGACTTCTACCAGGCGGTCGATAAGCGCTTCGGTGACAGTGCCTGGGTCGGCTGCCGCCTGGCGGAGATTCTGCCGCTCAGTCTGTCGGACAAGCAGTTTTGTCTCGAGCTCGACGATCCTGTGGCGCGTCTTGCGCGTTTAAGTCCGCTGATCCAGCGCGGCGAGTAATCGGCTCCGTCGGACGTAGAAGCGATACAGCGGCAAGGCGATTACGATCGTCCACAGAAACACGAGCCAGCCAACAAAGCCATCGAAACTGCTCAAAAGAAAGCTCATCGACCGCGTCATATCAGGCGCTGTCGTCTCGCGCACAAACAGGATGATCCACACCCAGCCGGCGTGCAGGCCGATGCACGCGGCGATGTGGCCGGTCGCCGCGCGGATCGCGGCAAGCAGTGCGCCGACCGCAAAGAGCGCGGCAAACGCGTCGGCAATCGCGAGCGGATCTGCGAACGCCTGCAACGTCCCCGCAACCATGGCGACCCCGCTTGTGGGGCGGACGAGTTCGGCCGGAATGTGGTAGCGCGCGAAGAAGTGCGTCGCCGCATACACGATTGCGGTTAGGAGAATCGCGCTTACGACGCCCGATTCGCGCGCAATGCCGCTGAACATTGCGCCGCGCAGGAAGGTCTCCTCGATGAACGCCACGACGAGGGCGCTGGCGAGCGTCTGCAGCGCAAGGTGCGCAAGCGTCGCGGCACTAAAGTTGAAGCCCGGCAGCCAGATCCTCAAGCCGAGGCCGAGCATGACGGCGACCACGAGCAGCATGAGGCCGACTCCGAGCGCAAGCGCGAACAGCAACTCGCGCATGAAGGCCCGGCGGGGAATCCCGTAGCCCAGGCTCACGCGGTCGGCAAGGCCCAGGTGGCGTGCGATGCTCACAAAGCCGATGAGCAGCGCCAGCATGCCGACGCGGCTTGCGATGCGATGAAACGGGAAATCGAAATGCGGATGCAACACGAGCCAGGCGGGATAGGCGAGGAGCGCCATGGCGGCAAAACCTGCCACGAGCAATCCCAAAAACCAGAAAAAGGTGCGCATGATTAAGCCGTGCTCCGGGCGCGAATATAGCGGGGATCCGGTAGGCTTGCCGCATGTGCGGTATTGCCGGAATCATCGGGCGGGGGGCGACGGCCGAAGTGGCGCAGGCCATGGCGGACCGGCTCGCGCACCGTGGGCCGGACGGCGAAGGCAACTGGCTCGGCGCGGGAGTGGCGCTTGCGCATCGCAGGCTTGCCATCCTCGATGTGTCGATCGCAGGCGCACAGCCGATGCAGTTCGGCTCGCACGTCCTCGTCTATAACGGCGAGCTCTACAATTTCCAGGCGCTGCGAGCGCGTCTGCCCGGACCCTTCCACTCCAATTGCGACACGGAGGTTCTGCTGCAGCTGTTGGCGAAGGACGGCAGCAAGGCCTTGCGCGAACTCGTCGGCATGTTTGCGTTCGCGGTCTGGGACAGCGAACGGCGGCACTTGTTTGCCGCGCGCGATCGGCTCGGCATCAAACCTTTCTACTATCGCCTGCTTGCCGATGGCATCGCGTTCGCGTCGGAACTGAAGGCGCTCCTGGTGCTCGGCACGCCGCCCATCGACAAGAGCGCGGTGCGCGACTTTCTCTTTCACGGCTACATCCCCGCGCCCAAGACGATTTACCAGGGCATCGCGAAGCTTCCCGCCGGACATTCGTTGAGCTGGCAGGACGGCGAACTCAAAATTGAGCGCTACTGGGCGCCATCGATCGAGATTGAAGTCCGCGATCGCGAGGCCGCTCTCATGGAGCTCGACGCGCTCTTGCGGGTGGTGGTTCCAGAACATACGTTGAGCGACGTACCCGTCGGAGTCTTTCTGAGCGCCGGCATGGATTCGGCGCTGACGGCGTATTACCTGGGCAGTCCCAGGACATTTACGCTGGGATTCGAGGCGGAGGAGCGCTCCGAGGCACAGGCGGCACAAGCGGTGGCGGAGCATCTTGGCACCCGCCACACCGCACTCACGACGAGCAGCGCCGATCTGGATGCTGCCTTAGGCGCGATCCCGCGGCTCTTTGATGAGCCCTTTGGCGATAGCGCCGCCTGGTCAAACTATCTGATCGCCGGCTGCGCGCGCCGCGATGTGACCGTGGCCTTGAGCGGCGAGGGCGGCGATGAGGTGTTCTGCGGCTATCCGCGCTACTGGTCGGCGATTGGCGCGCGCTCGACGCGCATCAATCGCACGCTCGCCGCGTGGCTGCCCTCGCTGTCGCGCTTCGGGCAGTCCATGCAGCGCCATGCCCTCACCGGTTTGTCCGGATTTTCGGCGGCTTTGGGCGGCTTGACCGGCCGGCAGGTGGATGCGCTGCTGCAGCCGGCGTGGCTTGAGAATGACTACGATTACGAGTGGTTTTATCGAAAGTTCTGGCGCGAGTCTCTCGATCCGCTCGTGCAGCTGCGCTGGCTTGATTTGAACACCAATCTTCCGGAGGGCCTGCTCGTGAAGGTCGATCGCACCAGCATGGCGCACTCGCTCGAAGTGCGTCCGCCGCTGCTGGATCACAGGCTCGTGGAGTTCATGCTGAGCGTCGACCCGCACCTCCTGGTGGATCAAAACGCCGGGCGCGGCAAGCTCCTGGTGCGCGAGCTCATGCGCCCGCGCCTGCCGCCGGGCCATCTTGATCGGGCCAAGAGCGGCTTTGGACTGCCGACGCACCGCTGGATCGGACGCCATCCGCAACTGTGGCAGGCTGCGGTGGCGCGACTCATCGATCGCGGCGTGCTGCGCGGGCCGGTGTCGAGCGACTTTCGCCGCGCCTGGTCTCTCTTGGTACTCGATCGCTGGTTCAGCGCTTTTGCTTAAGGCGACGCGCGGCCGGCATCATTCTGCAGCGCGCGCCACCAGGCTTCCTGATCCAGATACCAGCGAAAGGTCTTGCGCAATCCCGCGTTAAAATCGGTCGCCGCGCTGACCGACAGCTCGCGCTCTATTTTGCCGGCATCGATGGCGTAGCGCCGATCGTGTCCCAGGCGGTCGGTCACGTAGGTCAGAAGCGACACGCACTCCCGTGCGGATGCGGCGGGGCAGTCGGGAAACCGCTCCCGCATCGAAGGGTCCATTGCGAAAGCCTCATCCGCAATCGCGCACAGGCGCCGTACGAGCTCAATGTTTGTCAGTTGTGTGCCCGCGCCGATGTTGTAGGTCTCACCGATCCGCCCGGCCTGCAGCACGCGCTCGATTGCCAGGCAATGGTCCTCGACGTACAGCCAGTCGCGCATATTCAGCCCATCGCCGTAGACTGGCAGTGCCTTGCCCGCAAGCAGGTTGACGATCATGAGCGGTATCAGCTTTTCGGGAAACTGATAGGGACCGTAGTTGTTTGAGCAGTTGCTGGTGGTGGTGCGCAGACCGTAGGTGTGCGCATAGGCGCGCACCAGATGATCGGAGGCGGCTTTACTCGCTGCGTACGGGGAATTTGGGGCATACGGGGTCGTTTCCAAGAACGCAGGGTCGGCGGGCCCGAGCGAGCCGTAGACCTCGTCGGTTGAGATGTGGTGGAAGCGATGCGACGGCGGCGCACTCTTCCCGAGCCAGACCCGGCGGCAGGCTTTCAGCAGCGCGTGCGTGCCGATGACGTTGGTATCGATGAAAGCGTCGGGCCCGGCGATCGAGCGGTCGACATGCGATTCGGCGGCGAAATGCACGAGCGTATCGAGCGCGTGCCGTTCGAGCAGATCCTCAACCAGTCCTTCGCTGCGGATGTCACCGTGAACAAAAATGAATTCCGCGCCCGCCTCGAGGCCGTGCAGATTGGCGCGGTTGCCGGCGTAGGTCAGCGCATCGAGCACCACGATGAGGTCGGCCGGATGCGCGCGCCGCCAGTGGTGCACGAAGTTCGCGCCGATAAAGCCCGCCCCGCCGGTGACGAGGAGCCTATTGGGTTGTGAGTTCATCGAGCATCCTGCGCAGCTGCGCGCGCCAATGCACCGCTGGCTCACCCGTCAGCGCGCGGGTCTTCGCGCTGTCGAGCACACTGTAAGGCGGCCGCACGGCGGCGCTCGGATATTCCGCCGTGCGGATCGGCAGCACGCGGACCGCGTGACGGAGAAGGCCGCGCGCGAGGGCTTCCTCCTGAATGGCGACCGCGAAATCGTACCAGCTGGCGATGCCCGCATCGCACCAGTGATAGATGCCGGAGCCCGCATCGATGTTCAGCAACTGCCACAGCGCCCGCGCGAGGCCCGTCGCCCAGGTTGGCGCGCCGATCTGGTCGCAGACGACGCGCACGTCCGCCTCTTTGGCCATGAGCCGCAGCATCGTGCGCACGAAGTTGTGTCCGTAGGCGGCATAGACCCAGGAAGTGCGCACGACGATGGCGCGCGCGTCACCCGCAAGCGCGCCACGCTCGCCGGCAAGCTTGCTCGCCCCATAGGCGCCGAGGGGCGCAGTGTTGGCGTCGGGCTCGTAGGGACGCGCGGCGCGTCCGTCAAAGACGAAGTCGGTCGACAGCTGCACGAGGCGCGCGTGCGCCTCTTGCGCCGCTTCGGCAAGGTAGCCGACGGCGGTCGCATTCAAGGTGTGCGCCGCCGCGCGCGCGCCTTCGGCGGCGTCGACCGCGGTATACGCCGCCGCATTGACGATCCATTGCGGCGCGTGCAATGCCACCGCGCGGCGCACCGCGAGCGCATCGGTGATGTCGAGGTCCGCGTGGCTGAGCGCGGCGAGTGTGACTCCGGCGGGAGTCAGAGCGCTGAACGCCCGACCGACCTGGCCTGCCGCCCCCGTCAGAAGAACTCTCACGGATAGCAGTCAGCGTCGCGCAAGAGGCCCGCACGCGCATCGCGTTCGGAGAGCACCGGCGTGACCCCCGGCGGCAGTGGCCACTTGATCGCAAGCTTTGGATCGGCCCAGCTCACCGAGCGCTCGTGCTCGGGATAGTAGTCATCGGTGCATTTGTAGAGAAAGTCCGCGAATTCCGACAGCACCATGAAGCCGTGCGCGAGTCCGGGCGGCACCCACAGCATGCGGTGATCGGCTTCCGAGAGCTCGATCCCGGCCCAGCGTCCGAAAGCGGGTGAGCTTTTGCGCAGATCGACGACCACGTCGTAGATGGCCCCGGATGTGACGCGCACGAGCTTTCCCTGCGGATGCTCGATCTGATAATGCAGGCCGCGCAAGGTCCACTGTCGCGAGCGGCTGTGATTGTCCTGCACGAAGTCTGCCGTGATGCCGGCGGCTGCGAATTTGCGGCGGCTCCAGGCCTCGAGGAAGAAGCCGCGGGCATCGCCAAACACCTTTGGCTCGATCAGGATGACGCCCGGGATTTCCTGCGGAGTGCACTTCATGCGGAAGCTGATTCCTGTAATACCCGCTTCAGGTACTGGCCATAGCCGCTGTGCTCGAGCGGCACGGCGAGCCGCGCGAGCTGCTCCTGATCGATGAAGCCCATCCGGAAGGCGACTTCCTCGACGCAGGCGATCTTCAATCCCTGGCGCTCCTCAATGATCCGCACGAAATTTCCGGCATCAAGGAGCGCGGCATAGGTGCCGGTGTCAAGCCAGGCGGTGCCGCGGCCCAGAAGCTCCACCGCAAGTTCGCCGCGCGCGAGGTAAATACGGTTCAAGTCGGTGATCTCAAGCTCGCCGCGCGCGGAAGGCCTGAGCGCCCGTGCCATCTCGAGGACTTGATTGTCGTAGAAATACACGCCGGTGATCGCAATATTGGAGGGCGGATGGGGCGCCTTCTCCACGATGTCGACGACGCGCCGCTGGGCATCAAACACGGCGACCCCGTAGCGTTCCGGATCCTGCACCTGGTAACCGAACACCGTGGCGCCGCGATCCTCGCGTGCGGTCCTCTGCAGGACCTCGGAGAGATTCTGGCCGAAGAAAATATTGTCGCCCAGGATGAGGGCGGTCGTGGATCGCCCGATGAAGCGCGCGCCGATGATGAACGCCTGCGCGATGCCCTCAGGCTTCGGCTGGCTTGCGTATTCGATGCTGATGCCCCACTGCTTGCCATCCCCAAGGAGCGCGCGAAACGATTCGACGTCGCGCGGAGTCGTGATGACGAGATACTCGCGGATGCCGCTCAGCATCAGCGTCGAGAGCGGGTAGTAGATCATCGGCTTGTCATACACCGGCACCATCTGCTTGCTGATGCTGGCCGTGATGGGGTGCAGCCGCGTCCCGGATCCGCCCGCCAGAATGATGCCCTTGCGCGTCAATGAATTCTCCTGGCGGCGGTGGCCGTAGCTTCGAGCGTTGCGCCCTAAGTGCCCGCGCCGCCGGCGGGATCGGTCGTCAGGCGGATGGCGGCGCCCGTGTCTCCCGCAAGCTTAACTTTGGGATCCTGTTCGAGCGACTTCAATACCTCGTGTGCGACCTGCTCATCGATATCGGCCGCATTCCTAAGGTCGACGGGATAGCGGATCACGGCCTCGACGCCGGCTGCGACGAAGCGCAACTGAACTTTCGGCTGCATGCTCACGACCGGTGTCGAGATGACGGTTCGTGCAATCTCGAGCGTCTGCCGCTCGATCTCCTCCTTGTAACCGGCCAGCGCAGTGCCGACCGCTGCGAGCAACCTTTTGCGGATGCCGGCGAAATCCGTCTGCGTCGAGAGTGTCAGCGTTATCTCGTGCCACGCGAAATTGGTGCCATGGATCTGCTTGAAGAGCCCGGCCGCGACCTGGAAAACGATGGAGTTGGAAAATGCGACCACGCGGCCGGTCGGGCCGTCCGCACCGCCTGCGCCAAGTTCCATCAGGTGAAAGCGCACGAGGCCGACGTCGATGACCTCTCCGGTTACGCCGCCGATCTGCACGCGGTCGCCGACACGGATGCCGAATTTCCCGATAAGAAAGAAGTAGCCGACGATGGCGACGAGCACGCCCTGCATCGCGACGGCGACGCCTGCCGTGATGAGCCCGGCAAACGTGACGATCGAGCCGAGGCTGCTCGCGAAAGCGAATGCCACGATGACCGCTCCGACGAACCAGATCACGAAGCGGCGCAGCAGGAGGAACTGGTATCTGCGGCGCGGATCACTCACATAGCGGTACACGGCGCGCCGCCACAGCTCGGCCGCGGCGATCAGCACCACCAGCACGAAAGTGAGAAACCCCGCGCGCAGTCCGAGGCTTTTTAGATCGGAGCGATACTGCGTGCGTACGGAATCCTTCCAGTTGGCGAGGCTTCTCTGGTAGAGATCAAGCAGCACGGCTTGCTTGCTCAATGGGATGACGGCCGCGGAGACCTGCTTGAACTGCGCGGCGAGCTCATCAAGCTGCGCCCGCTCGTCCGTCAGCGTGGGGCTGTTGGCGGTGTCGGCCTGCTTGCCGAGCGCATCGCCTCGGCCGGAGAGCGTGCGCAGCTGACTGACGTACGGCGTGCGGATTTTCTTCACCTCGTCCTCAAGCGCGTCTGTCTGCTTGATGAGGCTGTCGATCGAGCGAATTTTCGAGGTCAAAGCAAAGACTCCCGCCGCCAGATCCCAGATGCCCGGCTCCTCGGGTTTTTTTGCAGCCGCGGCGGCGGCCGCGGCGGTGCTTGCCGGCGTCGTGCCGGCGGCCGCGCCGCTCGCCGGAGTGCTTGGCGCGATCGCCGGCCACGAACGCGCCAATGCTTCAACCTGCGCGCGCAGGCCGCTCGCGCCGAGCCCACTCGTGCTGCTGCCGCTCACGAAATCGAGCATGCTGTTGACGGCGTCTCGGCGCGCCCCGGCAAGATCCAACTCCCCCTGCAGCTCCGAAACTTGCGATTGCAGCTCCTGTCGCTGAGTGGCACTGGCGCTCGCGAGCTTTTGCTTGTCGGCGTCGAGTTCCGCCTGCGTGTCGGTCACCTGCTTATCGAGCCGCGCCTGCAACTGCACGAGCGACTGAAACTCCGTCGCGGCCGTGCCCTGGGGCGGCGGCTGCGCGCTATCCGCGGCAACCGAGGCTGCGATCGCGCGCGCAAAATCAAAGGCGAGCCGCACCACCTGGGTCGCGGCCTGGCGGTTGTCGTAGAGAATCGCAAGGTCGCTGGGCGTGGTTGCAATCTGCTGCTGCTCGGCGAGCCCGTGATACCAGTCAATGGTCTGATCGAGAAACTGCAGCACCTGTGGCGCCGTCAAAGGAGCACTCGCGGTTGGCGCCGGCGGCGCGGCCGCCGCAACGGTCGCGCCAGCGCAAATGAGGAGTGCGCCGTAGAGCTTGCGCACCTGCGCGCGCCAGCTGCGCTCGCCGCGCAAGGCGCCGCGTAGCTTTGAAATGTCGGACATGCGCCATTGTACTATGCTGGAATTCGAGCCGCTTCGAGGAGACCTGATTCGATGGCCTGCCGGATCTGCAAGGCGCAAACGACGCCGATACTCGATCTTGGCGACTCGCCGCCCGCGAACTCATTCGGTAGCGCGGCGAGCGATGAGCAGGCCTCCTTCCCGCTGGTCCTCGAGTCCTGCGGCAGCTGCGGCAATCTGCAGCTGCGTGATTGCACTGACGCAAAACTCCTGTACAGCAACTATCTCTATACGACGCCGGACTCGAAGCTGCTGCACGCGCACTACGGCAAGCTGCAGGCGTTTCTCGAATCCGGCGGCTACCTGGATCGCAGCTCGTTCGTGCTCGAGGTCGGCAGCAACAGCGGACTGTTCCTCAAGTACCTGAAGCCCCAGGTCGCAAAGGTGCTCGGTATCGATCCGGCCATCAATATCTGCAAGCTCGCGCGTGCCGCCGGCATCGACACGGTCTGCGATTTCTTCAACGCCGCCGCGGCCGAGGTGATCCGGGTTCAGCAGGGCGTGCCCGACCTCATCATCGGGCGGCATTGCTTTGCGCACAATTGCGATCCGCACGTGATGATTGACGCGGCGTCGAAGCTGCTCGCTGCGGCAGGCTCGCTCGTGATCGAAAACGCCTACGCTTTGAATACCATTGAGAACAACGAGTTCGATCAGATCTACCACGAGCACATGTTCTATTTTTCGATTCGCTCGATGACCGCGCTGCTCGCGCTGCACGGCATGTATCTTGCGGATGTGTTGTTGGCGCCGGTACACGGCGGCTCTATCGTCTTCGTGGCGAAAAAGCTCGCCGTCACGGGCGCCGCGAGCGAGCGCGTGGCGCGCGCGCAGAAGAGCGAGGCTGCGCGCCTGACGGGCGCTGCTCTGGCGCGCTTCAGTGCAAGCGCTGGCGAGATCCGCACGCGTCTGGCGGCTCTCGTCACTGAACTTACCGCAGCCGGCAACAGTATTTATACCTACGGCGCCTCCGCCAAAGGCAACACGCTTCTCAATTATGTTGGCCTGACGCACGAACACATCCGTTACTGCGTCGACAGCACGCCCAGCAAACAGGGCAAGTACCTGCCAAAGTCAAAAATAGAAGTCGTGTCGGAGGATTTCGCGTTCGCGACGCCGCCGGACTACTTCCTGCTCACCGCCTGGAACTACGAGACCGAGATCATTGCGAAGGTCCGCGGCGCGGGAAATCACCACAGCAGGTTCATCGTGCCGATTCCCGACGTGCGCATTGTGAGCGAATGACGACGACCCACATCCGCCAGATCTTCTACAACGAGGCGACCCGCGCGCGCCTCGATCCGGCGTTCATAGCGTTCGACAACATGGCCAATGAACGCCCCGACTGGCGCGAGTTCTGGCCGATCCGGCGTTTTCTTCTGAGCGAGCCCCTGGTCGATGAGCATTTTTACGGCTTCCTGTCGCCGAAGTTCCGCGACAAGACGAACCTGTCCTCGGCAGATGTCTATCGCTTCATCGCCGCCTGCGATGCGCGTACCGAGGTCGTGCTGTTCTCGCCCAGCATCCACGCGAGCGCCTACTATCTGAACGTGTTCATGCACGGCGAGGCTGAACACCCGGGCCTGCTCGATGTCTCGCAGCGCCTGCTCGAGCGCGGCGGACAGTCACTTAGTCTGCGCGAGCTCGTTTCCGATTCGAGCAACACCGTATTCGCGACCTACCTTGTCGCGCGGCCGCGCTTTTGGAGAGCGTGGCTCGCGCTCAACGAGCCCGCCTTTGCCAGCGCCGAGGACGCGAACGATCCCGTGGGTGCGGCGCTTAGAGCGCCGACCTCCTATGGCGGGCGTGTGGATGTGCCCATGAAGGTCTTTGTGGTGGAACGCATGACCTCTCTCGTCCTTGCCATCGATCCGAGTTTCGTCACGCGAGTGCATAACCCGTTCGCGACCCGCAAGCGCGCCTACAAGCTGCCCTTTGCGATCGTCAACGATGCATTGAAGATTGCCTACCGCAAGGAAGGCCACCCGCAGTATCTGGACGTGTTCAGACTGCTCACCGGCCTGCGCGCGTTTCTCAATCTGCAGATCCGGCTGGGCGCTTTTTTGGGTGTTGCGAAGATCCGCCCGTACGTGCGCGCGCTCGCAGCCTACTGGTCAAAAGGACCCCGCTAGCGCTCTTACTGTCGCGTCAGCGATTTTCGATCAGCAGGCTCTCAAGAAGCTCGACGTAGCGCGCACGGTACACTTTCATTGCATAGCGGCTCTCGACGTGCGCACGGCCGGCGGCGCCGAGGCGCGCTCTGAGCTCCGCGGAGCGAATCAGGCGCTCGAGCGCGCTTTCCCATTCGGCCGCGTTGCGCGCGTGGTAGCCGGTCTTGTCCTCAATGACGGCCTCGGTGTTCGCACCGACCGGTGAGGCTACGCAAGGCAGGCATGCGGCCATGTACTGCAAGAGCTTGAATGCACATTTGCCGCGCGACCACGCGTCATCGGTAAGCGGCATCACGCCGATATGGGAGCTTGCAAGCGCACTGATCTCGGTCGCCGGACTCCAGTCGACGCGCTCGATCCGCACCTCCGGCCACTCCGGGAAGCGCGAACAGATGACGCGCAGCCGCAGCCGCGGATGGCGTGCGGTAAGGCGTGCAAGCGCCGGGCGCAGGATCTCAAGATAGGCGAGATTCTCAGGAGTTCCGACCCAGGCAATCGTCGGCGGATCATCCTGGGTCGCGGTGGTTGCGCGGTAGACGCTCGCATCGAGCGCCGTCGGCAGCGTAACGATCCGCCGTGCATACGGGGCTGCTTCCGCCGCCAGCACATCGTTGCCGGCCGCGACGGCATCCACCGAGCGGCAGGTGGCGGCAAACTTCTGTCGACGCCACCACGAATCATCCGGCGGTTCGCCGAGCGCGCGCGGCTTACGCACATAGATCGCATCATCGAAGTCAAACACCCGGTGCGAGCTCAACGCCGCGAGTAACCGCGCTTCGATTCCGGAGAGCTTTATCTGGTGCAGCACGACCACGTGCGAAGATCTGAACAGGGCGCGCCGCTCCCAGGTGCGGATCCCATAGTGACCCGACGGAAACGCTTCGATCTTCACGATCCAGCCCGCAGCTTCGAGCGCGCCAACGAGGCTCGCCATGCGATGGCGAAACGACGGCTGGTCGACCTTATAGCCGAGGAGTACGACGCGGGGATTCGCGCGCGGCACGGCAAGTTCCTAGTGGACGGCCAGCGGACTGAATTGGCTTTCAATCGCGGCGAGCGCGATCCCGAGCCCATCGGCAAGCTTGAGGTCGCCGGCGCGCCGCGCGAGCGCCGCCAATGCCGGCTCGTTGTCGAGCAGTCCCGTCGCCACGCGCACGATGCTGTCGGCGTTCAGACTCGCCGCTACCGCAAGCCCTGCATCGACGCACTGGCGCACGCGCCGCGCCTGGTCTTTGGCAACCGGCACGGCGATGCACGGCGCGCGACAGGCGATGGCCTGCAAAAGGGTCGAGCCGCCATTGACGATGACGAGTTGCGCCTGCCGCATGAGCGCGATCAGCTCGATGAGCGGCAGTCGCGGCAACGTCTGCAGGCATGGCCCCTCGTGCGCATCCACGCCAGGCGCTGACGCGACCAGCACGGTTGCGGTGCCGCGCGCGGCCAGCGCCTGCGCCGCGGCGGCAAAGATCTGCACCGCATCGCGCGCGCCGGGATGTCCCGTGCCGCCGCCCGGGACCACCAGCACATAGGGTTGCGTACGCAGGTTCGAAGCCGCACGCGCCGCCGCTTCGTCAGGCCCGGGCGCCGGCAGCATGACATCAAGGAAGCGCACGACCGGGCGGCCCATCCAGCGCAGCTTCAATTTTTCCAACGCGCTCAACGGCCCGGAAAGGAACTGCGGATAGGCGAGCCAATGCTCATCGATCAGTGGCATCCAGCGCAGGCGAAACGCCTTGCGCCGTTGACGCGGCCGGGCGCTGACATAGATCACGCGTGCGCCGGCACGCTGCGCGGCGCGCAGCTGCGCGGTCCGGCCGGCGTTATCAAAGACGACCACATGCGGCTGCAGATGTTTGATGAGCGCGATGACCTCGGGCGTATGAAAAGTGGGCGACGAAGGCAGCAGAGTGTATGCGAACTCGCTATGCGCCTCGTACGGCGCCTCGCGGCTCACGGCAAAATGGATTTGGGCTGCCGGCCAGCGTTGCACGACGGCGTGCGCGATCTGGACCGTGCGCGCATACTCACCCATGCCATACGGGCCGGACACCGGCAGAAACAGCAGGCGTGGTGCAAATGAGGCCTCGGCAGCGAGCGCTGTTGCTGCATGCGGCAGGAGGGCTGCCAGAGCCGCGGACGAGCGCTGCGGTAACGGCGCTTCCAGCACATCAATCCGTGCGAGCTTCGCGATCGCAGCGAGCGCAACGTCGAGTCCGTTCACGACCTCGCGACTTTTTTGCTGCGCGGCAAGCGGCAGGCGGGCGTCGCCATTTTCGAGCATCCGTACCGCGACCCGCTCAAGGTCCGCGGCGTCGAGCTTTGCGCGCACCGCAAGTCCCTGCCGCACGCATTGATCGATGCGGTGCGCCTGATCGCCCGCGATCGCAACTGCGACGCAGGGTCGCTTGCAGGCGAGCGCCTGCAGCATGGTGTCGCCGCCATTTGAGATCACGAGGCGCGCAGCGCGCATGAGCTCGGCGACCATCGCGATCGGCAGACGCGGAGCAAGCTGCAGTGCCGCCTCATTCGGCGGGCGCGTGATCGCAGTGGCCGGAGTGACGCCGACCAGAATCGTCGGATAGGAGCGCAGCGCAATGCGACAAGCCGCCTCCGTCACGACCTGCGGTGCGTCGAGGGCGCCCGGATGGCCGGTGCCGCCGCCGGGAATGACGAGCACGTATTCTCCGGGCTGTACCTGAAAGCGCGCCATCAACGCCTCGGAAAGCGCCGCGTTTGCCTCCGGAAGCACGGTATCGAGAAAGCGCACGGCCGGGCGCCCGAGAAAGCGCAGTTTCAGCCGCTCGATCGGACCGGGTGAGCCGGCAATGAAACGCGGATAGGCGATCCAGTGTTCATCCAGAAGCCGCATCCAATGCAGTCTGAACGCCCTCCGGCGCTGCTTCGGACGCGAGCTGAGAAAGACCACGCGCGCGCCGCAAGCCACCGCCGCGCGCAGCTGCGAGGTCCTGCCGGCGTTGTCGAACAGCACGATAGTGGGCCTGAAGTCGCGGATCAGAGCGGCGACTTCGCGCGAATGAAAAGTGGGCGACGATGGCAGCATCGTTGCCTTGAATGGAGTATCGGCCGCGTAGGCGGCGTTGCGGCTGAGCGCAAAGCGAATCTGCATATCCGGCCAACGGTGTGCGGCCGCGGTTGCGATCGCGATCGCGCGCGCGTACTCGCCCATGCCGCGCGGCCCGGACACCGGGATGAAAAGCAAACGTGTCTCACGCTCACTCATGTGACATTGGGATCCCGCGCGATAGTCCTGTCATAGTACTTTATGGCCGCACCGCCAGATCCCGTGACATCAATTCATGCCACGCCGTCAACACCGTCTGCGGCTTGATACCCAGAATGTTGCGCTGACCGTCGACCTCGCCGACGAGCGTGATGGCCGGAGTTATCGTGCCTCCCGGGCGGTACAGGATGGGGTCGGATGTGCCGAAGAGCGCGACGGTGCGGCATTTGAGAGCCGCCGCGGCGTGCGCCGGCCCCGTATCGACCGACACGAGGCTCCGCGCGCGCTCGAGGAGCGGCAGCAATATCCGGATCGGCAGGTCATCTGCAACGTTATGCACGCCAGGCACGTTCGCGTGGCGGATGATTTGTGCGTTCACCGTGAATTCCTGCGGCACGCCGAGCAACAGTATGGCAGCGTGCGGGCGCGCGCCGCGCAGGCCGCGCACGACTTCGGCCCAGTACTCGTCCGGCCAATATTTGGTGTTGCTGGCGCGGCCGCGCAGCCAGCCGCGCATCGTGCGCTTGTTGCCCGCCTGAATCAGAATGAGTTCGTCGTTGGCAATTGCACGCCGCGCAAGCCACGGCAGCAGCTCCGCGCGCGCCACGGGGTCGATTTCGAGCACGGCCGCGCTTGCGATGCGCGTGGCAGGCGGCTGCATCACAGCGGAAAACGCTGCGGGGGTCTGGTTCGCGAAGCGGATCCAGCGATCGACAAAATGTTCCCCTGCCAGGCGCGGCAGCGCCCGATCCTCGCAGACAAAATCATCCGGGATGCCGCCACGCCGCAGCAGCTGCCGCCCCGGGCCCGGATCACAGAACCAGGTGGGACCTGCGCCGCGGGCGCGCAACCAGCGCACCAGGCGTTGCTGTCCGGGGCTTGCCCAATAGGCCGCCTTGCGGCTCTCCAATATGAAGATCTCACCGACCCCCGGCTGTCCTGCAAGAAGCGGCACGCTCCATGCGCCCGAGGCAATGATGTCGGCCGGCGTACCCAGGCGCGCCTCGAGCTGGTGCAAGAGCGCCGTGAGCAGCACCATGTCACCAAATGCGCCGCAGCGCATGACAAGCGGACGCGGGAAACTCATGCGGGCGCCGTCACTGCAGCGGGCGAGGCTCTAAGCCCTGTGCTTTGGCAAGCTCCAAGAGGCCTCCCGGTCCGACCAGATGCAGCGCGCCGACGACCACGAGATAGTCCTGGTCGTCTTTCAAGAAGCGCTCGATCTGCGGCAGCCAGCGGCGATTGCGGTCCGAGACGAGCGCGCGGTACAGACTCGGGAAGCTGTCGTAGTCCTCGCTCAACAGCGCCGCGAGCTTCTTGATATTGCCGCTGCGCCACGCGCCGACCACCTCGGCGGTTTCACGCTCAGCGTCGTGCATCTCCGTCACGGTGAGATCCAGGAAGCGCGCCTGATCGTCTTTGGAAAGACCGGCAAGCGAGTTGATCTGCTGCTCGAGCGTCTCGAGTCCCTGAATTTTCTTGTTGTCGGTATGCGCGCGCCGCCCGAGCTGCTCCTCGACGCCGGACTCCGGATCAAATCCGAGCTGCAGGTATTGAAGCTGCGTGAGCGCAAGCGCGAGCGCCCAAGGCTCGAATATCTGCAGCTGCTCCATGGGTAGACCCAGGCGCGCGGCTTCCGTTGCGACTCGAGCGTAGCGGGCCTCGCCGATGGAGTCGCGCAAGGTCGCGCCATCGGCATACATGCCTTTCTCAAGCAGGAGACTCTGCGCCTCGGGAGAATTCACATCGTCAATGTCGACTTCCATGACGAGCGCCTTGGCGGCCGTATAGGCGCGCTCGAAGGCCGCTGGGAGAGTCGAATCCCCGGCTTTCAGAAGGTGGACGGAGCCTGCAAGATAGACAGTGTTGTGTGCGCCCTTGATTGCCCAGACGGGACTTTGAGCCTGGGCGCTTAGGCTGCCGAGCAGACCGACGATGAGGAGCCAGCGGCGCATTGTTCTACCCACACGACCTCAGTGGTGAGAGTACCATCGGCGCGCAGCTGCAGTGTGCGGTATGCCGGCGGCAGCGAGTCGAGTGCGAACTCGTCCGCGCCCGGCAGGAACTGGGCGCAGGTAGAGGGCGTTGCGAGCAAGCGCACGTCGCGGCGAACCGCGTCGAATGACTGATGGACGTGCCCCCAGACGATGGCGCGCACGTTACTGTGCTGGTCGATGACGTGCCAGAAATCCGGCGCATTCTCGAGCCCCACCTCGTCGAGCCAGTGACTCGACATGCTGACTGGGTGATGATGCAGACACACGAGCACATGGCGAGCGCTCGCCGTACGCAGTGCCTGATCGAGCTGCAGAAGACTCTCCGGGCTTAATCGCCCGGCGGCTGACCCCGCCATCCAGGTGTCGAGGAGTACGATACGCCAGGGTCCGAAGTCGACCAGGCCGCCCGTGATAAAGGGCTCCCGGTCGAGCTCGCGCCGCAGGGCCTCGGGCTCATCGTGGTTGCCGGGAATGCAGAGAACCGGTGCGCCGAGCGTGCTGAACAGGCGGCGAAAATGCGGGTAGCCGGCCGGGTCGTCCTGCACGATGTCGCCGGTGACGAGCAGCGCGTCTACCGGCCAGTCGCGGCGCCGCGCGAGGGCGAGCGTGCTCTCGAGCGCCGCCATGGTCTGCACGCCACGCAGGGAACCCGCTTCGCTGCCGTAAAGATGCGGATCGGTAAACTGTATGAGACGCAGCATGCGTAGGTTCGATCCGTGTTCAAGATGGAAAAGGGGTCGCCCGGTTTGGAAAGCGTAACAAAAGATCTCGACTCTCAAAGTGAACTGGATCAAGGCGAGAAATGTTCTTCGTTGTCACTAGTGACGCAGTGCGCGTTCGCGCGGGCAGTTATTGTGAAGCGGCCTGGCGCGCGCACTTCGTGTCGCGCACCCACGACGCACTTGAGCCACCTGATGCAATTGCCGCACGCGGGTCGCGTGATGGAAAATGCAGGGCCATCTTGCCCCCCTTTTTGTCCCTAAGAGCGGAATGAACCGATGATCACACAACGTGAACTTGCCAATGCGGTCCGCGCACTTGCGATGGACGCGGTGCAGCGCGCCAATTCGGGACACCCGGGCGCGCCCATGGGAATGGCCGACATCGCCGAGGTCGTATGGCGCAGTGTCCTCAAACATAATCCGGGCAATCCGCGCTGGCTGGATCGGGACCGCTTCGTGCTTTCCAACGGCCACGCTTCCATGCTCCTGTATGCGGTTTTGTACCTGACCGGCTATCCGCTGACGATCGAAGACATCAAGAAATTCCGCCAGATGGGCTCGCACACCGCGGGTCACCCGGAGCATAACCTCGACCTGGGGATCGAAACCACGACCGGCCCGCTCGGCCAGGGTCTTGCCAACGCGGTCGGCATGGCAACGACCGAGAAGCTTCTCGCGCTCGAGTTCAACCGGCCGGGCCTCGACATCGTCGACCACCATACGTACGTCTTCATGGGCGATGGCTGCCTCATGGAAGGCGTCTCCCATGAGGCCTGCTCGTTCGCGGGCACCTTCGAACTCGGCAAGCTCATCGGCTTCTACGACGATAACGGCATCTCGATCGACGGCAAGGTTGCCGGCTGGTTCACCGACGACACGCCCAAGCGCTTCGAGGCCTACGGCTGGCACGTCATTCCGCGCGTCGATGGCCTGGACGCCGAGGCGGTCGCCGCGGCCGTGCGTGCGGCACGCGCCGAGACCCGGCGTCCGACACTCATCTGCTGCCAGACGATCATCGGCTTTGGCGCCCCCAACCGTCAGGGCACGAAAGCCGCGCACGGCGAGGCGTTGGGAGTGGAAGAAGTGGCACTCGCCCGTAAAACCTTGAACTGGCCTTATCCGGCGTTTGAAGTGCCCGAGCCGATACGCGCCGCGTGGGATCATCGTGCGGCGGGC
>Ga0302326_10005403_pt1 | contig 29132 bp, 27 predicted proteins | sample Palsa_T0_3_FD_202264 | JGI IMG/M metagenome (GOLD analysis project Ga0302326, IMG submission 202264) | Peat permafrost microbial communities from Stordalen Mire near Abisko, Sweden - Palsa_T0_3 | ecosystem: Environmental > Terrestrial > Soil > Palsa > Peat permafrost | place: Sweden: Abisko... | reverse complement strand
GACGCGGCGGCACGCTCAGGTCCTCCATCCACTCATCCACATGCACCGGCCGCCACTGCCAGGGCCACAACTCCGACCTCGCCTGAAACCTGCGCACGGTCCCCTCGCGCGCCCTTGTCGTCGCCACCGTCAGATGGCGCGCCGCTCCCTGCCGCCGCCACCCAGCCAGCACCGCGTCGAACACCGCCTCCTCCATTCGCAACGGGCGAACCCCCGCCCCGAACAGTTGCGCCAACGCGCCTTCGACGTCGCCGGCGCGCGACCCGCTGGACATCGTCTCGGAGCCTTGCATCAGATGCAGTGAGACTGCATCACCTGCAGTCGCCGCGCAACCCCGAAAACAACCGCAAACTCCGGCCTCAACAGCCCGACGACGCTCAAACAGCCGTAGCGCGCGCGTTCAACGGGCGAAACTCAACGCAACGACCGCGATTGCATCTAACGCAATTCCCCATCCATCAGCCGGTAGCCGACACCCCACACATTCATCACGAAGCGGTCGCCGCTCTCCCCCAGCTTCCGGCGCAACCGGTACGCGTGCGAGTCGAGCGTACGGGTCCTTCCGATCGTCGAGTAGCCCCAGACGCCGCGCAGGAGCTCGTCGCGAGTGAACACGCGGGTGGGGTCCGAAGCGAGCACTCGCAGCAGCGAGAACTCCTTCTTGGAGAGCTCGAGGACCGTGCCGTGCAGCCACGCCTGCCGGGCCAACGGATCGATCTGGAGCGGACCGACGCGGAGCAGCCCGCGGCTCTCCTTGCGCTCCGTCCGCTTGAGCAGCGCCTCGATCCGAGCCCGCAGCTCCGCGTAGGAGAAGGGCTTCACCACGTAGTCGTCACAGCCACGCTCGAACCCTCGCAGCCGGTCGAGCTCACCGGCACGACCGGACAGGACGATGAGGGGAATGTGTCTATCGATTCGCGCCGCGGTGCCGTCAGCGTCGCGCACGTCCCGCAGCAGCTCGAGGCCGTCACGGTCAGGGAGCCCGAGGTCGATGAGCGCGAGGTCGGGGAACTTGGTCGCGAGCAGACGCCATGCGTCCTTCGCGCAGTCGGCGACGAGGATCTCGTATCCGTCGACCGTGAGGTTGTCGGCTAGGAAGGTGCAGGTGGTGCGATGATCCTCGACCACGAGGATCGTCGGCCGTTCGCGGTTCATGGCCATTCAAAGCCCGCGCTCAGACGAAGATCACCCCCCACCCCGGCGGCCGCTACGGCCCGGCGCGGAGATCCTGCAACATCGCCTGCACCCCCTGCGGCGAGGCAGGAATCCCTCATATGATGCCGACGCCGCCATGTACCGCCGCGCCAACTACAGCTCTGGGGAAGACTTCGTGCTCGAATACGGAGAGCTGCGCTTCACGTTCAACGAGCGTGACTTCCGCGAGCGTTGCGAACAGGCGGCGCGACGGCTCGGATTCCTGTGCGGCCGGATCGAGGAGCACGAGGCCGAGGACCTGATCAACTTGGTCGTCAACGGGGAGGTCACCGATCCCGCCTCGGCGCTGGGCGAGCACGTGAACGACTGCTGGCCAGAGCTCGTGGGGCCGTCCGAGCGCTCATTGGTGCACTGGCTGAGGCGGCTGATCTTTCGCAGTGCCTGGCTTGACCAGCGCGTCAAGGAAGGGGAGCTCGACATCAGCTTCGACGAGGCCGCGCACGGCTTCGTCTACATCCAGCCCGACCGCGGTGGCGAGCCGATCGAGCTCGCGCCCGAACCGAGCTGGAATCGCGTCGCCTACGTGCCGCGGTAGGGCTCGCGAGCCCTTAGCCGACCTCAGCCCGCGCTCATGGAGGAAGACGGGACCTGGTCCTGGTCGCGCGGGGGCGGGTCGTCGAGCAGGAGCCGGGGCACGGTGACCAGTTGGTAACCGCGGGCGCGCAGACCTCGGATGATCTTGGGCAAAGCGTCGATCGTCTGCGTTCGATCTCCGCCCGCGTCGTGCATGAGGATGATCGCGCCCGGGCGCGCACCCGAGAGCACGGTGTGGACGATGTCTGCCACCCCAGGCGTGAGGTAGTCATCGCTGTCCACGGTCCACATCACCATCAGCATTCCGTACTTGTGCAGGAGCGCCAGCGTGGTCGCGTCGTAGACACCGTACGGGGGCCTGAACAGACGCGGGAAGGGCGCGCCGTACTGGCCGATGGCGGCGGCCTGGTCGAGCAACTCGCTTCGCTGGTCGCCCTTGGACAGCTCGGACATAGGCTGATGAAGCTCGGTGTGATCGCCAATCGGGTCGCCCTGGGCGACGATCGCGCTGGTCGAAGCGTGGAAGTACTGCAGCATCGCGCCCACCTCGAAAAACGTCGCGGGGGCGTGCATGCGCGTGAGCACGGCAAGGACCCCCGGCGTATACGGGCCCGGCCCGTCGTCGAAGGTCAACGCGATCTCACGCTTCTCAGACCCGGCGATCCGCACGAATGGCGTGTACGCAAGCGTGCGGCCGATTGCCGCATTCTCGGCCGCGAGCTCACGCGCTGCGAACGATTCGCGGCCGTTCCCGGCTAGTTCCTCGATTCTCGCGAAGAAGCCGGTCGGGGACCGCGACGTGAGCGGCAGACGACCGACCCGGCTCCCATGCGATGAACCGACCGCGATCCCCACGATGAGCGACAGCACTGCCAGGAGGGCGATGGTGGCGAAGGCGGCGGCGCGACGACGGCGCAGGAAGACGGCGCTGGTCACAGAAGGACGGCCCGGCTCACGGCTCACGCCCCACGCCCGACGGCCCTGGCGGCTGATGAAGTGCGTTCATGGTCGATCCCGACTACCTTGCAGCTCAGATGATGTCGCGCCAGACGGATAGCCGCTCCCAGGTCAACTAGGCTCCATGACGATGTCAGCGCGCGTCTGGGTCGTCATGCCGACATACAACGAGGCCGAGAACTTGGAGCGGGTGGTCCGCGCTGTTGACTCGGAGCTAGAGCGCGTCGCGCCCGGCGCGCACCACATTCTCGTCGTGGATGACAACTCTCCCGACGGCACCGGCGCGATGGCCGACGCGCTCGCGGGCGAGCTCGACTCCGTAGAGGTGCTGCACCGCACCTGCAAGCAGGGGCTCGGACATGCCTACCTGGCCGGATTCGGGCGGGCCCTCTCCGGCGGCGCTGAGCTCGTGATCGAAATGGATGCCGATTTCTCGCACGAACCTCGCTATCTCGGAGATCTCATCCGCGCCTCGGCCGATGCCGATCTCGTGCTTGGCTCGCGTTACGTTACGGGCGGGGGTGTGCGCGATTGGGGACTGCTGCGGCGTCTGATCAGCCGTTGGGGTGGACTGTATGCGCGCACGATCCTCGGCATCGACGTCCGTGACCTCACCGGTGGTTTCAAATGCTTTCGCCGCGAGGTGCTCGAAGGGATCGAGCTCGACACGGTCAGCTCGGGGGGATACGCATTCCAGATCGAGCTCACCTACCGGGCGCTGCTGGGTGGTTTTCGCGTCCGCGAGATCCCGATCGTGTTTCAGGATCGCGCCGCCGGCAGCAGCAAGATGTCGGCCCATATCGCCCTTGAGGCATTCTGGCTCGTCCCCCTCCTGCGACGGAGCGCAGCAGCGGCAATCGACCGGCGCCACGCGGCCTTAACAAAATCCCAACCTCGAGATACGCGGATTTGACGGACACACGGGCATCCTCCGTGCCGATGAGCGCGCACGGTCTTCCCCTCGAGGTCGTGCCGGAGACGGGCGCCCTCGAGCTGCGCCGGGCTCGGCTGCGCGTACGCACGAACACGCTGGTCCCTCGCCTCGGACTGGCCGGCGTGATGCTCGCAGGGGCCGTGCTGGCGCTTTCGGCGGCCAAGACGGACGACCTCGTGCCGCAGACGGTGCGTCCGATGCCCGCATGGCTGGCGGGCGTCTTCGCGCATACGGGGGTGCCGCTCGGCCACGCCGCCCTGATCGCGCTGTTCACGCTCATGTTCGCCTGCTACGTGCTCGCGGTTCGCGGCGCGGCGGAGCTCTCGCCACGCGTGGCGCTGGGGTGCATCGTCGGCTTGGCCGCGCTCTGGCTACTCGCCCCGGTGGTGCTCTCGACCGACGTCTTCAGCTACCAGGCCTACGGCCGCATGGGGACGATCTACGCGACCAACCCGTACCTGCACGGACCGAGCACGATCCTGACCGACCCGCTGTATCCGTTCATCGGTTCTAAATGGGTCGGGACCCCGACGGCGTACGGCCCGTTGTTCACCGCGCTCAGCTACGCGCTGGCGCACCTGAACATCTCCTCGAGCGTGGTCGCCTACAAGTCGATCGCCACCCTCGCGTTCCTCGCGACCGTCGGACTGGTGTGGAACGCCGCACGCCTGCGCGGGCTCAACCCGGTACGCGCCGCGATCATCGTGGGGCTCAATCCACTGACCGTGGTCTGGGGCCTCGGTGGGGGCCACAACGACCTGCTCATGCTCGCCCCGCTCCTCGCCGGCGTGTACGTGCTCCTTCAGAATCGCCAGGCCACAGGTGGGGCGATGATCGCCGTCGCCGCGGCCATCAAGCTGACGGCGGGGCTGCTGGCGCCCTTCGCGCTCGTGCGACCGCAGGCGCACCGTCGGCGACTGCTGCTCGGCGCGGGTGTTGCCAGCGCGCTCGTCGCCGCGCTCGGCTTTGTCATGTTCGGCACCGGGCAGCTCCACTTGCTCGCGACGCTGCGGCTAAACCAGGCGGACGGAAACTGGCAAAGCATCCCCGGGTTCATCTCCAACGAGCTCGGCCTCGGCGATGTCGGCCGTCTCGTCGGCGTCCTGCTCGGCGTCGCCTTCGTCGCTGTGACGGCGTGGCTACTCCTGCTCGTCTACCAAGGTCGCCTCGACTGGATCGCCGGGGCCGGGTGGGCAACGGTTGCGATGCTCCTCACCGCGAGCTCGCTGCTGCCGTGGTACATCGCCTGGTTGACCCCCCTGACGGCGCTGAGCCCCAACCGCCGCCTCCGTCACTGGGCGCTGACGATGACCGGCATCATGCTCGCGATCAACTTGCTCGGCTGGGTGCCCAACGGCTCGACGCTGCTGGGCGGATAACCAGCCTCTCGCCGGCACCCGTGTCGCGGGCCCTAACATGGACCCATGAACTGGCAGCCCGGTATTGACGCCCGTGGGCGACGGTCGCTCGGCCTGCTCAGCGTGGTCGCGCCCGTGTGCAATGAGGAGGCGACGATCCAGGAGTTCTACGCCCGCGTGCGAGCCGCCCTCGAGGGCATCAACTTCGAGCTCGTCCTGGTCGACGACGGTTCCACCGACGGCTCGCCGGCGGCACTCGACCTGCTCGCCGCCGAGGATCCCCGCGTCAGGGTGGTTTGCCTCTCGCGGAACTTCGGGCATCAGACCGCGCTCACCGCGGGCCTCGACCACGCTAGCGGCGACGCCGTGGTCATGCTCGACGCCGACCTCCAGGACCCGCCCGAGCTGATCCCGCGGATGCTCGACCATTGGCTGAGCGGAACCGATGTCGTCTACGCGGTGAGAGAGCAACGCGAGGGCGAGTCCAGGTTCAAGCTGGCGACGGCGCGGTGGTTCTATCGCCTGTTCGACACGCTCGCCCAAGTCGAGCTCCAGCACAATTCCGGCGACTACCGGCTGCTCGACCGCCGCGCGCTCGATGCCCTGCTTTCGATGCGTGAGCGCAACCGATTCCTTCGCGGCATGACCGTGTGGGTGGGATACACGCAGGCCGCGGTTCCCTACCGTCGCGACCCGCGTTACGCGGGCAAGACCAAGTACACGCTGACGAAGATGCTGCGGTTCTCGCTCGACGCCATCGTGTCGTTCTCTGACCGTCCGCTTCAGCTGGCGACCCTGCTCGGCTTTCTCATCTCGACGCTGGCCTTCGTCGCGATCCCCGTGGTGATCGTGCTCCGGATCGCCGGCTCCTATCTTCCCGGCTTCGGCTCGATCACGATCGCGGTGCTCCTGCTCGGGGGGATCCAGCTCATCGCCATCGGGATCATCGGCGAGTACGTGGGCCGGATCTACGACGAGGTCAAGGGACGCCCGCTCTATCTCGTGCGCGCGAAGCGCAACATGCCCGGGAGCGAGCCCGCTACCCTCCCCGCGGGGCGCGAGCCGGTCGAGAGCTAGCTGCTGGGGCAAATCCGCGCGGATTACCGAGCGCGTGCTGCGAAACCCCCGACATGTAAGGCTTTCGCAACGCGGGGCGTGGGGGAAAGAGTCTGAGCGGCCCGCGGCGCAAATGAACGGTTCGAATCGCGCCGCGACCCGGACAGAGCAAGATCCTGCGCGGGAGCCTGCTCCAGTCGAGCCCAAGCGCGGGTGAAGGAGTCGGCGACCCGCAAGCCGCACCTTGGTCTAGGTCCGCTTAGAGGTTCGTGGCATTGGATCTGGGCCGAGCCGGGCCGATGCTTTGGTCATGGGTGTGATCGGATGCGTCAGACGGGTCGTAGCCGAGAGGCTCAGGTCGCTTCGCAGCGATCAAGACGGGCAGTCCATGGTCGAATTCGCGATCATCCTGCCGCTGCTGCTGATTCTCGTGACCGGAATCATTCAGTTCGGGCTCCTGTTCAACAAGTACATCACTCTCACCGATGCTGTCCGCGGCGGGGCGCAGACGCTCTCGCTCGGCCACGGCCTGAGCGACCCCTGCGACCCCGCGATCACGCAGACGCTCAACTCCGCGAGCTCGCTCGGCCTCACCTCCAGCCAGGTGACGACGAGCTTCTCGTCGGCCACCGATACCTGCGGCACGGGATCCTACCCGAGCGAAACCGGCGGCACGGAGGTCACGGGCGACCAGGCCACCGTGACCGCGGGGCAGCCATTCACCCTCGCCGTGTTCGGCCTGCCACTCTTCAACCTGAACCTGAGTGCCTCTGCATCGGATGCGATCCAATGAAGCGGGCGGCTGCGATCCTCAGGCGTGTCCGCCGGCGGGACGGACAGGTGCTGCCGCTGGTGGCAGGGAGCATGGTCGTGCTGATCGGATTCGCCGCGCTCGTCTTCGACATCGGCCGGGTCTACGTCGCCCAGCAGTCGCTGCAGGCCGCGGTCAACTCTGCCGCGCTGGCCGCCGGCCAAGACCTCCCCAACGCCTACAACGCGTACACCGCCGGAATGTCCTACGGCGGTGCCGCAGGCGAAAAGAACGCCGTCGGGGGCTACGAAGTCACAGCCGGCTCGCCGACCGTGACTTTTGAGTGCCTCTCACACGCGCCCCCCTACCCGACGGGATCTCCCCCGACCTGCCCGGCCGATACGGCTACTCAGGACACGAGTACCCCGTGCCAGCCCACAGGTGCGCTAACGCCGTCACCGACGGGAGCCACGGGCTGCAATGCGGTCAACGTGACGGAGAAGACGACGGTGCAAACGACCCTCGGCGGTGTGTTACATCTTCCCAGCTTTACCGTCTCCGCCAGCGCCACCGCCGCCCAGCGAGGAGAGACTGCGCACCCGGTCAATGTCTACGTCATCCTCGACAACACCCGCTCCATGTCCGACGACTGCACCGCCACCGTGCCCGGCATCACCGCGAACACACTCAAAGCCGAGCCCGACAAGCTCGATTGCGCCAAGGCGGGCACGCAGGCGTTGCTCAACGAGCTGGACCCCTGCGATCCAGCCTTGACAAGCTGCCCCACCACCTACACCAAGAACAGCACTGCGACCCCCCCTACCGAGCTGGGGGCCAACGTGGCCGCACCGGTCGACGAGGTGGGCCTCATGGTGATCCCGGCGATCACCGGGAACCCGCCGTCGCCGGCCATCCTCGGCGATGAGATCAACTGCAACAGCGCCAGCACCTTCGGCGTCGAGTATCCTCCGTGGAGCGACCCGACCACTCCCAGCCTTCTCAGCGGCGACGCCTACCTCGGCTACGAAGCCGTGGGGCTCTCGAGCGACTACCGGACTGCGGACGCCAGCACCGCCACCATTGCCTCCACCTGGACGACCTCGAACGTCGTTGAGGCTCTCGACTGGGGGGAGTGTTCCCCCCAGTCCTATCCGGCCGGTACTGGGACCAACCCTGACGGCTACGGGCTCAAGGACATCGGCGGCGTGGGCAGCTACCTCGCGGGAGCGATCACCGAGGCGCAGTACCAACTCCAACAGCACGCCCGGACCGGGACGACCAGCATGATCGTCATCGAGAGCGACGGCGAGCTGAACCCTTCGACCACGTTCAGCAACGGCACCAAGAGCACCACGGCCTGCACGGACGCGTACAACGCCGCCGCCGAGGCGAAGACTACCCCTGTGAATTCGGCGCTGGGCGACACCGCCGGTGACACGATCTACACAATCGAGTACGACTCAGACAGCATCTGCGGCCCCGACACCGGCGCCGGGGCTGTTGCCACCTACGACAACGCGGACACTCTGATGCTGGACATGGCCAGCAGCTCGTCGGACTACTACGACGTCACGGGCGCCGGCGACCTAACCCTAGCCTTCCAGCAGGTCGGCGACTCGCTCAGCACCTCGACGCTCATCCCTGTCTGCACCCAACCACTGCCAGCCTGCTGATGCACCATCGGCTGATCAGCCCCCCGCCGGATTAGGCCCGCGCAACGGTCGGAATGGGCGGATGTCGCCCTGGACCGTGAACTCGCCGTTCTCGGAGCTCTCCGCGAGCGCGCGCTCGACGGCCGCGATCCGGTTCGCGAGCCCCTTGATCGCGTCCGCGATCGGGTCGGGCAGGTGCACCCAGTCGGTGTCGGGACCTTCCAGGCGACGACCCTCCACGCGCACCGGATGGCCTGGATTCCCGACGACGGTCGAGTTCGCCGGCACGTCGTGGATGACGACGCTGTTGGCGCCGATCTTCGAGCCGTGGCCGACCGTGATCGGCCCGAGCAGCTTCGCGCCAGAGCCGATCGTGACGTTGTCCTCCACCGTCGGATGACGCTTGCCGGTCGCAAATCCGGTGCCGCCCAGCGTGACCCCCTGGTAGAGAGTCACGTCGTTACCGATCCGAACTGTCTCGCCGATCACGACGCCCATGCCATGGTCGATGAACAGGCCGTCGCCGATCTCGGCGGCGGGATGGATCTCGATCCCGGTCGCCGCGCGTGAGATCGTCGCGATCGCACGGGGCGCGAGCGGGAGGCCGGCACCGTGCAGCGCGTGCGCGAGGCGGTGTGCAAGCAGGGCATGAACACCCGGCCAGGTGGCGAGGATCTCGAGCGACCGGACCCCGCGCGCGGCAGGGTCACGGGTGTGGGTCGCGGCAACGTCGCGCCGGATCTCCGCCGCGGTCCGCGCGAGCAGCCCGAGTCCCAGCATGAGGTAAAGCGTAGCGTGCGGGTGGGCCCGGTCCGCCGGCCCCAGGGCTACGGCGCGAAGAAGGGCGTTGATACGTATCGCTCGCCGGAGTCCGGGAGGATCATCACGATCCGTGCGCCTCGGGATTCCGGTCGGCGGGCGATCTCTAGTGCAGCCCATGCTGCGGCGCCGCCGGAGATGCCGGCGAGGACGCCCTCGCGGCGGGCGAGAAGCCGGGCTGTTTCGATCGCGTCTTCGTCGTCGACGGCGATCACTTCGTCGATCACGTCTCGGTTGAGCACGCTCGGAACGAAGCCGGCGCCGATCCCCTGGATCTTATGGGGACCTGGCAGTCCGCCCGAGAGGACAGCCGAGGCCGATGGCTCCACGGCGACTATTCGGCATGCCGGGTTGCGTTCCTTGAGTGCCTCGCCGGCGCCGGTGATCGTGCCGCCGGTACCGACCCCGGCGACGAATACGTCGACCCTGCCGTCGAGCGCCTCCCAGATCTCTGGGGCCGTTGTGCGACGGTGTATCTCCGGATTGGCAGGATTCGAGAACTGGTCGGGAAGGAACACGTCCGCTCGCGTGGCCAGCGCCCGGGCGGCCTCCACCGCCTCGTTCATCCCCCCGAGCGACTCCGTCACCTCGACGCGCGCACCATAGAGTCGCAGCAGGCCCTCGCGCTCGCGGCTCATTCCCTGGGGCATCGTGAGCACGAGCTCGTAGCCTTTGGCAGCGCAGACGAAGGCGAGGGCGATGCCGGTGTTACCGCTGGTCGCCTCGACTATCGTCGTCCGGCCGGGCTCGATCCGCCCCTCTCGCTCGGCCGCCTCGACCATCGCGACGCCGATGCGGTCCTTTACGCTGCCGCCCGGGTTCAGCGCCTCGAGCTTGGCGAAAACCTCCACGTCAAGATCTTCGAGCCCGCGCGTGAGCGACACGATCGGCGTGTTGCCGACCGCTGCCGAAATGCTGATCAGGCCACTCGCGTTCATCTGCCTAAACCCTACGAGAAAAACGTGATTTGCGGGGTACTACGGATCAGCCGCGGTCTTTCCGTGTCGACGGATGAGTATCGAATGAGGAAGGACCGACCATGAACGCACCCCCGAGCGCGCAAGACGGGCCCGTCGCGCTAGAGCAGGCGAGCAACCGCATCAAAGTGCTGATCGCCGACGATCACCCGATGATCATCGCCGGGATCCGGCGCGCGATCGAGCACTCCGACGAGATCGAGGTCGTGGGCGAAGCCCACTCCGGGCCCGAGCTGATGCAACTCATCGAGCGTCGTTGTCCGGGGCTCGTGCTCCTCGATCTGCGGATGCCGGGCGTCGTGGGCTTCGAGTGCATCGAGCAGATCCGCCAGAACTGGCCGGAGATCAAGACCGTCGTGATGTCGGCCTGCGATGACCGTGCGTCAATCGATGGCGCGCTGGCGGCAGGCGCGAGCGCCTACGTGCTCAAGAGCGCGGCCACCGTGGACGTGGTGTCGGTGCTCCGCCAGGCCTCCAACGGGGCGGTGTTCCACGCCCCCTCATATAGCGCGAGCGAGAGCGGCGCCGGCGATCACCCCGACCTTCCGATCCTGACCGATCGCGAGCGAACGATCCTCTCCGCCGTTGCCGCGGGGCTGACCACCGCGGCCATCAGCCGCGACCTGTGGGTCAGCGAGCACACCGTCAAGTTTCATCTGACGAACATCTACCGCAAGCTCGGCGTCGCCAACCGGGCCGCCGCCGTCCGCTACGCCTACGAGCACGACCTCGTCGCGAGCCCTTAGCCGTACCTCAGCCCTGGCTGCGTCGGCCACGACGGCAGGCTCACGGAGATGACCGTGGGACCGCCGGGTTGGCTGTCGATGTGCGTGCGGCCCCCCAGCATGCGCACCCGCTCGTGCATGCCGACCAGGCCAAGATGACCTTCGCGAGCGGCCTTCACCAGCGTCGTCTCGGGATCGAAACCCTGACCATCGTCGGTCACCTTGGCCTCTACCCCGCTCGCATGCGCGGAGATCGCTATCTTCACCTTGCCTGCCCGGCTGTGCTCCCGCACGTTGCTCAGCGCCTCCCGGATCAGCGACAGCAGCGCGATCTGCTGTGACTCGCTGAGCTTCGTCAGGTCGCCCTCGAGTCGGGTCTGCGGGTTGAAGCCACTGCGACCGGCGAAAGCATCGGTGATCTGACGCAGCCTCTCCGGCAGCGTGCCGGGATGGACGAACGGCGACTCGACGGATGTCGAGATCCTCCGCAGGTCGCCGTCCAGCGCGACTAGCTGCGCCTCGAAGTCGTCGACACGACCAAGGAGGCGGTCTGCGTTCGGATCCTCGGCGATGATGGGCCGTAGCTGGTCACGAAACGAGCGGAGATCCTGGGCAAGGAGGTGGGTGTCCTGTTGCGGGCCGTCGTGGAGGTCGAAGCGCAGGCGCGCGAGCCTGCGTTCAACCGAGCTCACGACCGACTCATCCGCGGGCTCCCGGTGGGAACGCAGCTCGAGGATGGACCCGAGCACGGGTGCAGCCGCCTCGAGCAGGAGGACGCGGTGATCAGCTCGCGCAGCTTCGCCATGCGCGACCAGAGCAATGGCCGGATGGAACCAGCGCTCGATCCTGATCCCGACCTCCGAACCGCGGGCCGGCACCGCTTCCTTATCCGCGAGCAGCGCGCTCGCCAGTTCTCCACAGCTGCTGCGACCGTCGAGGTTCAGCTCGCCAACGTGGGAGATGAGCACGAGCCCACCGTCCGGTGACAGCGTCCACAGCGAGATCGCGCTGACTTCAGCGAAAACCAGCAACAGCGCAAGCTGAACTTCGATCGCGATATCGGTGGAAAGCTGCGGAAGGCTCGGCGCCCGGAGGACCTCGCGGCCGAGAGCGGCGCTCGGCAGGCCCGCGATCTCTTCGACCCCGTCGACCAGCCGGCGAGCGTCGCGCGGGCGAGCCGCGAGGTCGACGGCAATCTCGCAGAAGATCTCGGCCGTAAACGCGAGCAGCGCGACGGCGGCGATGGCTTCTCCCTCACCTCCGGAGTCGAGCAGCTCGAGTGCGCGCTGGCGCGCATGCGCCCTGACACCGGGAGGAACCATGACGCCGATTCCCGAGCCGTCCAGGAGTCGTGTCATTCGGTCGAAGTTCGCCGGCAATGTCCTGCCGTCGCTGGTCATACAGGCCACTCTTCCCCATCGGCGGAAACTCACCTGCCCGCCGCGACGGGTACGTAAGCACGATGGGCGATTGTGGCAGGAAGCCTGACGGGGCGGCGGACTCCCGGTCAGAGCCCGCGCGGGTGGAGGATCTCGTTGAATGTCAACAGATACGTGGCGGAGATGGAGGTGAGCCTGTGCACCCGCGGTGCACCTCCGGCCCCGCCCGATCCACCGCTCTCCCACCACCGACCGTTGAGGTCGATGATCACGTGGTCGTTCTCGGCCGCTCCGCCATCCGTCCGGTCAAAGATCGTCACGTACCGTCCGGGCCCCGGGAGGATGTGGCGCTCGGAGGGAAGGGTCTGAGTCGTCGCGGGTGCCGCGAGGTAGCCGGCAGTGTGCAGGACGGCGGAGACGAAACCCGAGCAGTCATAGCCGGGGGCGATCTCCCACCCGGCGTGTCCCCCGCCCCAGATGTAGGGCTCGCCGTCGAGCGCCACGGCCATTGCTTGCATCGCGTCGAGCTTGAGGCGGACGCGGGAGCCGGGCTTCGGTGTGTGGTTGGCGATGCTCACGGCGGTCCACAGGACCTCGTCGACGTACCAGGTGGCGTGGTTGTAGGCGAAGATCGCTTGGCGCAGATGATGCTTGGCGCCGTTGGCCGCCAGGTAGCGGGCGGCGGAGAAGATCGCGTCACGCGGGTCATAGGGGTCGGGTCGGCTGTGGCGTCCGGCGGCCACTCCGTACTCGGCCCACGTCGAGGGCATGAACTGCATCCAGCCGATCGCGCCCGCGCTCGAGGTACTGACGTTCCGCCCGTAGTCGGTCTCGATCGAGTTGATCGCCGCGAGGACCGCCCACGGCACGTGATAGCGGTGACCGGCGGCCTTGTAGATCGGAATCAGGAAGGCCGGGGGACGGTTGCCGTTGGCCAGCAGCTCTGAAAGCCGGCTCCACGCCGTCGCAGCAGCACGATGGGAACCGAGGCCAGGAACGCCGATGCCCGCGGTGGGAGCGGCGGTGACGGTCGGCGCAGGGGGCGCGGCGGCGACGATCGGGGGTGCGGCAAATACCTCGTAGGTGCGACCTGCCTTGCCCGCGGGACGCATGCCCCAACGCGGCTCCGGGGAACCGACCGACGCTCCGCCGCTTGGATGTGCGGTCTTCTTGCCGTGATGAGCGGGACGGTGATCCTTGCGGGCGCCGGAGCCGGTGGTGGCGGGCGCCGGGGCGGGGAGTTGGGGGGCCGGCGTGATTGGGGTCGGCACGAGGCCGAAAAGCCGAGGCGTCTCGTGATGGCCGGAATGCACGCCCCGGGGCGCCCCGTGGCCCGAACCGGGCTTCTTACGCGAACCGGGCTTCTTACGCGAACCGGGCTTCTTGCCCGGACCGGAAGTCTTACCCGAACCGGAAGTCTTACCCGAACGCCGGCGCTCGCCCGAACCCGGGCCCTCGGCCGCGCCCCCTGACCAGCGCGCCGCCGGCGGTAGTTCGATCGACCCCGGATGGGTGGCCCCGCTCATGCTCAGGGAATCGAGCCCCTGAAGTGATCGAGCGACGCGAGCCCCGCGTGACGCCGAGGAGCCCTCAGCGCTGGGGTGATGCGCGCCCGCGGCGGCCAGGGCGATTCCCGGCGTCGACCCGGTGATCGCCAAGGTCGTTGCGACTACGACCAGCCGCCGGCGCACCGAACCGGCGGGAAGCGGATTGCCGCGTCCGCGGGTGATGGGCTCCGCGGTGAGCAAGCGCAGATCCGGGACGGGTAGGGCGAGCGCGGCGCGACCGGGGGCTCTGAGCTCGAATAGCGCGCACGGGAACTCAACCACGTCGAGCGGAACCGCGAAGCACGCACGCCACAGCAGCTCACCACCGAGGAGCCGCGGGCGCCTGGGGGGCGCGACCTTGCAGCCGCGCGCCCGGTACGTCGTCGTTTCCTGCCCGGCGTGCACTACGAGGCTCGCGCCGCTGGGCGCGCGAAGCTGGGCGCCGAGCCCCGCCAGCAGCCGCACTACGGCTAAGCGATCGCCGAGGCGAACGTATTCCAGTCCCTCGAGTCGGAGCCAAGCATCCATGTCTGACGCGGAGTGCCCGGTCGTCGTCGATGTGAGATGCGCGCGCGTCATCTCAGGGTCAACCTCCGAGGCCCGTCAGCCGGGGGAGGATGAGCACGACGAGTGCGCCGAAGGCCATGAACGGGCCGAAGGGCAGCGCGGCCTTTCGCGCCTCGAGACCGCCGCGAACGAGCGCGGCAACGGCGAATGGAAGCGTCGCCAAGAAGGCGATCGCCAGTGCTCCGATGACTCCCCAGCCGAGCGCCGCGCCGAGCAGCAGCCCGAGCTTGACGTCGCCCATTCCCATCAGCGAACTGCTGATCAGGTTCGGCAGAAGGAGCACGAAGCCGCCGAGGAGCGCGGCGAGGAGAAACTCGATCGCGCGACCCGGGATGAAGATCATGTCGGCCGCGAGAACGATCGCCGTGGCCGGCAGCACGATCCGGTTCGGGATCATAAGGCTGCGGATATCGATGGCCGCGATCGCGACGAGCACGACGGCGACGAAGGCGACAATCACGGCGTCCGCGCCGAGTGGATAGGCCGCGAACACCAGCCCCGCAGCCACGGCTGCCAGGACCCCGGCGGGGATCGGCGCGCGCCTGTCAGCGGCCTGCATGTTCGTCCTCCTTGAGCCTCTGATCGCCGTGGGCCTGATCGATTGCCGCGCACAGAGCACCGAACTGGCCCCACTTCGGCAGCACCGGCAGCGCGGAGAGTCCCTGCTGTAGATCGTCGCTGACGGCGACGACTGCGAGAGAAGGGCGCACCGTCTGAAGCCTGGCCACCGCTTGCGCGGCCGCGGTGAGCGACGGAGTGGCGTCGATGACGGCAACGTCGACGCACTCCAGCGCGGCCAGTTCCGCGATGTCGTCGGTCCCCGTACGGACCGTAACGTGATAGCCGCGCCGCGTAAGCCACGCCGAGGCAAGCATGCGAAAGCGGCGATCAGTCCCCACGATCAACACTCGTGCCAGTCGCGGCTCAGCCTGAGCCGGCGCACCACCATAGTCCAGCAGAACGAGCCGGTCGCCCACCTCGAGGCCAAGCCGCGCGATCTCACCGTCGGCGAGCTCGAGCACAGCTTTCGCGTGGCGCGCGCTCGCGGCTCGCCATGGCCGCAGCTGCGGCGCGAGCTTTAACACTCTTAGCTCCGAGTCGAGAAACACCGCGTCGATGACAAAGCGCATGAAGGCCGTATGGATCGAGGGCGCCGGCGTGAGCAACAGCCCTCCTGCTGTGGGCAGCCCGTGCCGCCCCAGCAAGCCGCGCATACGTGTAAGTGGGTTATCGGCGATCACCGCCGGTTCGCAGACGACGTTTCCGCGCGTCTCGTTGACTATCAGCTTTGCCTGGGTCTGCGGCATGCCTGATGTTTCGCCCGCTGCGTGAGTCGTACACACCCACCAAGGTCTAACTTGGGCTAGCCCTTCCTCCGGTCGCGCGAAACGTCGCCCATATTCTTAGACCTTGGTCTACGTTGGACCTAGAGGTTTTGCTCTGGTGTGAGCCGCGCTTACCCCGATATTGCTGGCAGGGTGCTACCAACCACGAGCCCGTCAGAGCCGGCACGACAGTGATGGGAGGAGGCGAAACTTCATGCTGAACACCTTCTCCGCCTACATCACCACGCTGATCCTGTGTGGGCGCCGCGAGGACGGGCAGACGATGGCCGAATACGGCATCCTCATCGCCGCGATCGTGGTGGTCGTCATCGTCGCTGCGATCCTTCTCGGATCGACCATTTCGGCCATGTTCCATGGCGACGCAGCGCGGGTCTGAGCGCCGCGCGCTCGATCCGAACCGCCTCGGACAGGTCCAGCACGCGGAAGAGTGCTAGCCGCCGGTTGGCGAGATGTGACGCGCCAGCATCATGACACCCGTCGCTCCCTCGAGCCGCCACCCGCAGCACTAGACCTTGGTCTACGCGGGACTAGCAGTTCCTCTCTCCTGGCGACTCCCTACGAGTCCCGATACAGCTCACATGGTGGGCAAGCCAAGAACAAGGACCGGCCGTCAGCTGTGCCGGGAGACCCGAGCCCACCTTTACCTATACACGGCCAACCGGCACGATAACGATGGGAGGAGGTGAATCCCCTATGTTGAACAGCTTCTATGCCTACTTCACCATGCTGACGTATCGCATGCGTCGCGAAGAAGGACAGACGATGGCTGAATACGGCATCCTCATCGGCGTCATCGCGCTGGTCGTGATCCTTGCCGCGGTCTTCCTCGGATCGAGCATTTCGGCCCTCTTCAACAGCACCGCAGGCAAGGTCTAGGCCCCGCCTGAAAGAGGTCAGAACCCGCCCGGAAGCCTCGCCTCGTGCGAGCTCCGGGCGGGGTTTTTTGTTAATCGGCACGCGCCACTCGCATGCCCAACGTTGGTCTAGGTGCAACCTAGAGCTTCCGATGACTGTCGCGTCGGGATACGCACGATAACGCTTAAGTGCAGCCAAATTTGACCCCTATCTGCAAGTCACCCGCGGGCGGATTCGCTTGGCCGCCAAGACTTCGCGAGCTTGTCGCGAATCTCTGGCACGCCGGCGGCGCCCTATTGGTGCTCCTCTCTGCACGGGCCTGTCGTCGAGACGGTCAGACGATGGCCGAGTACGGCATCTTGATCGGAGTCATCGCGCTCGTCGTGATCATCGCCGCGGTCCTCCTCGGATCGAGTATCTCGAGCCTCTTCAACGGCACGTCCAAGCACATCTAGATGGAGCCGGTGAGGCGGATGCAACTACACCTTCCTCTAGTAGACCTAGCACTTCTCGCAGTGGACGGACCCGCTCGATCGCACGATAGATCCATTGTGCAACGCCACCACCAGCCCGAGCTGCAACGCCGGGTGGACCGTCAACAGCCCTCCGACGGCCTCGCAATGCCCTACCTCTTAAACCCACAAGGAGCATCACGTGCAACTCACTCGTAAACGACTCGGTGCCCCCAGCTTGGGCGGCATGCTGGCGACCCGGCGCGGGGCGCTGGCGCTTGCACTGCTTTGTGCCCTGGCGGCGACGGGGATCCTGCTGTTCGCGATCGGCAAGTACAAGCACGCGGTCGTCAGCCCTGCGAAGCAGGACACGGTCCTCGTCGCGAGCAGCAAGATCCAGCAGGGAACCGCAGGCGCCGTGATCGCTTCGCAGCAGCTCTACAAGGTGACGCCGATTCTCGCGACCCAGGTGTCGGGAGGCGCGATCACGAACGCCGCGTCATTGGTCGGGAAGGTGGCGGCGAGCAACATCTATGCCGGGCAGCAGCTGACGGCGGCGGACTTCACCGTCACCGCCGGCAGCAATCTCGCCGCCGAGCTCACGCCGACCGAGCGCGCCGTCTCCATCACGCTGGACCCGGCTCACGGTACTGGAGTCCTGCAGACGGGCGACCACGTCGACGTCTATGGCAGCTTTGCAGCCGGTAGCAGCTCGGTCGTGAGTCTCCTCGTTCCGAATGCTGTGGTGCTAAAGGCTCCGGCCGCTGCTGCGTCGGGCGGCAGTGGAAACGTGCTCCTCGGAGTAAGCATGACGCTTTCTCCGAGAGTGATGTGGGTCTTCGATTACGGCAAGATCTGGCTCGAGCTCCGAGGCCTCAACGCCACCGCCCCTGCCCCGACGATCACCGGTGACCGCCAGAACATTCTGGGGAACTACCTGACGAAGACGCCGACCTATCCCACTCGACGGACTTCCGGGGCGAAGCGATGAGCGCCGAGATCAACGCCCTGGTCGCGCTCGACGGCGAGGTTGACCGGGGTCTCATCGAGACGGTGCTCACGCGCGACCCGAGGGTCAACGTGATCGACTACTTGGAGGTCGGCGGACCGCCCGCGAGCAGGCTCGGAGCGGGCGACGCGCTGATCGTCGCGGTCGCCGACTTCACCGCCCAGGTGCGCGAGTTCGTCGCCGGGGCGAGCCGCCAGCACCCTCTGCGTCCGATCGTCCTGATGTGTCCGCCCACCGGCAACGGGTATCTGGGCGACGCGTTCCAGAATGGCGTCGACGATATCGTCGCGCTTCCTATCGAGTCCTCGGCGGGTGTCGATCCCACCCTGGCGCGGCAGCTCGTGTTCGCGCTCGAGAAGGCGCTGATGCGCAAGCGGGGCACTGCCGCGCCGAAGGCAGACGCCGCGCGAAATGCGATCTGTGTGCTTGGGCTCAAGGGAGGCAGCGGCAAGACGCTGACCGCGACCAACCTGGCCGTCGCACTCGGCCAGGCCGGCCGCAGCGTAGCGCTCATGGACCTCGATCTTCAGTTCGGAGACGTCGCACTCGCCATGGGCCTGAACCCGGTGCGGACCATGTATGACCTCGTCCGGTCCGGCGGGTCGCTCGACGCCGAGAAGCTCGAGGACTTCCTGGTCGAGCATTCCTCCGGGGCGCGTGCGCTGCTGGCGCCGGTCCGACCCGACCAGGCCGCGGTGATCAGCGTCCCGTTCCTCGCCGAGGTCCAAAACCTGCTCGCCGAGATGTTCGAGTTCGTCGTGTTCGACACGCCGCCGAGCTTCTCCCCTGAGGTGATCAGCGCGGTGGATTGCTCTACCGACATCCTGGTCGTCGCGATGCGGGACACGCTCTCGCTGAAGAACACGAAGCTCGGGCTCGAGACGCTCGAGCGCATGGAATACGACCGGCGCAGAGTAAAGGTCCTGCTGAACCGGGCGAACACGAACGTCGGGATCGAGCGGGACGACGTACTGGCGATCCTCGGAAGGGACGTCGACATTCTCTTGCCCAGCGATCGCGAGATCACCCGGTCGATGAACCAGGGCTCCCCCATCGCTCTGCAGCGGGGATCCGCTCCCGCGGCCGTGTTCCGCTCTGTCGCGCAGCTATACATAGACGCCTCGCTCGGGGCGAAAGCGGATCCTCCAATCGTGCAGCGGGACGATCCGCAGCCGGCACCGGCGCGACGACCGCTCTTCCGCCGCGCGGCCAGGAGCTCCTGATGGAGCTCCACGAGCGGCTGTCCCAGCGAATCGACGAAGAGGTCGACCTCTTTGCCGAGCCCTTCTCGGAGATCAAGAACCGAGTTCACATGGCGCTGATCGAGGCGCTCGGCCGGCAGCTTTTCAACGCGGACATCGACCCGCAGTCGCTGCGAGTCCGCGTGCAGGCCGAGCTGCGCGAGCGGCTCGCGAAGGAGCCTGGCATCTCGCGCGAAGACCGCGAGCGGATCGTCGGAGAGCTGAGCGACGACATCCTCGGTCACGGACCGCTCGAGCGGCTGCTCGACGACGACACGGTGAGCGAGATCATGGTCAACGGTGCGCACGACATCTGGGTCGAGCGCGCCGGGCGCCTCCACAAGACTCCTGTGCGCTTCACCGATGAGTCGCACCTACGGCGCATCATCAGCAAGATCGTCGCCCAGGTCGGGCGCCGGGTCGACGAGGCGTCCCCAATGGTTGACGCCCGCTTGCCCGATGGCAGCCGGATCAACGCGACGATCCCGCCGCTGTCACTGACGGGAGCGCTGCTCACGATCCGCAAGTTCAGCAAGGAGCGTCTCGACATGGATGCGCTGGTCAAGCGCGGCTCGCTGACCCCGGAAACCGTCGATCTCCTCCAGCGCTGTGTTCAGGCGCGGCTCAACATCCTGATCTCGGGGGGCACCGGCTCCGGTAAGACGACACTGCTGAACGCGCTGTCGGCGAGCATCCCCGACCACGAGCGGATCCTGACGATCGAGGATGCCGCCGAGCTCCAGCTTGTGCAGCGGCACGTAATTCGACTGGAGGCGCGGCCCAAGAACATCGAGGGCGAGGGAGAGATCACGATCCGCGACCTCGTGCGTAACGCGCTGCGGATGCGGCCCGACCGAATCGTCGTGGGCGAGGTTCGCGGCCCTGAGGCGCTCGACATGCTCCAGGCCATGAACACCGGTCACGACGGATCCATAACCACCGTACATGCGAATACCCCGCGGGACGCGCTGGCGCGAGTGGAGACGATGGTGCTGATGGCCGGCTACGAGCTTCCCCTGCGGGCAATCCGTGAGCAGATCGCCTCGGCGCTCGACCTGGTGCTCCAGATCGAGCGGATGAACGACGGTACGCGGCGTCTCGTGGCGATCACCGAGGTTCAGAGGATGGAGTCAGACGTGATCACCCTCCAGGACCTGTTCACCTTCAAGATCGATGCGGCGACGGAAAACAAGCACATGCATCGGATCGAGGGCACACTGCACGGAACCGGCCTGAGGCCGACGTTCCTCGACAAATTCGAGCGGCGTGGCATCGCGTTGCCGTCCGGACTTCTGGCCGAACGCCCGCCCAACCATGTACGTGCGGTCCGAGCTCGTGGCTAAGAATCCTATGCGGGCGCTTGGCCACTTTCTCTACCTCGGCGCGATCACTTCGGCGCTCCTGGCGCTGCTGGCGGTTAACGCGACAGCCGCCTCGCTGAGTGGATCAATCGGCGGCGGAGCCAAGTTTCCCTCCCGCGCGGTCGTGCTCACCGTCCCTCCCGGAGTCCGGGTCAGCGCACCCCGCATATATGCCAGCGAGAACGGCAAGCCTGTCGACCACCTGTCGGTGACGCCACTGAAGGCCGCCAACGCCGGCGACTTCGGCGTCGTGATGGTGATCGACCAGAGCCAGAGCATGCGCGGGGCCCCGCTCGCACAGGAGATGGCCGCCGCCCGCGCGATCGCCGCGAGGCGGACGGGCAAGCAGGAGCTGGGAGTTATCTCTTTCGCTCAGAACTCAACCGTCTTACTGCCGCCGACCAGCGATCGGCGAGTCATCGACCGAGTGCTCGCGCAGACCCCCGCGACCGAAACGGGGACACGCATACTGCCGGCGCTAATGGCCGGCCTCAAGCAGCTCGCCGATGCGAACGTGGCCGACGGTACGGTGATCCTCGTGTCCGACGGCAGCGCCACGGGATCGGGCGGCCTAACGCCCCAGTCCGTCGGCGCCGTCGCGCGGGCTCAGCACGTCCGGATCTTCACCATCGCGTTGCGAGACGGCACCTTCACCCCCGATGTGATGCGCCGGCTGGCCCGGCTCGGGGGCGGGAAATTCGCCGCCGCCACCGGCGCGCAGCTCCCACGAGTCTTGACCGGCATCACGTCTGCACTGAGCGCCGGCTACCTCCTCCGCTACCAATCGATCCTGTCCGCGGGCCAGCACGTCGCGCTGACCGTCCATGTGGACGGACTGCCGAGTCCCCTGAGCCTGAGCTACTACGCGCCAGCATCACCAGGTATCTCGAAGTCCTCGAGCGCGTCGTCGTCCGGCGCCAAGTCCCCCTCCTCCGCGCCTCCGGCGGCAAGCGCCCACCCGGCGGCGAGCGCCCACCCAGCTCCCCGCCCCACTCCGACAGCCGCCGTGCCAGGTATCGCCGGGGTTGGCGTCTCGAGCCTGCCGAGGGCCCCATCGTCGGCTCCGTCACCCGCTAGCCCCGCTAGCCGCGGGACGACAGTCAGTCACCCAGCGCCGCGCGGTGCCCACGGGCAGTCGCGGAGCGCCGTCCCCTCGGCGCCGGGACATGTGGCGGCGAAGTGGCGCCGCCCCTCGTTCTGGACCTCCTCGCTCGCCATCCTGACCATCGCCGCCGGATTCACGCTCCTGATCGCCCTCGCCTTCGCCGTCGCGCTCTTCCGCAATCCGACACGGCGGGCCTTGCAGCGGCGCGTCCACATGTTCACGGATGCCTCGCCGGCAACAGATCCGACGACCCCCTTGCCGAGCATCGATGGAGCTGGTGCCGTGGCGACGCGACTCGCGAACGGACGCCGGTGGCTTGCGTTCTCCCAGCGAGTCCAGACCGCCCGGTTCAAGCGCTCGCCGCTGTCCCTGGTCAAGCGGTGGGCCGTGGCGAGCATCGTGGCAGCGTTCTTGCTCGCGTACCTGACCGGAACCGCCGTGCTCGGCATCGTCGTGCTGATCGTCAGTCCCTTTGTGCTGAAGGTCGTGGTCTCGCGCGGCGTGCGCCGCCAGCAGAGAACTTTCAGCGAGCAGCTACCAAGTAATCTCCAGGACCTCGCCGGAGCGATGCGCGGGGGGCGGAGCTTCGTGGGGGCAATCACCGCGATGACCGAATCTGCCACCGAGCCGCTTCGGGGCGAGTTCCAGCGCGCACTGTCGGATGAGCGGCTCGGTCTACCACTGGAAGAGACACTCGAGGCGATCGGCCGGCGGATGGAGGCGAAGGACATGGAGCAGATAGCTCTGATCGCAGCGCTGCATCGCGGATCGGGGTCCAACGTCGCCGAGGCCCTCGACCGCGTCGCGGAGAGCTCCCGCGAGCGGGCAGACCTGCGCAGAGAAATGCGCTCCCTAACCGGCCAGGCCCGCATGTCGGCCGGCGTCCTGACGGGCATGCCCCCAGTGATGCTGGTGGCGCTCATGTTCATCGCACCCGGGTATCAGCACCCGCTCTTCCATACGTTGGGTGGGATCGTGCTGCTCTTCGTCGCCGCCGGGATGCTGGGCATGGGGTGGATGGTAATGAGCAAAATCGCCAACGCGGAGGCATAGCGCTATGACCATCCTCATGTTCATCATCGGAGTTCTGCTCATCTCGGCCAGCGGACGCTTGGCCGCGCACGCTATCGCCGTGCCGAGGGCCCAGCTCAGGCGCCATCTACACGACATCGACGACTACGGCTTCGCCGCCGAGCCCGATTCCAAACCAGATCAGGCAAACACATCCCGGGGGCAATTCAACGACGCGGTTGCGGCCTACGCCGATCGTGTCGGCCGGTTTGCCATCGCCTATCTGCCCGCCCTGCGCCCGCTGAGGCGCGGAGAGCTGGCGGCCGCGTCCTTCTACGAGAGCACGCCAGAGGCGGTCCACGGCTACCGCGCGTTCGCGGCGATCTTCCTCGCCACCATGGTCGCCCTGTTCGCGGCCATGACAGGCGGCGTGTCGTTGCTGACCTTGGTGCTCATGGTCGCCTTGGCGGCGGCCGGCTGGCAGCTCCCCGCGGTGGTCATCAGGTCACGGGGGAAGGCCCGCCTCAAACAGGTCGACAAGGAGCTCCCGGAGCTGATCGACCTGCTCATCGCCACCGTTGAGGCCGGAATGGCATTCAGCGCCTCGCTCGTGCTGGTGTCGGGCCGCATACAAGGACCGCTCGGAGATGAGGTGCGACTAGCGATCCGCCATGAGAACCTCGGGATTTCGACCTCCGAGGCGCTCGAGGACATGCTCGAACGCTGCGAGACCCCGTCGATGCACTCGTTCGTGCGGACCATCACGCGGGGTGAGTCGATGGGCCTTTCGATCTCGCCGATCCTGCGAGAGCTCGCGAGCGACATGCGCCGCCGGCGCCGGCAGGCCGCTGAGGAGAAGATGCACAAGGCGCCGATCAAGATGCTCTTTCCGACGATGTTCCTGATCATGCCGGCGCTGTTCATCGTGCTCTTCTATCCGGCGATCTACTCGGTGATGAAGGGCCTGAAGAAGGTCGGCTGAGCCGACTCCCAGGATTGCCTCGAACGGACCCGTCATGACGCTCGAGTCGGCGAACGCCGTGGCGGCCCCGAGGCCGTGGGAGGTCGATTGGCACCGGCTGTGGCGCTGGGCGCTGATGTCGAGCCTCGTCGCCCTCGCGGCAATGACGCTGTGCCGCAATGCCTTGGGCACGAAATACGGCTTCGACTTCCACGGAGGAGTGTGGGAGGCAGGCCAGGATCTGCTTGCCGGTCGCTCGCCGTACCTCATCCCGAACGCTCACACCCTGCTCGTAGCAGGGAACGCGTTCATAACCCCGCCGTTGCTTGCCGTGGTGGCGATCCCGTTCTCGGTGCTGCCGTTCGGTCTGGGAGTGGCGCTGTGGAATCTCGTTTGCGCGGGGGCGCTCGGCGGCGCGTTGATGCTGTTGGGCGTTCGCGACCGGCGGGTATATCTGCTCGCCCTGTGCTCGTTCCCATTCATGTCCAGCCTGATACTCGGCCAACCCGACGGGCTGTTCGCGCTCGCCGCCGCCGTCGCCTGGCGCTACCGTGATTCGTGGCGAGGGGCAATGGCAGTCGGCGTGCTGATCGCCGCGAAGCTACTGGCCTGGCCGCTGCTGCTGTGGCTGCTCGTGACGCGACGAATCCGATGCTCCCTGATCGCGCTCGTCTCCGCGGCGGCCCTGCTGCTCCTGAGTTGGGCGGCGATCGGCTTCAAGGGCCTGCTCGACTATCCGAAGCTGCTCGCGGCGGATGCGCAAGCGTTTGCGGCCCACTCGAACGGGGTCGTGGCCGGCGCGATGCGCCTCGGCGCATCTCAGCAGCTCGGGACCGGGCTCGCGATCGCATGCGCTGCCGCAGTCGCGCTCGCGATCGTCCGCCTCGCGCGGGGCAGTGACCAGGGCTACTTCGCCGCCGCGATCGTCGCCGGCTTGCTTGCTTCGCCGGTTCTGTGGTCGCACTACCTGGTGGTGTTGCTCATTCCGCTGGCCGTCTGCCGGCCCCGGCTGGATCGCCTCTGGCTGCTCACCGCTGCGTTCTGGCTCTCTCCGTTCGAAAACCCCCACGCCTGGCAGATCGGTCTCGTGCTTCTCACACTGACGACGATCGGAGTCGGGGCCAGCTCGGTGGCGCGCTTCGGAGCGCCACGATACGCCTGGGCGCTTCGATGACGACGCCGATCGTTCCGAGCGACGCTCCAGCCACGCGAGCTGGCACGTGCGCCAACTTCACCAGCGGCCGATCAGTGCACCTCAAGACAGTGCTCCCGATTCGGCGCATCCGCTTGTCGGCGCAGCGTTGAGCACGGCGATCCCACGCCCGTCGCGTGCTAGCACGGTGCTTCGCGCAAGGTGGGCCAACCGGTGCACAAGAAGCGGGTTATAGACCGAGCTCCCAATCAGCAGTTGGTAGCCGTTTGTGGACCTCACCCACTGCTTGGTGTCCGCGGCCTGAAACGTGATCCAGCGGTACAACAACTGCGCTGGATACTGCTCGAGCCTGGCGTCGAACGCGACCCGGCCGGCAAGAGACGGGTCGTGCCAGAGCAGGGCCGACGCGGCATCATTGTCGGCCAGGACGTGATCGCACGGGTGTTGCGCGGCATAGGCGGCGGCAACACTGATCGCATGCAGAGGCGTTAACCCCTCGTACTGGGCTGAGCTCCGCGTCGCGAGGGCTCCGACTCCGAGCGCTGCGAAACCGACGGCGCAGGCTGCCAAGACGGCCAGGAACATGCGCTCGGGCACCCGGGTCGGTAGCCAAGTCTTCGCGGTATCGGCCAGCAGCAGCGCTGCGATCATCGCAAACCACACGTCGTTTCGGCTCGCGATCGCCGTAGCCAACGCTGTCGCGGCGGTCGCGCTGACGAGTGGCCAGGATAGACGGCGACGCTTGACCAGGTGTACGGTCACGCTGATGAGAACGAGCGCCAGGATGGCCACGAACAGGAAGAACGCAAGGCTGGGAAACGTGGGTGCACGCCATTCAGGGCTAGCTGCCGCGATCGCGCGGTTGCCAAGCAACTCGGTGTAGTAATGAACGATCTGGAAGCCGTAAGGGGTCGCCATCGGCATGAGCAACGCCCCGCCCGCCAGCGCGACACACCCGAACGCGGATCGCCAGACACCTCGTCGGGCCATGTTCAAGGCCCGATACGCGAGGTAGGCTGCGGCCAGACCCGCCGCCATCAGGACCGAGCCGTGAACGTTCGCCCATAGCGCCAGCAGCGGCAATAGCAAGATCAGCCGGCGTTGCGGACGATCGTGCTCAGAGTCAGTGAGACAAATCGCGAGCAGGATGGCGAACAACGGAAATGCGAATGTCTGCGCCCGGATGAACATGGCCGGGAGGGCTGGGAGGATCGCCAAGGCAGAGCAGCAAATCGCTAACACCACCGAAGCCCCTCGCCTTAGCATCAGCGCCGCGAGCAAGGCATACGAGACCCCAATCGCTGCCACCGACAGCAACGCGACGCCGGCGTATCCTCCGATCCTCCACGCCTCATAGTCGGTCAACTCAGCGAGCCACTGCTGGTCAATCCAGACTCGGCCACGGGCGGCGATCGTGAAGACTTCGCGGTGCGGAATCCCGTGGTTTGCTATCCACCGACCCGCGTACAAGGGTCATGTAGCTGTCAGACAGCAGGCTGCCGACAACGTGCTCAGCTGGTGCCAGGAGACCAAGAGCGCCGACGAAGGCGATCGCTACGGCGCTTGACCAAACCCGCCTGCTGATATGCGCGCCGGCGAAGCCTATGGGCAACCACCCAGACCGACCAACCGCCGACGACGGCGCGGGAGACGAGATCGCCCGCCGCAGCCCAGATGCGCCAAGCCAACTCCTAGGTCTCTTCCGGCTCAAGTCATGCATGCCCCACCCGCCTTATGACTGGTCGGACGCGCACGTCGCCTCGGCGTAGCCGCCGGACTCTTGGTACCCGGCCGGAACACGTCCCGTCGGGGTGCGGGCGAGCCGACCACGCGCGCGCAGGAGCCGGGCAGATGTCGCCCAACTCACGGACCGCTCCTCCCGCTCGCGCTCACCGACGGCCGAACGGAACCTACATAGCCGCCACACGACGACTGCCTCGAGTGCGAGCCACAGGGCGGCGCTCACCGTGTTCTGGCTGACGCCGTGGATCGGACCTCCCTTGGAGACAAGTGCGTCGGCGATCCCAGTCATCAGCGGTGCGCACGCTGGGAGCAACCAGAGGGGCGAGAATCTCCGAGAGACGAGTGCGATGGGAACGAACAAGAGCACCATGTAGTGCTCCCAGACGATCGGCGACGAGGTCAGGGCAGCCATCACCGCCAGGCCAAATGCCTGTGCGTCACCGCCTGGTCGTCCTGCAAGCCGCCACGCAACGCCGAGTAGCCCCGCGGTCGCCGCGAGCGCGGCCGCCGTGGCGATCCCAGCGGGAACACCGATCGCGAGCAGCAGCGCGACCAGCGAGACAGCGCGTCCCTCCTCGATCTGCGAGAGCTCGGACAGCATCCGCGGGTACTGCATCATCCCTTCGAATCCGATCACTGCCCACGCCGCGAAGAGAGCCACGAGGCCGATCACGATCGCCAGTGCGAGCGTGCGGAAGCGCCGGGTCACCAGCAGCCACACGCCGAGCGGCCAGGGAAACACCTTTGCGACGACGAGCGACGCCAGCGCGATCGCGGGCGGCCACAGCCTTTCTCGCCACCGCCAGGCGATCCCAGCTCCGAGCACGAGCAGGGGACCCAAGGCGCCCAGATCGAGCGAGAAGAGGAACGGCCACGAGAGAAGAGCGACAGCGAAGCAGCGCCAGTCACGAACCGCAAGCAGCCGCAATCCGAGGACCATCGCTCCGATCGAGAGGAGCGTGAACAGCGCCCCTGCCAGCCAGAACGGCAGCAGGCTCAACGGCACCACCGCCAGATTGGCGGGGGCGGGATACACCGGGATCGAGAATAGGTTCCGCGTCGTCTCGCCCATCGCGATCCCGCCTGCCCGCATGATCGCCGCCTGAGTCGCGAGGAACCTCGGGCGATAAGGGTCGTGGCCGTGGAGGATGTCCCGTCCCGCGTCGTACAGCCCCCCCTTGAAATCGAACAGCACCCGATGGCCCTGAGTCCGCCACAGATGCAGGACGAAAAGCGCGCCCGCCCCGAACAGCGCGACCATCAGTAATGCCCGCAAGCCTGTCCCCAGCACGCCACCGGCGCCAAACCGGGGGCGATGACCGGGCTCGACACGCTCGTGCGCTTGGCTCATCCGGCTTCGTGGGCGCTGCGCAGGATCACCAGACGCTCGCCGTCGTTGTAGAGAACGCGGCTGCCGGGCTCGGCCATGAACGCCTTCGCCGCGGCCGGCTCGTATTTCTCGTCCAGCACCAGGAGCCGGTATCCGCGCGCGCCCCGCTTCCAGTTCCTTCCGCTCGCCGTGAAGAGCGCTTGGAGTCCGTTGATCTGAGCGGGCGTCAGCAGCTCCCAGCGGGCGTCGTAGGCGATCCGGCCGCTCAGCCGCTGATCACGCCAGAGGAGCCAGTCCGCGAACCTGACGTCGGTGAGCACCTTGAGCGACGGGTCGGCCCGGGTTACGTTCTCGACGATCGTAAGGATGCGCGTGCGCTGGTAGTGAAGCTCGATCGCGGATGCCGGTCGCACCATCGTTACGAACACGCCGAGCAGGACCGCGGCGAGGGCAGTGCCGGCGAGCAGCGCGTTGATCGCTCCCCGGCCGCGCACGGCCGACTGCCTGTGGCTTTCGGCGCGCTCCCCCAGGCCGAGAGCAACGGGCAGGACCATCAAAGTGAAGAGCCCGAAGAAGAGGAGGTTCCTGATCACGTCGACGCTTCCCGCAGCGAGCGCCAGGAGGGCGAGCTGTTCCCAGAGCGTCGTTCGTGACCTGTGGCGAGCGATTACCCACACCGCGATCGCCGCGGTGATGAAGAACACCACGGCCAGGACGGGCTCCGACGTGATCGGCTGCCACTCGGTCACATTCTTCATGACCGAGCCGTCGAAGAACATCGTGCGGTAGTAGGTGAGGATGCTCACCCCGTACGGCGTCGCCACCAGGCAGAGCGGGGCGCCCACCGCCAGAGCGAGCGGGCGCCGCCACTGGCGCGCTGAGGAGAGCAGCAGCTTCCTGCGCTCCCACGCCATCGTCACCCCTCTCAGAGCCACCAGGAGGGCTCCCAGCGTCACCGAGCCATGGAGGTTGCCCCAGAGGACCAGGATCGGCAGGCACCAGTACACGCGACGCGAGGGAGCGCGGCTGTCGCTGGCGAGCAGGTAGGCGACGGCCACGAACAGCGGCATTGCGAACTCCTGCGTGCGGACCTC
>Ga0302326_10005402_pt1 | contig 29134 bp, 29 predicted proteins | sample Palsa_T0_3_FD_202264 | JGI IMG/M metagenome (GOLD analysis project Ga0302326, IMG submission 202264) | Peat permafrost microbial communities from Stordalen Mire near Abisko, Sweden - Palsa_T0_3 | ecosystem: Environmental > Terrestrial > Soil > Palsa > Peat permafrost | place: Sweden: Abisko... | reverse complement strand
ATGAGGTCGATCGTCTTCATGCGGGTTGCTGCAGCGAGTTCGCCGGAAACGGCAAGGCCGCCCCCGGCGCGATCGTTTCGCGCGCGAACTCCAGCGAGAATGCGCCCTCGAGGCAGTCGAGGAGCACATCGCGTACGTCGCCGAGGGGCACCTCGCGCCCAAGCTGCGCGGCGATCGAGGTGATGCCGAACTGCGGTGTGCCGCACGGCGTAATCAGGCGATCGTAGTCGAGCGGCGTACTGACGTTGAGCGCGAGCCCGTGCAGCGACACCATGCGTTTGACGGCCAAGCCGACGGCGCAGATCGCGTCATGCTCGACGTAGACGCCGCGATGTTCGGGACGCCGGTGGGCGACGATACCGAAGCGACGCAGCGCGTCGATGACGCTGTTTTCGATCGCGTCGACGAGCGGGACGATTTCGCGAAACCGCGGCAGCCGGCGGATCGGGTACACGACGAGCTGCCCGGGGCCGTGGTAGGTGACGTCGCCGCCGCGCTCGACAGCGACGACGTCGATGCCGCGCGCAGCGAGCAGCGGGCGCGAAATCCGGAGGTTCGACTCGCTGGCGTTGCGGCCCAGCGTGACCACAGGCTCGTGTTCGACCACGAGCCAGGTGTCGGCGGCGCGACCGTCCGCCACTGCGTCGTGCAGCGCGCGCTGGAAGGCGAGCACCTCGCCGTAGGGCCGGCGGCCGAGGTCGACCAGCCGGACGTGCGCTGACATACCTCCAGCCAGAACCCCGGCCCAGTCGTCGCGGGTTTCTCCGCGAATCTTTGCACGAGATGCGTTGCCGCGACCAGGGAAGGTTCCGCAGCGCGAGGTAAGCCCGCCGCCCGTGATAAACGCGACAGCTCCCTCTGACATCGTAGGCGAGATGCGCGACGTTGCGCTCGGTGACGGCTGGTTTCCGCTCGAGAGCCATCGCGGCCAGCACTTCCGCTGGGCGAAGAATGACGCGACCTTTTACCTCGCGGTACTCGACAGCACCCAGTCGCTTTTGCGCCTGGTCGTCGAACCGGGTCCTGGCCTCGGCGCCAAACCGCTGGAGCTGAAGGTGCTGCTCGAAGACGGCACCTCGCTCGGGCGCGCGACCGTGACCAGCAAACAGGTCGTCACCTTCCCGCTGCCGCCGGAGAACCCGCGAACCTACACGGTGCTCCTGCGCGCAACCAGCGGCGGCAAGACGTTGACCACCGACTCGCGGATCCTCAATTTTCGGGCCTTCGAAATCGGCGTCGAACGCCGCGCCGACGTCTTCCCAGCGTGGGCGGTGCCCGGCAAAGGATTCTACGAGCTTGAAGTGATGGGCGGTTCCAAGTTCCGTTGGGTGACCAACGACGCAGAGATCTACCTGCACGCCTCGCGCGGAAACACGCTGACCTTTGATGTGGAACCAGGTCCGGGCGTCGGCTCGAAAAAATTCGCGCTCAGCGTCCGCAACAGCACCGGCAAGGAGTTGGCGTCGGAGCAAATCGCGACGCGCACAACGGTGCACGTGCCGCTGGAAACCCTCGAAGGCGATCGGATCGTGCTCCATACGGATGAGGGCGGCCAGACCGTAAAGACGGATCCGCGAGTACTCAATTTCCGGCTCTTTGCCACTGCGCGCTGATCGGGTTAGACGCCGGCTCTGGCGCGAAGCAATGCGTTGACTGCCGCTTCATCGACCGCGCGCACGTAACGGTCGGCGACCTCCGCCGGCGTCCCCATCGCGGCGATGCGTCCGCGGTCGAGCCACACAGCCCGCTCGCACGTCGCTCGGATGTAGCTGAGGTCGTGCGACACGACGACGACCGTCGTGTCGTGGCGCCAGAGCGCGTCGATCCGGGCCTTCGACTTGGCGCGGAAACTCTCGTCGCCGACCGCGAGCACCTCGTCGATCAACAGGATATCGGGGTCGACGTCGGTCGCGATCGCGAACCCCAGCCGTGCCGCCATCCCCGACGAGAGCGCATGCACCGGGTAGTGCGCGTATTCCTCGAGTTCGGCAAACCGCAGGATCTCGCCGACGCGTTCGGCGACGACGCGGCGATCGATTCCCAACAGTACGCCGTACAGCATGATGTTGTCGACCACGGTCATGTCGGGATCGAAGCCGGCGCCCAACTCCAGCAAGGGTGCGACCCGGCCGTCGACGGCGACGCGGCCGGCGCTCGGCTCGAGGACGCCGCAGATCAGCTTGAGCAGCGTCGACTTACCTGCGCCATTGGGTCCGATGATGCCGATCTTCTCGCCGCGCGCGATCACGATGTCGATGCAGTCGAGGACGACTTTGCGTTGCGGACGGCGATAACGTCCGGTCGCGAGCGCGAACAGCCGCGCTTTGAGGTCGTTGGCGTATTCCTCGCGCGTGCGCCGTTCCAAGCGCACGCCAGCCAGTACGATCACAGCAGGTCCATGAACTGACGGCGCATCGCGCGGAAGGCTAGCGCTCCGGCGATCAGGATCAGCAGGCTGCTCGCAACGCTGACACCGAGTGAGGCCGCGAGCGGATAGGAGGGGGTGAGGACGAGCGTGCGCGCGGAGGTGATGATCGCGAACAGCGGGTTCCAGGCGATGATCCGCAGGATCGTCTGCGGCACGATCTCGGCTGGATAGAACACGGGCGAGGTCACCCACAAGAAGAATGTCGCCAGTTCGTAGAGGTACGGCACGTCGCGGAAATAGACGCATGACGCGCTGACGAACAGCCCGACGCCGACGCTGAGCATCGCGAGTGACAGGAGTGGAACGAGCAGGACGACCAGGTGCAGGAGGCTGTGATTGATGGCCAGCGATACGATTGCGATCAGCGGCAGCGAACCCACCACTTGCTGAAACCCGTACGCCGTCAGAATGGAAAGCGGGAACGCCTCGAACGGGATCTTGATCTTGTTGAGCAGCCCGGCGTTGACGATGATGCTCGGCAGCGCCTGCGTCGTTCCACCAATGAAAAAACCGGCCAGCGTGAGGCCGATATAGACGGCGACGCAGTACGTCACGAGCGAACCGCCATAGTACGGCGCGAACGTGTGCCCGAAGACTGCGGCGTACACGACGCTCATTCCGAGCGGCTGCAGCGCGGACCACAGCACACCGAGGACGCTGCCGCGATAGCGCGTCTTGAGCGCACGGCCGACCAACACGTTTACGACGTCGATAAAGTGTCTGTCGGGAACCAGACGCGAAGCGACGGCCACGGGAGGCTCGTTCGCGCAGAGCGAGGCCGCGTGCCTGCCTCCGAGGTAACCATCAGCACCCGTTCGAAAGCGCTCTCGATGCACGCGCGACGACTGTTGGCCATGTTCGCAATGACCTTTGTACTGCACGGTGGCCCGGCGGGAGCCGCCGATGCAGTGCCCGGCGGAAACGGCGGCAACGTAGCGCTCGGTAAAAATTGGGGGCCGTACGAAACGTTCGGCGGTTCGTCGTTTCGCTGGGTCGCGAACGACGCCGAGATCGTCGTCCGCGGCAACGGGCTAGCGCACGTGACGATCGCGTGTGAGGGCGGTCCGAGCCTCGGTGCCGCAGCGTTTCCCTTACGCGTCCTCGATCCGAGCGGCCGGCAAGTCGATCACGTCCAGTGCGCCGGAAAGGATCATCCGGTTTCGCTGCTGCTTCCGGCGCGCGGAGAAACCCGCTACGTGCTGCACGTCGACGGCGGCGGACACGTGGTTGCGCACGAAACGCGGGTCCTCGACTTCCGCGTCTTCGCCCTGGATGCGGGCGGCACGGCCGCGGGAGGTGACGTCGTCAACCCGCAAAACGGCGTGCGCTTAGGCGGCGGTTGGTATCCGATCGAGCGTGACAAAGGCCAGATCTTCCGCTGGATCGACGGTGCTGACGCGCAATTCTTCGTCGCGGCGGATCGTGAGCTCAGCACGCGCTTGCGCATTTTGGCGGCGCCGGGTCCGAGCGCCGGTGCCGCGCCCCCTCTGGCCGTGGTTCGCGACGGAATGGGGAAGCCGGTCTTCGCGACGTCCGTCCGCGGCGTCCAGGCGCTGATCTTTACGGTCCGGCTGCATGCCGGAGAAAATCTTTTCACGCTGCACATCGGGCCGACCAAGAACCTTCGGGTCCCGCACGATCCCCGCGCCCTCAACCTACGCGTCTTCTCGATCGCTGCGCTGCGTTAGAGCGTCAGGTTTCGTACTCGAACGAGCGCAGCAGGAAGGAAAGCTTTCGCCGATCTTCGCTTCCGTCGCGAGAGGTGGGAGGCCGGAAGTGCGCCGACGCGCGCACCACGATCGTTAAGGGATCTTTCCAGGTCGTGCGCGGCGGCATGACGGGGATCGTGAATTCGCCCTTGCCGAACGCTTCGCGCGCAAAGACGCGGCCGCCGGCGGAGAGTTCGATCGTCTGCCGCGCCATTGGCGACCACGGCGGAAGGGCGACCTCGAGCGCCAGCACGCGGCCGCGCGGTGGCGGAAACGTGAACTCGGCTCGCGGAGCTGCCCACAAATCGCTGTACCAGCCCTGCGAACTCCGCACCAGTGAACCGACGATCCCGTGCATCAGCCGTGTTACGACGCGCTGTGCGCGCCGGCCGACCGGCTCGAGCGGCCCACGCAGAAACCGGCCGATGCCGGCGTTGATGATGCCTTCGTATGTGGGCAGTCCGTAGACGAACATCCCCGGTGGGAAGACCTTGCGCGTGTGGCGGCGGAGGATCGCCGTCAGCTCGCGTACGCGCTTTGTTCCGCCGGAGAAACTCTTGGCCGACGCGTACTCGCGGATCGCCCCCATGTCGTGCGGCGTGAAGACGATCGGGTACTGCAGCCCGATCCGCATCAGCAACTCCCAGTCGAGCCCATAGTGGAGGTTTTCATCGAGGTAACCGACCTCGTCGAAAATGAAGCGCCGGAAAAACACCGTCTGCTGCAGGATGAAGTCGTTGAGGTTCAGCAGGCGCCACAAGTTGAATTCTTGCGTTGCGGCAAAGCGCGAGATCCGCTCGCCCCGTTCGTCGATCTGATAGCCTTCGCCATACACCGCTGCAGCATCAGGGCGCGCGTGTAGCGCATCGACCGCTGCGCGGACCGCTCCCGGCAGGAAGATGTCGTCCGAATTGAGCCAGGCGACGATCTCGCCGCGTGCCATGCGAAAGCCCTTGTTGATCGCGTCCGACTGACCGCGATCCGGCTCCGAGACGAACGTCAGCCGATCCGCGTAACGGCCGACGACCTCCGCGGTCTCGTCCGTCGACGCACCATCGACGATCAGATATTCCAGCTTGGGATAGTCCTGCGATAGGACGCTCTCGATCGTCGCCGCAATGAACCGGCCCTGATTGAAGGACGGCGTGACAATCGAGACCAGCGGCAGCTCAGCGTCTCGCGTGGAGTCCACGATGTCCGTACCAATCGCGCAGGAAACGCAAGGGTTGCCGAGCGTTCAGCCGCAGCCCGAGAAGCAGCGTCAGAGCGACCGACGTTTTGGGGCGGCGCGGCGGCGTGAAGAATTGGTCGCCGTGGTCCAGCAGCCAGTTCGCATACCCGTAGCACCAGCTGTAGGGCACGTAACCGAATTGCGCGCGCAGGATACGCACGACTTCACGGTACAAGTCGCCGCGGCGCGCGAGCGTCTTGTTGCTGAGGTGCATGCGCGAAGCGGCGAGGACGCCGTCGACGCGGACGAAATCTCCGCTGCGCGCCAACCTAATCCAGAAATCGTAGTCGAGCGCGACATCGAGTTTGACGTCCAGCCCGCCGGCCGCCAAAAACGCCGAGCGGCGCACGGCCGAGGCGGGTTGGCAGATGTAGCAGCCTTCGAGAAGCGCGGCGCGGTCGAACGGCAAGGTGGGGTAGAGTCCGATCTGCGCGCCGCGTTCGTCGATGTGGATCGCATCGCCGTATGCCGCCACGGCATCCGGAGCCTCGCGCAGCGCCTCAACGAGCGTGGCGACGGCGTTCGGACGCAGCGTGTCGTCGGCGTTGAGAACGACGACGATCTCCCCGTGCGCGTCAGCGACGCCGCGATTGACGGACGCAGATTGGCCCAAGCCCGGTGCGCGGATCGCGCGCACGGCCGGGAAGTCCGCAACGATCGCGAGCGTTTCGTCGCGCGACCCGCCGTCCACGACGACGTGCTCGATGCGGCCATACGTCTGCGCCCTCACGCTCTCGAGCGTCTCGCGAAGAAACGCGTCCGCATCGAGGGTCGGCGTGACGACCGTGACTAAGGCGTCCGCGTTCGGCTCCGGCGCAATTGATCGACCTCCTCCGTGCTATCGCGCAGTGCCGCCGTCACCTCGGCGAGCAGAACCGCACGGCGGTCGGCCTCGGCGGAAACAAATTCGAGAGCTGCTTCGCGCTCCCGCGCGATCGCTTGCCAATCGACGCCGTTCGTCGCCGCCGGCACCGGCTGCGCGCTGCGGAGCGTTTCAATTTCGGCGGTCAGCCGTTCGATCAAGATGAGGCGTTCGTCGCAGGCCTCGTGCAGGCGATCGATGAGCTGCTCTCGATCAGCGCATGCCTCTTGCAGGCTCGCAATCCGTTCCTCCCGGTCGGCGAGCTTTTCGCGCAGCGCTGCGATCTCGGCCAGCGCACTTTCGGCGGCCAGTTCAACGGCTGCGATCGCCTCGATCTCCGAGCCTGAGTTCATCCCAGTATGTTCCTGACTTCCGCGATCAGGTCCGCGTCGAGACCTGCTCCTTCAATCGGTTCGCGACGATCGTCAACCGGTTCGTTACGTGCTCGAGCGAGGGGTTTGTTTGGGACGGTTTCGTTCGCGATCGGTGCGCGTGCCTTTCCAAAATATCCCGCAGCCGGATAATGGCTTGGAGCCGCGCCGCTCGGTCGGCCTGTGCGGCGCGGTACGAGTATGCGGCTTCACCGAAAACGGTTCGTTCCGGCGTACCGTAGGCCTCGTTTTCCGCGACGATGGCCGGCGTTACCGAGGCGTGCGCCTCCGCGAAAGCAGAGATCACGTCGTCGACCCGCACGGCCTCGATGCAGTAGGCGTGCCCGAACGCGCAGTCCCAAAAGCAGCCGAAGCACGGAATCGGCGCAACGACGCCGGCGGAACGCGGCGCCCAGGGCGCATAGGCCGGCCACGTGCCGCCGCCGTACACCGTGACGCCGGGCACATCGTAGGCGGCCGCCAGATGCGCGAGCCCGGTGTCGATCCCCAGATACCCCCAAGCGTTCGCGATCGCGTCGGCGACGCGTATCAGTCCGCCGTCACCCGGCGCGCAGACGCCAAAAGCGTCGGCCGGAGCCCACGACGCGAGCGCTTCGAGCTCGAGCCGCTCGCTGTCGCTCCCAACGAGCAGAAGCGGGTGACCGTTTTCGGCGCGGATCGCCGTGGATGCTGCGAGGAAACGGTCGAGCGGCCAGCGTTTGAGAAACGGGATCCCAATCGGAAAAACGGCGAGCGGACGTGTCTTTTGGGGCATCCTGCGTCGCAAACGACGCAGCTGCGGCAGGCGGCGCTCGCCGCGACCGAGGCGGGCGTAGCGGTCGAGTTCGTGCTCCCCGGGAATCGACGGAAGCCGTTGCACGTGCGGCCGCAGCCGCATACCGAGCCGTCGAACGACGATGCGCACGGTACTGCGGTCCAGCAGCGAGGCGTCACCGAATATGGACTCACTGGCTGCGAACCTCGCAGCGAGGATCTCGCTCAGCCACGTTCTGCGCAGTTCGGCCGAGATGAAGAGATCGACGGGCTCCAGCGGAAGCTCGGCCAGAAAAGCTGCGCTTGGTTCGACGGCCTCGTCCGGCGTCGCCCAGGTGTAGGGGTTGAACGGAAACGCGCGCACCACGTCGGGTGGTCGAGCGTAGAGCGCCGGAACCTCCGCGACGTCGGCGCGGCAGAGCAGTTCCAGTTGCGCTTTGGGATGCTGCTCCCGCAATCCGGACAGCAACGCCTCAGCCAAGACGAGGTCTCCGAGCCCACCGGAATGCAGGACCACGATTCTCATGCGGGACTCTCCATCACGCGCTCGAGGACTGCCCGGTACACTTGGTCGACGCGAGACCAGCTGTACTCCTGTTGAACGTATCGCCGCCCGCTTTCACCCAACCGCTCGCGAGTCGGAGGATCGAGCAGTTCGAGACCGACGGCGAACTCATCGGCGTTTGAATACCAGAGGCCTCCATGCGCGCGGCGGCACTGGCCGACCAGCGTCTCCGAACGGCCGTTGACCAGAACCGCACGTCCCTGCGCCCATGCTTCGAGCACGGCGATCGACAGGCTCTCGTGCGGAGACGGCATCACGAAGACGCCGCACGCCGCGAGCGCATCCCATTTTGTTCGTTCGTCGACAGGACCGACGACTACCACGTTGGGCTCTGACTCCACCCGCATGTGCACTTCCCCGATCAGCACGAGGGACGACAAGGTGTCGCACGATGCTCGGAAGCGCGCGAAATCCGCGAGCAGTTCGTCGCAGCCTTTGGCGGGGTCGATGCGGCCGAGATAGAGCACGAACTCATCGTAGATGTTGGTACGCGCGCGAAAGCGGGCCGGATCGACGTCCCAAGGCGGAGTGATGCCGATGCCTGCGACCGGTCCCTCCACTGGGAGCGAGGCGAAACGTTGAGCCACGAACGCTCGCTCTTCCTCACTGGCATAGATGAAGGCGTGCGGGCGCGCGAAAAAGCGGTCCCAGAGCGAGAAAACGATCGGCCATTCGTCATGGGCAAGCGGCACGAGGATAGCGCGGTCCTCGACGATCGGCAGCCCGAAGTACGTTGTCGCATAAAGATAACTGAAGAAAACAACCGCATCGTACCGCGTCCCGAACGTCTCGAGATACTCGAGGAGCTGCGATGAGTATGGGCCTTGGGCGCGCATCCAGCGTTCCTGCGCTTCAAGCGAGGCGTCCGCGTCGTAGATCAGCGTCCGCGAGAGGCGTTGGAAGAGCGCCGCATTGCGGGGCCGGTCGACAGCAAAGCGTCGCACGTGCAGTCCGTCGAGGCGTTCGTGCCCGGCCGGCACGGCGTTGGCCCAGGTTTCGTAGTCGACGGCACACGTCGTCAGCACCTCGACGTCGAAGTGCGGCTGGAGGCGCGACGCGACCGCGAGAGCCAGCGTCGAGGCGCCGCCGTAGGTACTGGGGCCGCAATACGGCACCACGATGGCGACGCGTCGCCGCCGGGCGCTCGACTCAGCCGGCGAGGTGAAGTTCACCGAGCCGGCACAGCGACTCGAATCGCCGCCGCTGCCCGTCGACCAGCGTGTCTGCGACCGTGCGGTCCGTCAGAATCATCGCGGCGACGCCGGCGAGAGCGCGCGCATCGCGTTTGTCGTTGAACAACAGGCCGGATGTTTCGAGGATCGCCCGCGAACGTTCGTTCGCGAACGCGAAAACGGGAACCCCGTATCCGAACGCGTCGACGAGCTCCTCAGCGGGGCCGTCTTCGGCCATCGACCAGAAAAGATCGGCACTGCGGTAGCATGCGGCAACGATCTCGGGACTCGCCGTTTCAAAGACCAACACTCTGTCTCCAAGTCCGGAGCCTGCGACGAGCTCGAAAAACCGCTCGGACAGGCTTTCGTCGGGATCGAAGGCGCCCAACAGCATCAGGCGCGCATCGACCCCGAACGAGAGCAGGAGTGCGAATCCCATCAGGAGCTGTTCGATGCAGGACGTCTCGACGAGCGGTCCGGCAAACAGGATCGTGCGCCGTCCGTCCCTGAGGCGCCGAACGAGCGCGGGTTCGGGCGTCGTGTCGAAACGCGTTTGCTCGCGACGACCGCGCACTGCACGGATCGCGCTTTCCAGGCGGTCGAGAACGCGCTCGCGGGTGGTCTGCTCCTCGACGTAGCGGCGGCCGCGCGCACCGGCCGCGGCGCGGTCGGCATCGGTCATGCGATCGAGGTCGTGAAAGAGCGCCGACCACTGCGCCTTGGTCGCCGCCGTCCAGCCGCCTCCGCTCTCGTGAACCACCTCCGAGGTTGCCTCACAGCGCGCGTTCACCGCGACGGGAGTCGAGACCGTCCAGGCCTCGACGACGACGCGCGAAAAGCTTTCATTTACGCTGGGTTGGGCGAGCGCCCATGCATCCTCGAGCAGCGCGCGCTTGTGAACGTCGTCAACTTCTCCGAGATCGACGACGCCGTGACGCGGATCGGCATACGAACGACGCCCGGGGCCGATGAGCACCAGCTCCAGACCCGACATCCTTTCGCGACGGCGAAACGTCGCGAAGCTTTCGACCAGCATGTCCACATTTTTCGTTTCGTCGCGCCGGCCGGCGTACAGGACGTACCGGTGCGCGCGAGCCGCGAATCCGTTCACGCGACCGCCGGGACGCGTGGTCTCCGGAGCGGCGTCGACCCACTGTCCCACGACGATCGATTTGAGCGCGATGGCCGGGCCGAAGATGCGATACGCGAGGCGACGCTCGCCGACGGTGTTGAATGCGAGTGCACCGGCGGTGCGGAACGCCGCCTCGACGGCGGGCAAGTACGCGTAGGTCTCGTCATGGAGGCACGGAACCAGGATGGCGTGCTCGGCAGCCGCGGCGACCGCGCTGAGGCAGAGTCCGAAGGGATACGGCAGGACGATGACCGCATCGAAACGGCCTGCCTCGGCGCGCAACGCCGATATGAGTTCCTTCGAATTGATGCTGTGCCGAACGAAAGCCTCGGCGGTCTCATCACCGATCGCGTGCGCGTGCCGTGCGTAAAACGCGGGCGATTGGCTGAGGAGCGATTCGTTTGCGCGGTCGAAGGCGTTCGCATCGCGCGGGCCGACGGGATACCGTTGCACGGTCACCCCGTTCTCGCGATGCGTACCCTCGCGGTATGCGGCGACGCTCCAATCGCTCGCAAACGTCCGCGCACACGTCGTAAAAACGGTCACGTCGTGCTCGCGCTCGGCGAGGCCGTGCGCCATCTGCCATGCGGTGCGCTCGGCGCCCCCTGTAAGGTCCGGACCGTACCACGGGGTGACGATCGCTACGGCCGGCGTCGCATCATTCACGGTGCTCGAGACGCTGGATGCGCGCGTCCATTTCGCGTACGGATGCATGGAGTCGAACGTTGACCGTGAGTAACTCCCGCAGCGCTTGCACGACGGCAGCGTTGTAGGCATGCTGATCGCGGAAAAGCCAGGCAAGCGCTCGTAAGCTGAAGCGTTGGACCCAGGGCAGACTGAAAGGAAAGAAGTTCAGCCGGGCCGGCCAGCGATTGCGCGGCGAGGCGCGCAGCGAGGCGCTCGAGATCAGACCTTCGACCGCTCCGGTGTCGACCGTGTCGAAACCATTCGCGGCCGTTGCCGGCTCACCGAATTGACGGCGCAAAACCTCGTGCTGTACCCGCGCCATGAGCACGTCGACATCGATCTCGGGGTTGTTTTCTTCAAGCATATGATTGCGGTGAAGCCGCGTTCGACTAGGGCGCGACAAACACTTTCGAGCGGCTTTCACGCGATCTTAACGTGAGCGTCAACGCAGGTCGCCGTAGGTTGGCCAGGTGGCAGGAGGTTCGCCCCCAGACCTGCTCCAAAGCGCCTGGAGATGCCCGGGCCCATCGCCATCCACGGAGCTCGTTATGCCGACCAGTGATCTTCGCAGCAAACGCGTCATCGTCACGGGCGGAGCCGGGTTCCTGGGTCAAGCGGTCGTCGAACACTTACGTGCGCGGGGCTGCTCCGACATCGTCGTCCCGCGCAGCCGGGAATTCGACCTGACGCAGGCCGATGCGATCGAAGCGCTCTTTCACCGGTACCGCCCGCAAGTTGTCTTTCACCTTGCCGCCGTCGTCGGCGGCATCGGCGCGAACCGCGAGAACCCGGGCCGCTTCTTCTACGAGAACGCGATCATGGGGATTCAGCTGATCGAGGCTGCCCGGCGTCACGCGGTCGAGAAGCTCATCGTCGCCGGTACCGTATGCGCGTATCCGAAGTTCGCACCCGTGCCGTTCAGCGAAGACTCGCTCTGGGACGGCTATCCCGAGGAGACGAACGCGCCGTACGGGATCGCGAAGAAGGCGCTGCTGGTGCAGTGCCAGACCTACCGTCAGCAATATGGCCTCAACGCGATCTATCTCTTACCAGTCAACCTGTATGGGCCGCGCGACAACTTCGATTTGCACTCATCGCATGTCATTCCGGCCTTGATTCGCAAAGCGCTCGAAGCGCGCGACAGCGGAGCCGATGAGATCGTCGTGTGGGGCGACGGTTCGGCGACTCGCGAATTCCTATACGTCGACGACGCGGCAGAGGGACTCGTGTCTTCAGCGGAGCGCTATGACGGAGCCGATCCGGTCAACCTCGGGAGCGGCGAAGAAATTCCGATCCGGGAACTCGTTGCCCTTATCGCCGGACTCTGCGGCTTCGAGGGTCGCATCACGTGGGATACGAGCAAACCGAACGGTCAGCCGCGGCGCAAGCTCGACACTTCCCGCGCCGAGCGCGAGTTTGGTTTCGTCGCGGGCACGACGCTGCGCGAGGGGCTTCAGCGCACCATTGCTTGGTATGAAGCAACGACGAAGTCGCTGATCATCGCCTCGACAAGCTAGATCGAAGCGACGCTAAAGACCCGAAAGTCTAGTATCCGCGGATCGCTCGAAATATGGCTTCCGCCGTTCTCGGCGCGAAGGTTCACAATGGTTGAGTGGTTCTTCGGCAGCGGAATCGTGATCCTCTCATATCCCGGAATCTTCAGGGCCGCAAGGGCGCGACCGTGAGCATCAGTGACGTCGAGGCGCAGCGGCAGTCGAGACACGCCCGGCCCCGGCTCGAGCACGAGGGTCACGTCGCGAACGCTCGGCGCAACGTGGAGCGTTGCCTCGCTGGCACACCAGCGAAACACTCTTTGGGCATAACGCTCGGGGGCGCCCCAGTCGGAACCAATCTCAATACCTGACGCCACTGGAATATCGGACCTTATTTTCTGGGCCGCGCCATCGCCATGAGTTGCGGCTCCAGCCTTCCCGGCAACAAACCCATACTTCGACAAGAGAGCGACAACGATGCGCCGGTCACCGTGTGGGAGAGCTTGCCACCGCGAGAACCGCACCAGCACGCGATGCCGGCCGGGTGGGACGTCGCCTGCGGAGATCGCGAAGGTTCCGACGCCTAGCGTCTCGCGTTCGACCTCCCGACCGTCAACGGACAGCCGGGCCTCGGTGCGAAAGCCGGGGTCGCCAATATCGGGAACGGTCCCGGCGATTTCCACGTGACTTTGGCGTGACGCGCTCAAAACCGCGTAAGAGTTTTCCGAGAGCCAGCCATCCTCGTAGATTCCCGAATACTCGAGGCTTTGACTGCCGAGGTCCTGGGGAAAGTGTACGAGCATCACGGGCGGCACGAGGTGGTCGTACTCATCGTCGCTGATCGCCGAAATGTTGCGCGCGAAACCGACGAAGAGTCGCGGATCGTCATGCTGATCGAGACCGTACAGCCGCATCAGCCCCGTCTTGTGGTCGGGAAATCGCGTGCCGTCGCTGCCCATATCGATCGCCGTATACGCATGACCGAGGAGTTCCTGAGGCCGAAACGCGGGAGAGAAGAGGCGTGCGGAGCCCCGGCCGGCGGCGTCCAGCTTTACTTTGCTACGGCCAATGATGGTCGCGGGCGGAATCGCGTTGCGGCCATCCGCGTCGATCGTCGCCGTTATGTCGACGACTAGGCGGAGTGGTTTGGTAGGATTGATGATGTAGAACAGAAGGTAGCGGCCTACCGCTGAGAACGTTCCCCCACGGTAGTACAAGTCGTTATCGAGACTGTAGAGTGCGGCGGTCCGATTGTATGTCCCTTGCTCCGCTCCGTACGTGCCATTCAAAAGGACGAGATGATTCGAAATGCGTTTTGCATCGACAAGTTGTACATCACCAGACCAAGTCGCCGCATGCGAGCGGTTCAAGACGGTTTGTCTTGGTGTGGTTATCAGTATTGATACAGGCTCGGCAACCGGCGATCGATCAAAGAAGCGATACCACGCGAACAGATCCACCTTCGTCAGCGGCTTTTGCGGCTCCAGATTAAATTGCCCATTTACGAGAAATTGCGCAAGTTCCGCAAGATCGTGAGCCGCGCGAGGAGCCCAGTGGATGAGTCCAAGCTGTGGCTTGTCGCTCACGTAGCGGCACTGGGTACAGATGAATTTCTGCTGGTTCGCGCTGGGCGCGAAGTTCTGCCGGCCGTAGAGGTAGAAGCTCTCGTAAATTCCGAGGGCGGGAGAATCTGTATCCAAAACGACGGCTCGAGACGCCGCCTGCCTCCGTACCTCGGTCAGTTGCGTAAGGAGATGAGAGCTGGAGGCGTGCTGGACGATGACGAACGTGATGTCGTAACTCCCGGGAAGGTCTTCGCTGCGGGCGATGTAGAGTTGCTGAGCAGCAAGACCATACACCGTGAGCAGAACCACGGGCGTCGCAGCCGCGGCAGCCATCTGTGCGTGCGTGATCTGCCCCCAAGGACGAAAGCGTCTGATGAGAACAAAACATGCGGCGGTCAGCGTAGCCCAGAGAAAGGGCTGAAGATACATTGACAGCTTGAAAAGGGCAAAGTCGCCCTGCTCGGCGGCAGCGATCCCGACCATACAGAACATCTCAGCCGACACAATCGCGGCGCCGAGTCCTTGCCAGCCAAGCCAGGCCGAAGCGGCAATCGCAAGCATCAAGATAAGACCCCCAGCGGCGATTCCCGCGGACAGGAGCGGATCGTGGGGCGCATGGGCGATGGGGTAGAGTCCCCAGAAATTGGCAAGTCCGGTCGGTACGACGAAGAAGGGGAAAGCCGCTGCCCCTCGCAAGTGGCCGCCCGAAAAGGTTAGCGCAAAGGCGACGCTACTTTTGACTGCTTGCAGATTTACATTGGTGAGCGCAACTGCGAAGAGCGCGACGACGGCACTGAACCGAAGAGCACTTAACAATCGAATTTCGCGCCTAAACACCGACAAGCCCAGGAACGTAAGCAACGCCGGAGCGAGCATGATTTGAAAAGCGTTGTACGTTACGTTCAAACCGGCTATCGGTAAAGCCGCGAGCCCGGCGTAACCGGCAAGGCGCAGGCCGGTTAGAGAATAAGCCCGAGCGTTCGTGAGCAGCGCGATGCCGCTCACGAAGGCCGACAGAGCGAACTCTTGCGGGCCCAGCTGATAGATATAACCGAGGGTCGTCAGCGAGGACAGCCCCGCGCCGAGGCAGGCCACGACCGGTGCGCTTCTGCCGAAGCCACGATAGAGGAGCAGCGCGCCGCCTGCGCTCGCAAGCGAAAGTAGTCCGGTCGCCATCACGGGCATGTAGACTTGAAAGGTGTTCAGTCCCGTCACCCGAGCCACCGTCCCAAGAGTAACGTCGAACCCGTGGTAGAAACCACCTGCGAACTGCCCATAGTGATAATAGGAGTGGGCAAACGGACTCGCGTCGGACAAAAGTTCTGAAAACGGCGGTATCACCCAGAAGCCGAAATGCATCAGACGGTAGGCGTCCGTCGCATATCCGGCCGCGTCGTTATTGCTGACGCTGACCCAGTCGAACCCAAAGCGGAGCAGCGGAATCCCGTTGGAGATGAAGACAGCCCCGAGAACGAGTGCGTAGGGGGCATACTGGCGCCAGGGGAGGGCCGGACGCAGGCGCCAGAGCAGCCCCGCCGCCGCGACTCCGAACGCGATGACGAGCGGAACGGCGAAGTTGTCGATCGGCAGACCCACGAAGTTGAAGCAGACCGCGGTCGTTATGACCGCGCTGTACCCGATCGTCGGCGCTACCAGCATGGTTTGCAGCGACCAGCGCCGCCTTATGCACGCGAACCCAATCGCGGCTCCGACGAACCAAAAGTAGCAGAAGATGCCGAGTGCGAGCAGAAAGGCGAGCACGGTTTACGATTCGGCTCTCCTGAACCGGAAGCCAGCGCACACGTTGAACTCCGCGCCCGGCAGCAGGCCGGGAAAGTAGCGCGACGATTCCACCTTGAACGCTCCTATGAGCAGCGTCCGTACTTCATCGAACGTGTTGACGTGCTCGCTACGAATGATGGGCGTATAATCCGACCGGAAGCGCTGCCGGAACATTCGTTCGGCGGAGATCTTGCGCGCGAACTCGTAGGCCAGCCCGCCCTCGGTTGGGAGCACGACGTCGAACATCCCGCCGGGCCGCAGCAAACGCGTCACTTCGTCAAGGGCGCGCGGCAGGTCGCGCAGGTGTTCGAGCACGTGGATCGCGATGATGCGGTCGAACGAGCCATCGGGCAGTGGCTGGCGCTCCTCGATGCTGCCGCAGAGCACGTGCGCCGGTGGAAGCAGCTGCTCGAGACGGCGGCAGAATTCTTCACGGAACTCGAGCACGTAGTAGTCCTGCGCAGCCAGATCTTCAAACGCCAGATGTGCGCCGATACCGGCCCCGATCTCAAGCGTGCGCGTACCGGGTGGAGTGTCGAGCTTGGCGACATATCCTTGATTGAACGCCTCGACAAAAGCATACCGGCGCGGCAGCGTTTCATGCCAGGCAAGCATGAATGCTTCGCGATCCTGCTCTTGAGCTTCCGTCAGCGCGGCCGGCCGTTTCGGCCACCGATGATCACCCTGTCGCACGAACTACATATCTTCGTGCGTTCCCGATGACCTGTCCTCCGCGAGACCGACGCCGAAATAGCGAACATTACGAATGCCACGCAATTGCGTTTCGAGATGCCGCTTCGGATCGATCACGATCCGCTGGCGCATCATGCGGAAATCCTTCGGCCGCAGGTCTTGGAACTGCGGCCACGGCGTGCCGATCACGAGCGCGTCGGCGTCGCGCAGCGCGTCGTGTATCGAATTGGTTAACTCGAACGACGTGGCGAGCTCGGGCGGCAACGCGTGGACCGCGGGGTCGAATGCGCGCACCTCCGATCTTCGCGCGTGGAGCCGCGCGGCGAGCTCGACGGCGCTCGAACGCCGCAGCGTGTCGGTTCCCGGTTTGTACGTAAGCCCGAGGATGGCGATGCGCGTGCCCGCCAGCTCGCCAAGCTCGCGCTCGAGGATGCGCTCGGTCCAGCGCTGCTGCAGGTGGTTCGTCGCCAAGACGCCGTCGAGCACGGCGTGCGGCGTGTTCCCCGCCGTCGCCGCGGCGACGAGGGCATACACGTCGCGCGCCAGCGTCCCCCCCGCGAAACCGTCCCCCGCGGTGAGGTAGGCAAGGGCCCCGATCCGTTGGTCGCTGCGCAGACCACGTTCGACGTCCTTGACGTCGGCGCCGGTGACCTCGCAGATCCCAGCAATCTCGTTGATGAACGTCACCGACGTGGCGAGAAAGCCGTTGAGCGCGTGCTTTGTCATTTCGGCCGACTCCGGACTCATCCACACGATGTTCTGCGTGAATGCCCGCATCAGCGCGGCGATCCTCGACTTATCGCCTTCGGAACGCACGCCGGCGACGACACGGTCGGGATTCCGAAACACGTCGAGGGCCTGACCGAGGCGCAGGTTCTCGGGAACATAGGCGAAGTCCACGCGCAGGCCACTGCGCCGGGCGTGCTCCTCAAGCCGGGCCGTGAACCCGACCGGCACTTGCGCCGACACGACGACGAGCGTTCCGGACTTCAGCGACGGCAGCAGTGCAACCGTGTTCGCGAAAACGAACTCGACGTCGGCTCGGTCTGCGGCATCGACGGGCGTATCGTAGGCGATCCATACGACGTCCGCCGTGGCTACTGCGTCCGGCTGCGAGGAAAAGCGAAGCCGTCCTGAAGCGATGCCTGCTTCGATCAGCTGCGTCAGACCCGGCTCGTGAATAGGCGGGATCCCGGCCGAAAGTTTCGCGATCAGTTCTGGGTCGGGATCATGCGCGATGACGTCGTCGTGTTCGGCGAGGCATGCCGCGGTTACACACCCCAAATGCCAGAGCCCGCTCACCGCGATGCGCACGCGAGAGTGTCATCCCCCGCGCGCGTGAAGTCCTGCGGGACCGCGCGAGGCGTCACGGCGAAGAGCATTCGGATGCCGGCACGAAGCACGGACCTGCGCGGGAAGTCGATCTTGATTACCGGCGGAAGTATGGGAATCGGCTTCGAATCTGCGCGCCGGTGCATCGCGTACGGAGCGAACGTCATGATCTGCGCGCGCGGCGCCGCTGCGCTGGATGACGCCGTCGCGAAGCTCGCCGAAGGCTCCGCAAGCGACGTCGCTTCGGCCAGCGCCGACGTCGGCGATGAGGGCGAGGTTGAGGCACTCTTCGCCGCCTTCGCGGAGCGCTTTGGCCGCTGCGACGGCGTGATCCACGCCGCCGGCGTCTATGGTCCGATCGGGCCCATCACCGATGTCGAACCCGCCGCTTGGTGGGATGCGCTGCGCATCAATTTGTTCGGCACGTTTCTGGTCGCCCGTGCGGCGGCGAAGCGGATGCGGCCCTACGGCGTCGGTCGGATGGTGCTCTTCGCGGGCGGCGGCGCGTCGACGCCGTTCCCCAATTACACGGCCTACGCGAGCAGCAAAGTCGCCGTCGTTCGGTTTGCCGAAACGATCGCCGAAGAGTTAGCGCCGACGATCGAAGTGAACGCGGTCGGTCCGGGCTTCGTCGCGACCCGGCTCCACGAGCAGACCCTTGCGGCCGGCGATGTGGCCGGCGTTTTTCTTGAAAAGACGAAAGCGTTGCTCGAGTCGGGCGGCGTGTCCGCGACGGTTGGTGCCGAGGCTGCCGCGTTCTTGGTTTCCGATGCCGCGAAAGGGATCAACGGGCGGTTCGTTGCGGCGCAGTACGACGACTATCGCGCCTGGCTGGAGCACCTGGAGGAGCTGAAAGGCAGCGAGCTGTTTACGCTCCGCCGCGTCCTTCCAAGAGAGCGCGGTCGGGACTGGCAATGACGCGCTCCTTGATGTAGGCGATCGAGCGCCGCAGCCCTTCGTCGAGATCGACCCGAGGCTGCCAACCGATGCTACGCGCCTTGCTGATGTCGGCGTGCGTCGTCTGCGCCTCTCCGGCGAGGTCAGGCAGCCGGCGCGGCTGGATATCCGAGCCCAGCAGCGCGGCGATGCGTGCGTAGATCTCGTTGATGGAGTACGGCGTGCCGAAGCCGAGGTTGTAGGTCTCGCCGGTCGTCCGTGCATCGGTGAGACACTGCAAGTGAAAATCGTTGACGTCGTCGACATAGATGAAGTCGCGACGCTTCTCGCCGGAACCGTAGACGACCGGCTGCTGTCCTTGCAGGAGCGCCAGAATGAACGCGCTCATCACCGGCGGGATGGTGCGCCGATAATCTTGGCGCGGCCCGTAGACGCCGAAGTAGCGGAGCGCCGTGAGCTGCAGCCCGCCGAAGCGCGCGAACGCGTCCGCGAACGCCCCGGCGGCCTGTTTGCTGACGGCGTAGAAGCTCTGCGGTGCCGTCACGCTTTCCGGTGTCGGAAGAAGCGAGGAACCCTCGTACACCGCCGACGACTCAGCGAGAATGACACGCCGTACGCCCGCAGCCCGTGCAGCTTGCAAGACGTTGACCGTGCCCGTGACGTTGATGTCGGCCGTCTCGAGCGGATCGTCCTGGCAGTCGGCGATGCAGTTCTTCGCGGCGAGGTGAAAGATCGCGTCGCGGCCTTCGAAGTGCTGCGCAAGGCCGGGATCACGGATGTCGACGGCGCGAAAATCCACTCCGGCGGGCACCTGTTCGCGCGGCCCGAAGGCGAGGTTGTCGATCCCGACGACCGCGTGCCCCTCGGAGATGAGACGGTCAGCGAGGTTGCTGCCGATGAATCCGGCGACGCCGGTGACCGCGAGCTTCACGCTTCACGCTCGACGACCGCCGCCGCCGCCGGCACGTTCGCGGTGTTGCGAAGACCTTGGCGGATCACCAGCAGTTCGCGCAGCAGGCGCACGGAGCCCGTGCGCGGGTTGAAGCGCGTGTCGGCGTCGTTTTCCCACACCACCGGAAATTCGAGGATCGTGTATCCTTCGTTGAGCGCGCGCAGGATGATCTCGGTATCGAACATGAAGCCGTCGGTAAACGCCTCCCCGTACAGGCGCTGCGCCACGTCGCGCCGGTAGGCCTTGAAGCCGCACTGGGTGTCCGAGATGTAGAGCGGGATGCCCATGAAACCGTGGACGACGATCCCGAAGATACGGGAGCCGATCTGGCGATAGAGGGGCTGCGAGCGCTTCACGCTGCCGCGCATGCGTCGCGATCCGTGCGCGACGTCGCACATCCGCATGTCGAGCATCGCCAGCGCAATCTTCGCGACGCGGTACGGAACGCAGAGGCCGGCATCTGCGAACAGGACGTTGCGTCCCCGGGCGCGGGCGATGCCGTATCTCAGCGCATGACCCTTCCCGCGATTCGGGGTGTAACTGAGCACCCGGAAACCCGGGCGCGAGGCGGCTGCGCGCGCGACTGCCGCCGTGTCGTCGGGCGAGCCGTCGTCGACGACGATCACTTCACCGTTGATGCGCTCGGCGTCGAGGAATTCGAACGCCGCCTCGACGTCACGGGAAATCTTGGCGGCTTCCTTATACGCCGGGATGACGATGCTGAGTTCGTACTCGGATGCGTCGAAGGGTGCGGTCACTTCACCGCTTTCCGGAACCGCAGGACGCGAGGAACGATCCCGACTCCGAACGTGAGATAGCGGTTCGCAATGAAGCCGAGCGGCAGGTTCACGGCGATGGCGACGATCCGGGCCAGGGTCGGATAAACGCCGTGCGCGACGAGCGCGCTGATGACGGCCAGCGTGATCAGCCACTGTACGAAGATGATGAAGGCGAACGTACGAGCCTGGTCGTGGATCGCGCGGTCGAAGCGGCGGAAGTTCGCGTAGCGATTCAGCAGAAAGTGGGTCGTCGTGCCGGTGAAGAATGCCGTCGTCGAGGCGAGCGGTAAGAACACGTGGTGCGCGATGCAGAACGCAAACGTGCTGACGTCGATGCAGAACACGGTGCCGCCGATGACGAGGTACGTCGCGAACTGCCGCTGGACGAGCCGGTCCGACACGAATTCCCTAAGCAAAGACTTCCGGCCCTTTGGTGGTCAGCGGAACGTCAGCCGGCACCGAGGAGTGAAAGTCGATCGAACGGGAGGCCATCAGGTTGGTGACGACTTTGCTGCCTTCGAACTCGGCCCCGTAGGTCAGGCGTTCCATCCCCTGCTCGGCCATGAACTCCGTCAGACGCGCTCCGTCGCGCGGGCAGTACAGCATCAGGAATCCGCCGCCGCCGGCGCCGGCTACCTTCCCGCCCAAAACGCCGTGGTCGCGTCGTACGACGTCGTAGAGCGCTTCGACCGCCGGCAAGCTGACCTTATTGGAGAGCCGCTTCTTTGCGAGCCAGTGGGTGTGCATCAAACGGCCGAACTCGTCGAAATCCAGCGCTCGCATCGCGGCGCCGATCCGGCGCCCGATGTCGAGGATTTCCACCAGCGCGTCCTCGACGCCGTCCGTTCCGGCTTCGAGCGACGTCGTCTGTTCGCCGAGGATCTGCGTCGTCGTTCGCTGCACGTTCGTGTAATACAGGTGGGTCTTGGAGATGAGGTCGGTTACGGCGTATCCGGGCAGCCCGATCCGTTCGACCGTTACCGCGCCTGCGCGGTCGATTCGCAGCTCCGTCAGCCCGGCCGCGGCGGCCATGTACTGATCCTGTTTCCCGATCGGCTTCGCGAGCGTGTCGAGTTCGATCGCGCACGCTTCGGCCGCGAGATCCTCGAACGTCGCGGGATGTGCCCGGTAGGCGCGAATGGCGTTGAGCAGGCCGACGAGGTAGGCGCTCGACGAACCCAGGCCCGTCCCGGCCGGAAGATCGGCCAGCGAGGCGATCTCGACGCCGTCGTAGATCCCGTGGCGCAGCAGCGCTTCGCGCGCAAGATCGTGCTGGAGCTGGCTGACGTGGTCGACCGTTTCACTGCGGGTATAGTGGAGCCTGACCTTCCGGTCAGCGTACGGCACGTTGAGCGCGACGTACATGTACTTGTCGATGCCGAGCGCGCAGATATAGCCGCCGTGCTTCGCGTAAAACGACGGCAGGTCGGTTCCCCCACCCCCAAGGGTGATCCGGAAAGGAGTTCGCGTGACGATCACTGGCTGCTCCGATGATGCTCGGACGACCGAGTCTGCGGCGTTCGTCGCCAGTCGCCTTTCGGACCTGCGGAGAAGCGTAAGAGTGACGTTACGCGAAGAACGATGACGGCGATGATCGTGATGCTTAACGGTTTCTGTACGAAGTGCCCGTACTCGGTGTAGGAGTCGTCGGCTGCGGGCTGATCGGACGCCGGCGAGCCGAAGAGGCGGCACGTCACGAAGCGACGCGCTGCATCGCGGTCGCCGACCTCGACGCTGCGCTCGCATCGACGCTCGCAAGCGAGGTCGGAGCGCGCGTCGGGCTCGATTGGCGGGACGTCGTCGCTGCCGACGACGTCGACATCGTCTGTGTCGCAACGCCGAACGGCCTGTTGGCCGAGATCGCGATCGCGGCCCTGGCGAGCGGAAAGCACGTGCTGCTGGAAAAGCCGATGGGCCGCAACGTCGTGGAGGCGCGTGCCATCGCGGCCGCCGCGGTAGCTGCGGGCCGTCACGTCAAAGTCGGTTTTAACCACCGTTATCACCCCGCGATCGAGCGCGCGCGTCGAGAGCTCGCCGCGGGCACGATCGGATCGGCGATCAATGCGCGGGCGCGTTATGGACACGGCGCTCGGCCGGGCTACGAACGCGAGTGGCGCGGCAGTCTCGAGTCGGCCGGCGGAGGTGAGCTCACCGATCAAGGGGTGCACGTAGCGGATCTTCTCCACTGGTTCATTGGAGTACCCGACAGCGTGTTTGCAGTGACGCAGACCGCGGTCTGGCCGCTCGGCGAGCTCGAGGACAATGCGTTCGCAATCCTTCGTTACCCCGGTGGGCGCGTCGCTTCGTTTCACACCAGCTGGACGCAATGGAAGAACCTCTTCTCGCTCGAGGTGTTCGGCGAGCACGGTTCGCTCGTCGTCGAGGGTCTCGGGCGCAGCTACGGCGACGAGACACTCACGCTCGCGCACCGCGCTATGGAAGGCGGTGCACCGCGCATGGAGCGGCTGGTGTTCGATGGCCCCGATCTCTCGTGGCGCGACGAGTGGAGCGACTTCATCGCCGGTATCGTCGAGGGTCAGCCGTATCTCGGCGGTCCGGCGGACGGGATCGTCGCGATGGAAACCCTTGCAGCGCTCTATCGCTCGGCGAAGAGCGGGCTGCCGGCGGCGTACGGCGGCGGTTAGACGACGAAAGCCGCTTCGCTCGCGTCGCGGTGAAACATCTTCACCGTGTCGAGCGAGTACTCGACCAAGTCTTTCCCGACTAAACCCAGTTTTGCGAGGATGTCGTTCGTTACCGTAATGATGTGGCAGCCGATCTCGTCGGCCTGAAACACGTTGAGCAGCTCGCGGGGGCTCGCCCAAATCAATTCGAGCTGCGGCTGCGGCGCCATGATTCGCAGCGACTCGCGCAGGATCGGCAACGGGTCGCGCCCAGTGTCGGCGACACGGCCCGCGAACACGCTGATATACGCCGGCGCGCCGCCCGCGAGCGCCGCACTCACCTCGCGGACCTGATCGGGGATCATCAGCGCCGTCACATTGAGCTTGATGCCGTCGCCGGTAAGCCGTCGCACGAGCGGTGCGGTCGAGCGGCCGGCCGTGTTCGTGACCGGGATCTTGACGTAGATGTCGTCGCCCCAGGTCGCGATGACGCGTGCCTGGCGTTCCATCTCTCGCTCATCGTCGGCAAAGACCTCGAACGAGATTGGACGGCCGGCGACGATCTCGAGTGTTGCGGCAGCGAACGCCGCGTAGTCGCGGATACCCGCCTTGCGCATCAACGTCGGATTGGTGGTGAAACCTGCGATGCGCGGGTCGGCCGCGAGTGCGCGAATCCCCTCGAGGTCCGCCCCGTCCGCGAAGACCCTCGTCTTCAGGCGGCGGACGTCAGGAACGGGCGACGTGCTCGCCGTGGTGTTCATGTGCGTCTCGATTCAGAATCCACTGTGCTGCTCCTTGAAGCGTGGAGACGGTCGCATCCGCAGCCGGCTGCGGCCGGTGCTCTGCATAGCCGTGATCGATGAAGACGGTACCTACGCCCGCGGCCTTGCCCGCCGCGATGTCCTTCCATCGATCCCCGACGAGGTATGAGCCTGGGAGCGAGATCCGGTGGTCGCGAGCCGCGCGCAAGATCAGGCCAGGCTGCGGCTTGCGGCAGTCACACCGGTCGGCATCGTCGTGCACGCACACGTAGAAACCGTCCAACGGCAACTCGCCTGCGAGCCGCGTGTGGATCGCGTCGATCTCCGCTTGCGAACGCGAACCGCGCGCAACGTCGGGCTGGTTCGTCACGACGAACAACGCGAAGCCCGCGTCGCGCAGGGCCTGCAGCGCATCCGGCGCGTCGGGCATCAAGCGAAGTTCCGGGGGCGAGGGCGGATACGGTTTACCGCCGCGGACGACGGCTTCGTTCACGACGCCGTCACGGTCGAGAAAGACGGCGCGCTTCAGCGCACCGTTTCCCACTTCGTCTCGCTGGTCTTGAGGGCGGGATGGGAGACGAACAGATGCCAGACCACGGCTTGAAACGCTTCGGCGTGCGGCGTCGTGTTCACCGCGTTGACGGTCGGCACGATCACGCACGCGTCGGCGACCTTCGCGGTGTAGCCGCCGTCGCGCCCGACGACACCGGTGACCGTCGCCCCGACGTTCTTGGCATACGCGAGCGCGCGAACGAGATTGGGCGACACGTTGCGCTCGAGATCACCACCGCCGACAGAGAATACGAGCAGACCGTCTTCCGGCCGAAGCCTGCTGGTCTGCAACCACGCTTCAAACACCGACGCCCAGCCGTCATCGTTCGTGCGCGCCGTCAACTCGGCGACGTTGTCGGTCGGTGTGTAAGCTTCGAAGCCGCAGATCTTGCGGAAGTCGTTGACTGCGTGCGAAGCGTTTGCGGCGCTGCCGCCGACGCCGAGAATGAAGAGTCGTCCTCCGCGCGCGCGGACGTCGGCCAAACGCAATACGACGGCCTCGATTTGCTCAACGTCAAGCTGACGTAAAATCTCGGACGCTTCGGCAAGGTGGCGCGCGGCGTAGGAGGTCTCAATCACGTTGCCAAGTCCGTTCGGGGATGCACGCGCTCGTTCTTGCCGCCGGCGTGGGAAGCCGACTAAGACCTTACACGGACGAGCGTCCGAAACCGATGCTCGAGGTCGGCGGCCAGCCGATCATCGCGTATAACCTCGCCATGCTGGCGGCAGGCGGTTTCCGCGATGTGGTGATCAACCTGCACCACCTTCCCGACGTCATCCGCGACTTCGTCGGGACCGGCGAACGCTGGGGCCTCCGCGTCAGCTATAGCGAAGAGCTGGAGCTGCTGGGAACCGGGGGCGCATTGATCCCGGTGCTCGATCGCTTCGCGTCCGAAACCTTCGCCATCGTCTTCGCCGACAATCTGAATCAATTGGACTTGACCGACATGCTGCACCGGCATCGAGCGACGGGGGCGCTCGTAACGATCGCAGTATCGCGACGCGACGACGTGTCGCAGAGTGGCGTCACCGAGATCGGAAGCGACGATCGCATCGTCCGCTTCATCGAGAAGCCGCAGGCCGGCAAAGCGACTTCCGGGTGGATCAACGCGGGGGTCGTCCTGGCCGAGCCGTCGCTTATCGCTGTGCTCCCGCCCAAGGCCCCCTTTGACCTGAGCCGTGACGTCTTGGCGGAACTCGTTCGTAACGGCGACAACGTGTACGCATATCCGATGACGGGCGCGCATCTGTGGTTCGACCGCGTTGAAGACTACGAGCGCGCCAAAGACGGCGTTCGGGAGTGAGCCGCCCGACGCGTATCGTTATCGGGCCGAACTTTTTCGGTGCCGGCAACTTCGGTGACGATCTCATGCTCGCCGGATTCCTCGATCAGGTGCCATCCGGGACACCGGTCAGCATTGTCGCGTTCACGCCGCACGACATCGAGAGCCAACGGCTCCGCTTTCCGCAGGTTGCGTGGGCCCCTGACGAGGATGCGGCTCGCGGACGCGCTCTCGCGGAGGCGGATCTCTGGCTGTGCCTCGGCGACACGCCGTTTCAGCTCGACAGCGGGCCGTGGATGCTGGATCACCTGTCCCGTGAGCTCGAGCACTGTTCCCGGGCAAAGGTGCCGATGGCGTACCTCGGCGTGGGATGCGAATCCGAGGCTGCAGCCGCCGACCCTCGCACGAAGGCGCTGCTGGCGGCTTCAACACGTGTGTGGACGCGTGACGCGCTCTCGGGGCGCTGCCTTATGGGCGTTGCGCCGAGCGCGGCGGTCGAAATCGGCTCAGATCTTGCGCATCTCGAGTTCGAGATCGGCGTCTTTCCGACCGTCGAAAGCGGCACGCTCGGATTGTTGATAGCGTACGAACAGGAAGGTTTGGTGCGGGTACCTGCGCTCGAGCAGCTGATCGAAGCGCGCGCGTCAGCGCCGACGCGCTGGCTCATTCAAGACGGCCGCATTTTCCCATATGCCGAGAGGTGGAACTACGGCGCGCTTTCGGAGGCGATTCAGCGGCGAGTGATCGTCATGCCGTTCGATTACCGCCGCGACTCGCTGGAGACATTTTTAGAAAACTTCGGCGCGCCCGAGATCGTCATTTCGACGCGCTATCACGCCACGCTCGTAGCCGGATGGCACGGCAGCCGGGTCGCTGTTGTGGCGAGGTCGGGGAAGTTGCGGGGAATTGCCCAAGATCTCGATCTTCCGTGGACCGATTCGATCGCGACACCAAACGATTTGCAGACGTTGATCGAACGCGCGCGGTTCGTTTCGCGCGACCGCCTTCGCCGGCAACACGAAAGAGCCGTCGCGATGTGCGACGCGTTCTTCGCGTGGCTCACGGCCTTGGGAGACTCTCGCAATTGACCCTCAGCCTCTTGATCTCAGGCTGCAATCCCGGTGCCGGTGGTTTGTTCGTCCTTGACTCCGGCTGTGTCAGGAACATTGACCGTCTGAGCACGCACGGGCTCGCGACCGACGATCAACTGCTGTACCGCGTCATGGGATGCCAGGAGCGCACGCAATCTGCGAGCGACCTGCTCGTGTACGATCGGTTCGGCGTGCGGCGGTTCGATCGTCTGGACGAGGTCGGCGATCCGCACGACCTCCTGCCGCGCGACGGGTACGTCGCGCTGGCGTCCTCCATGGAGAACGCCATCTACGCAATTCGCGGCGACGGCGAACGGACGACGCTGTGGAAAGCTGGAGGTCCGGAGGACTCTTGGCACGTGAACGGTCTCGTCGAGGTCGACGGCGAGCTGTTAGCGACGGCGTTCGGCACGTTTGACCAGCACCGTGCCTGGTCGCGCGACCCGCGCGCGCCCACCGGCGTGCTCGTGCGGATTCCATCGGAAGAGATTGTGCTGCGCGGGCTCACCCAGCCGCATTCGCCGCGCCGCCTCGACGGCGCGTGGCTGATCTGCAACTCGGCGCTAAACGAATTGGCAGCCTATGACGATCGCGGAACGCTGCTGCAACAGCGGGAGTTCGCCGGATACACGAGAGGCCTTGCCGTCGATGAGCGTTACATCTACGTTGGCGAGAGCGCGAGCCGGCACATCAATCGCGGTGTCGCGCAAGCCTCGCGGGTGACGATCCTCGAGCGTTCCGACTGGTCGCTCGTCGACAGCTACGAGGTCGAGGCGGCAGAGATCTACGATCTCCTGCTCGTTTCCGCCGAACTTGCCGCCGGCGCGGCAATTGGGTTCCGCACCAACGCGACGCGCGTCGAGCAGCACGATCAACTGGCGATGTTTGCATCGGTCGGCGTCGTGCCGCGCCGGCTATGGGCGGTTGGGGAGCCGCTGCCGGCGTCTTCCCTCCGCGCGTCGCTCGAAATGGAGATCCCGGTCCGGATGACGATCGACGACGTCATCATCCTGCCTTGCATCGTCACCAACATGGGCGACGCGATCTTCGTCTCTGCACCGCCGAACTCGATTCAATTCTGCTATCGCTGGTTCGATGGGTCGGGGGAGCCGGTCGGCGCTGGGGAATGGATTCACACGCCGCTTCCGCGCGCGATTCCGCCAGGCGAGTCGGTCGAAGGCGCCTTGCGGATCGGGGCTCCGCATGAGCCCGGCATCTACACGTTGGCCGTGACCCTGCTCCAGGAAGGCGTCGCGTGGTTCGACGACCACGCACCCGCGAGCGGAGTGCGCGGCGCGGTCATCGTCGCCGCGCGATGACGGCGAGGATTTTCTTTGGCCACGACTTCTTCGGCGCCGGCAACTTCGGCGACGACCTGATGCTGGCCGGCTTCTTGCGCAGGCGTATCTCGTCCGATACGCAGACGACGATTGTCGCCGTCACGCCCTACGACGTCGAGAGCCAACGACGCCGGTTCCCCGAGGTCCACTGGTTTTCCGATGGTGAGGGCCGGCGGGAAGAGCAGTTGCGGGCGGCCGACGTTTGGCTCGGCCTGGGTTCAACACCCTTCCAAATCGAGAGCGGGCCGTGGATGCTCGATCATCTCGATCGCGAACGCGAGCTCTGCCGCCGGCTGAAGAAGCCGATGCTGTTCCTCGGTGTCGGTTGCGGCTCGCCCGACGCGGTGCGAGATCCGCGGGGGCGCCGCGTCATCGAAGCGGCCGAACGGATCTGGGTGCGCGACGCGCGATCGGCTGAGGCGATCGGCTCGGTCGCTGCGCCCGACGTCGTTGAGCTGGGCGCCGACCTCGCACACATCGTCCTCGCCACGACCGCCAAGCCGCAGCCCGAACCCTCAGTGCTCGGCCTCCTGCTTGGGCTCCACGCCACCGGAATCGTCGACATCGTAGCGGTTGACGAGAGCATCGCGCGGCGTCCGCCCTGGACGACGCGCTGGCTCGTACAGGAGGCGCGCTCGTTTCCGTGCACCGAGCGCTGGAACTTCGACGGTCTCACGGAATGGGTGAAGGGCCGCGTCCGCTGCATGCCGTTCGACTACGCCCACGACACGATCCAGCAATTCGTGGCGAACTTTGGCGCGCCTGAGACAGTCGTTTCGTCCCGCTACCACGGCGCACTGATCGCAGCTTGGCACGGTTGCCGGCTCGGCGTGATCGCACGCGCGGACAAATTCCACGGCGTCGTCGCGGACCTCGCCGTTCCGTCGTCACCGGGAATCCACGCCACGGACAAACTCGAGGCGCTGGTGCGCGACGCCGTGCCGGTCGACCGGCAACGACTGGAAAGCCTGCGCGAAAGAGCCGTCGCGATGTGCGACGCCTTTTTCGCGTGGCTGCGCCTGCGCTAGACCGCGGCGGGCGTCTTCGCCGGTTTGGGGT
>Ga0302326_10005400_pt1 | contig 29139 bp, 26 predicted proteins | sample Palsa_T0_3_FD_202264 | JGI IMG/M metagenome (GOLD analysis project Ga0302326, IMG submission 202264) | Peat permafrost microbial communities from Stordalen Mire near Abisko, Sweden - Palsa_T0_3 | ecosystem: Environmental > Terrestrial > Soil > Palsa > Peat permafrost | place: Sweden: Abisko... | reverse complement strand
GGAACTGCTCACCAGGTTGGTAGGCGAGCTCACGGGACATGGTGCGGTAGTTCATAGTCGCCAGTCGCCTGACTCGATCCAGACGAGCCAGCGAGGGCAAAGAGAGCAATCGTCCCCGGACCCGTTGGCTCATTGGTCTTCTAGGCGGCACCATCACCACAACCTACCAAGTGCCCCGCGACGCTCCAGAGGGATGCCTGACTGGCTATCCCTCCCCGGCGGTATCGTGGTGTGAACTGCGGTAGCGGTGGAGACTTCTTAGCCGAGGGGCTCATGACGAGTGTGCCGGACATCTCTGTGGTCATCCCGACGCACAACCGGGCCGACCGACTGCCGAGCCTTGTCAAGTCCCTCACATCTCAGACTCTCGGTCCCGATCGCTTTGAAGTCCTTGTCGTCGACGATTGCTCGCCAGACGAGACGTGGGACACGCTCGAGTCACTCGCCACCGAGGGTGTACTACAGATCCGGACCATGCGAACAGCCGGGAGCAGCGGAGGGCCGGCGACTCCTCGCAACCTGGGATGGCGGGCATCAGTTGCACCCATCGTCGCGTTCTTGGACGACGACTGCCTTCCCGAGCCGGATTGGCTGAGGTCGGGCCTCGAGGAGATGCTGGCCCACCCGACATGGGGCGTCATGCAGGGATGCACGATCCCCCCACCCGGGACGGACATGGCAAATCTCTCGGTCTGGTCCGTGTGGCGGTCCATCACGGCTCCGAACCCGTGGTTCGAGGGCGCCAATATCTTCTACCGTCGACGGGCCCTCGAGGAGACCGACGGGTTCAACGAGGACTTCGCCACCTGGGGGGAGGACACCGAGCTCGGATGGGCAGTGGTGGATAGCGGATGGGAGCGGGGGTTTGCCCGCGGGGCGGTGGCGATCCACGAGGTCGAGCAGCGAGGGTGGCGCCACGCAGCCCGATTTGCATGGCGCGACCGCAACGTCATCCAGATAGCCGCCGCCCACCCACAATTCCGCCACGAAGCCTTCTGGCGACCGTGGGCAGTCCATCGTCGCAACGTCGAAGTGGCCGTAGCCATCGTCGGAGTGACCGCCTCATTCCGATGGAGACCGGCGGCACTTCTGGCCCTGCCCTACCTGTGGCTGCGGAGACCACCGATCCGCAAGCCAGGCTTCTTCCGCACCTGTGCACAAATTGGCGCAGTCGATGCGGCGCGTTTCGCTGGCAATGTACGCGGCTCGATCGCAAATCGGATCATCGTCCTCTGAGTGGCACTGATGCGTGCGCCAGGCCCAACTCGTGCCCCACAAGGGGTGCGATATCGTGCCTCTCTTGACCACGATCCTGGTCCTTTCCAACATGTATCCACCCCACCATTACGGTGGGTACGAGTTGTCGTGTCGCGACGTGGTCGACCGGTGGAGGGCCCGGGGTCACGAGGTCGTCGTGCTCACGGGAACCATGCGGGTCAAGGGCGTCACCGATCCCCCTGACGAGCGCCGCCGCGGCATTTGGCGGGACCTCGAGATCTCCTACAGAGACGGCGACCTGCACTCCCGCCCGTGGCGAGAACGCCTGTCGGTCGAGCGCGCCAATCAGCGGGTACTCCTCAAAGCCATGGATTCGGTCCAGCCTGACGTCGTGTCGGTATGGCACATGGGCGCCATGTCGACCGGGCTCCTCACGACACTGGTGCAAGCCTCAGTACCTCTCGTGTACTCGATTTGCGATGACTGGCCTACCTACGCGGCCAAGGTAGATCCCTGGATGAAACTCTGGTATCGCTTGCCCCGCATTGGGCGTCAAGTCGAACGCCTCGCCGGGGTACCCGCGACCCTGCCAGATGTGGGCGCCTCAGGAACGTTCTGCTTCATCAGCGGCAACACCCGGGACCACTGCGTCAAGTACTCGCCGTGGTTCTACCCCGATTCCACGGTCACCTACAACGGGATCGATCACGCCGACTTTCCCGTCGCCAATGCGCCCGATGCTCACCCCTGGCGCTGGCGCCTCGTCAACGCCGGGCGTCTCGATCCCCGCAAGGGGATCGAGACCGCGGTCCGGGCCCTCGCGCACCTGCCGGACGAGGCCACTCTGCAATTACTGCCCTCCGTCGACGACCCGTATCGGGTGCACCTCGAGAAACTTGCCGCTCATCTCGGCGTCAGCCATCAACTTCGGTCTACTAACGTAAGGCGCGCCGAGTTGCGCGATCGCTACGCGGCAGCAGATGTCTGTGTCTTCCCCACTGAGTGGGACGAGCCGTTCGGGCTCGTGCCCTTGGAGGCGATGGCGTGCGGGACACCAGTTGTCGCTACCGGCACGGGGGGAAGCGGCGAGTTCCTGGTCGACGGCGTCAATTGCCTCCGCTTTCCTGTCAAGGATCATGTGGCGCTGGCAACGGCAATTCGACGACTGGCCGAAGACCGGGACTTGCGCCGGCAGCTGGTACTAGGGGGTTTCCGCACCGCCCAAGAGCTCAACGTCGACTGCCTGGCCGCGGTGCTCGAAGACTGGCACATCGCAGCCGCGGCGCGGTTCGTCAACGGGCGTCCACCCGATCGGGTGTTGTCAACGCGGTGAGCGTAAGGATGCGGGACTAGCCCGCCGGGCCCGTGCGTCAGATCACCAGGATGCGCTGGCGTATCGAGCCGTAGAGCAGTCCCGCGGTCCGGGCGCTGTCGACCGCTACTGTCTCGACACAGCACCGCAAAAAGTGAGGTTGACGGGGAGATGGGTGCCGCAACCACATGTACGGCAGCGCCAACAAGGCCGCCGGGCGCCATTTGAGCGACACGCCGAGACCGATCGTCCCAGCCACGAACGCGGCGTCCCATCGACGGGGCGCCCACGGCCTCCAAAAGGCCTCCTCGCGGAATCCGGGATGCTTACGAGCGACCGCAACCTCGTTGCAAAGTACCAGGCTCTTGTTGATCCACCAGCTCACGTCGCGGCGACTGACGTCGTGGGTCACCACCGCATCTGACGTGAAACCACGAGACCACCCTGCATCGATGGCGCGCCACGCCGCGTAAGTGTCTTCGCAATACCACCCGCCCCACCAGTTGTAGTCCTCACCGAACCCTCCACCCTGCTCGAGTGCGGCCCGACGGTAGAAGATGTTGCACGTCTCGAAGTACGGCGTGGGATCGGTAAAGTGCGGCGAGTGCATCCACCGGTCGTCGCTCATGGCGTCCAGGTCCTCCGGCACGGTCTGGCCCTGCACCAGCCCGAGGGCGGCGTCGCCACGGAGAGCGTCGAGACCAGCGACAAGCCAACCGCGATCGGGGACACAGTCGTCATCGGTGAAAGCGACAAAGGGAGCCGAAGCCGCCCGCCACCCCAAGTTGCGAGCCGGACCGGGACCCCGGTTGCTGACGGTCCGCAGTGGGTGGAGCCGGTAGGGCAGTTCCGCCGCTAGAGATGCGAGGACGTCTCCGGTGTTGTCGCCGGAACAGTCGTCGATCACGATGACCTCGAAGTCGTCCGCTGGGATCGATTGCGAGGCGAGGGAATGCAGGAGCCGGGCGATCCGGTCAGGACGACGGTGGGTCGCGATCACGACAGAGATGACGGGCCGCGGTGGGTAGGATTCGGTCACTCGGTCGGCCCCACTTGTGCTGAGACCCCCCTGCGCGTCCTGCTTCACCCGTTCCTCCGGTATAGACCCTCCAGGAGGGGCGCGATGTGTTCGTCCCAGTCGAATTGGCGGGCAAACTGGCGGCAGCGCTCGGCGGTCTCGGGTTGGCGAGCTAGGTCCAGGCCCAGTCGCAGCGCCTCTGCCAGCGAAACCGGATCGTTCGGCTTAGCCACCGCCCCAGTGGAGGGTGTGACGAGAGACGGGGGGGCGGCATCATCCACCACCACGATGGGCGTGCCCGAGGCCAGTGACTCGATCAACACCAGCCCGAAGGAGTCGGCGATGGAAGGCAGGGCCGTCACCCAAGCCCGACCGTAACGCAGGCCTTGTTCCTCGGGCGTCCCCAACGGCAAGACCTCGACGACCCGCCGGGCCGCGGCCGGTGCGGCGGCAAGAAAGGGACCGGGATCTCCGGGACCGCTCAGCCATACTGTCAGCTCTGGTTCGCTGGCGACCAGGAGTGCCACCGCCTCTAGGAGCACTACGAGGCCCTTACGCGGTTCGGTCAGCGCACCCGAGAACAGCACCGTCGGCCGCGATGTCCGCTCTACGCCGATCGGAAACTCGGAGAGGCGGACGCCACCCGGTATCAGAGACCCTTGACGGCCCCAATCGTCTAGCAACACGTCAAGGGCGTGTTGTGACATACAGCCATACACATCAACTTCCCTGGTAAGTCGCTCCCGAACTCGACCCTCAGGATGAGACTCCCCGTACCACCAACGATAAGGGATCCCCATCTCGTCGAAGACGACACGATGCCGTCCGATGACCCGCGTACGCACGGCCGCATACGCGTCTCCCACCATCATGGCGTGGACAACGTCGAAGCGACCGAAGGCCAAGTAGGGAGCAACCCGGACACCGAACGACCGCTCGTGCCGCCACGGATCCTCAAACAGTCGGCGCAGTCGGATGGTACGGACGCCGCCATCGTGATATCGGCCGGGATGCGATCCCGATGTCAGCACCGTTACTTCGTGGTTCCTGGCCGCGAGTGCCCGCGCCGTCTCCACCACGATCCGTTCGGCGCCGCGACGAACGTCAGGCCAGCAGTAAGGGTGGGTGATGGCTATTCGCACCGCAGGGCACGCTACTGGAGGGAAAGTCCCCCACGGGAGGCGCACATCGGCCGGATCGCCGCCCTGCTACGCTGCAAGCGGTGCTTGCCCAGCTATCGGACCGCTGGCGGTTCGATGACCTGTGGCGTTGGCCCTTGCGGCGCCAACGCTGGGTGTGGGTGCTCCCGCTGGTCCTCTACGAGGTCAGCAAGCGGGAGCACGCTCATCTGCAGAAGGGCATAGAGTCCCTCTTGGCGTTGGCCCTGCTCATCCTAGTGGCACGACGTCCATACAAGGCGCTGAATGCTCTCGTCATAGTGCTGCCATTCGGCCTCCTCATTCTCTCGACACTGTACAAATACCACGTTCCGGCCATTGTCGTGCGGGGCCTGGGCTTCTACGACGAAGGGATCATTGCGGGATTGGCGGTGGTCGCCATCGTCCGGGTGCTCAAAGCGCGTCCCTCCTTCGACGGTCTCGACAAGATGACGTTCGCCTATGTGGTCCTGGGGCTCGCCTACCTTTTCCTACCCAAGCTCTTCGTCGGCACCGCCGTCGGAGCCCACCTCTCGTTCTATGCCCGGGAGTTGGGTTGGCGCAGCGATGTCCTCTATTTCGGCGTTTTCCTGATTTGCCGTCATCTCGGACTGCAGGCCTCTCAGGTATGGAACATATTCCGCCGGTTTCTCGTGGTCGACGTAGTGGTCGCGGTCATCGGGTTCTACCAGTTCCTCTTTCCGTGGTCCTTCAATCACTTGGTCGTCGACACTCTTGGGCTTCCCAAATACCAGGCCGTGGTACTGCACTCACCCTTGCTGAACCCGACCAACATCCTGGCCTTCGGCACCGCAGCAGGCGGACACGTGAGGATCGGATCGGTGCTCATCAACAATCTCCTCGCCCCGTGGTACTTCTTGTTCGGTCTGGGCATCGCTATCGAGATGATCTCTCGGGGCAAGTCGCGACCCTGGGTTGTCGCCGCCGTTCCGATCCTGAGTGTCGCTCTGCTCCTCACGCAGAGCCGCGCCGCAATCGGTGGGGGCGTTGTGGCTGTGATATATGGCCTCCGTTCCCAGCTCGGCCGGTCGATCGTGCAACGAGTGCGGATGGCCTCCATGTTCGCCCTCCTCGGTTGCGTGGCGCTGCCTGTGATCGTCTTCAGCGGACTGGGCCACCGCTTCGTCGGTTCCTCCGTGTCGAACGAAGGACACGTGACCGGTGTTCGTGAGGGCATCGAGATCATGGCTGACGAACCCCTAGGCCGTGGGCTGGCGACCGGCGCCGGAGGCGGCCAAGCGGCAGCAGGCCAGGGAGCCATCAGCCAGTCGAGCGTATTCGTCCCTGAGGACCAGTGGCTCCAGATCGGGACACAGCTGGGCGTCCTCGGTTTGGCCATCTATGTCGGGGCACTCATCCTGATGCTTCGTCGGCTCCGACCGAGAGGCCAACTCCCAGACGACCAGGACGCAAACACGTGTGCCGGAGGAGCGCGCATCGCCCTCGTCGGGATCCTGGCCGGCGGACTCTTCCTCCAACCCTTCATCGAGCCGGTCATCTCCTGGACCGTCTTCGCACTGTGCGGCCTAGCCGTCGGCGCCATGGACCAAACCGCAACCGATACAGGGAAGCAGCCCCGGGTGCTCACGACCCTGCCGATGATTCTGGCCAACTTGAGGACTAGTGTCTAAGGGTTAGTCGTACCAACGAGGCCGGATTGGTCCGCTTCGTGGCACCCCAGTCAAACCTTCCCATCTCAAAGGTGTTGTTGAGAGGACATGGAACTCCGCAGACTTTGGCTCTTGATCTGGCACCGGAAGCTTCTGATCGTGCTGATGGTTGCCGCCGCCATCGCGGCTGGCTACGAGACGACGCCGAAGGTTTCCAACTATGAGGCCGTGTCGACCCTGTTCGTCGGCGATCCTCAGTACAACGCGGGCGGCTTCTCCAGTGACCTGCAGCAAGGCACGCAGGACCTGGCCGACACATTCGCGACGATGGTGCCCTCGCTCAGCGTGGCTGAGGCCGCCGTCGAGGCTACCGGAGTAGCCCGAGCTCCGGGCCAGGTGGTCGGCGAGACCCGGTCCTTCGTGTATCCCGACACCACTCTGATCTACATCGAGGTCGTTGACCCCGACCCCGTGGTGGCTCAGAGCCTGGCCAACGGCATGGCCCAGGCGTTCGTCACCCAGATCGCGAAGCTCGACCCAGTGACGACAGACGCCAACGGCGGGGCCATCCCCGCGCAGTCGCCCGCGTCAGTCTTCCAGCTGGCCTTCCTGCCGTCCGTTCCTCTGTCCGACGGGCTAGGACGGAATCTGATCTTGTCGGGACTGTTCGGCCTGCTGGCGGCGGCAGGTCTGGTCCTGTTACTCGACTACCTCGACCTAACGGTGCGATCGCCCGACGACCTCGAGCGCCGGGTTGGGTTGCCCGTGCTCGGTGTCATTCCCTTCTACGCCGACTCGCTGGAGCAGGATTTTGTGGTGGGCACGGGCCGCCCCAGCCGAGTTGCGGGTTTGGCGAGCACCCTCGATGGCTAGGTACCGCGGTAGGTCCGTATCATCAGTTTTGCCGCTCAAACGCCGGCCATCGGAGTCTCGGTCGGGCCAAGGGGGCAACCGGACATCGTTCGAGGAGTCGTTCCGCATCCTTCGCTCGAACCTCGACGTGTCGTTGACCGACATCGACAAGCCGATTCTGATCGTGACGAGCAGCAAAGCCAACGAAGGCAAGACCGTCATCTGCACCAAGCTGGCCACCTCGTTCGCAGAGGCCGGCCAACGCGTCGTGCTAGTCGATCTCGACCTGCGCCACGCCACAGCCCACCGCCTCCTTCGCGTCCACAACGAGTTCGGAGTCTCGGATGTTCTTCTCGGCCGGCGCTCCCTCCAGGAGAGCATCCAGCATGTCGAGCTCCGGGATCCCGCTGGTCGGAACTTGTCGTCCCTCTACTTCCTCGCGACCGGGCCCGCCGTCCAGAATCCTACCGAGCTGTTGGGATCCGGTCGGACCGCCCGGCTCCTCGATGGTCTCGTCAAGCAGGCCGATCTCGTCCTGCTCGACACTCCGCCGGTCCTCCCGGTGGCCGACACCTTGGTGATCGGTCGGATCGCGTCGGGTGCGATCTTGGTCGTCGAAACCCGCACGACCCCGCTGGCGGCCGTGCAGCAGTCAAAAGACCTTCTGATTCGCAACCAAACGAGATTGCTGGGCGTGGTAATGAACAAGTTCCAGGCCCGTGACGCCCAGATCGCATACGGCTACTACGGGTACGGTTACGGGGCTTCGTCGCCGGCGGCGACCGCCCAAGATGCCGGCCCGATGGACGAAGAACCCCTCGCGCCAGCCCGTAACGGCAACGGAAGCAGCCCGGACCACTGATCTCCGGCCAGGGCACATCCAGCTGATGCGAACCGTCGTCCTGTACGCCCACGACTTGGACCCGGAAACCCCGACAGGCATCGCCCACTACTTCCGGCACATCATCCGCGGGATCCTGGAGACAGACACGTCTGAAGTTGGCATTACCTATCGCGTCGGGGCGTCTCCAAACCCCTCGGGAACCCATCGACCGCCCCCCGAGGTCCCCGTCCTGCGCCTGCCCTGGCCCCGTAAGGCACTCCACTTGGCCTGGAGCGCCAGCCGGCGCCCGCTCGCGGACCGCGCCCTTGGCCGTCCGGACCTGATCCATGTGCTCGCTCCCTTCACCCGAGTTCCCAGCCAGGCTCGGGTCGTCTACACGGTCCACGACCTTTGGCCCTTGACGTCCCCCGCCTGGTACTCGCGGAAGGAACGGTGGATGTTCGAAAAGGCCATCGGGGACGCCACTAGGCGGGCCACCTTGCTCATCGCGGACTCACAGGCGACCGCCGATCAGGTCACCACCCGTCTCGGCGTCGAAACGTCCCGAATACGAGTCGTCCATCTCGCCGTCGACGACATTTTCTTTCGTGCCCCCGACCCGGGTGAGGTCGATCGCGTGTGCCGCACGCACCAACTGGAGCCGGGGCGCTACCTCATCGTGGTCGGATCTGTCTCGACTCGGAAGAACCTGCGGCCAGTCGTCGAAGCGCTGGCCCAGATGACTCACCGATCGCCACCGGTGACCCTGGTGGCAGCCGGACCGCCGGGCATCGGTTTCGAGGCGACCCAACAGTTGGTACGCCAGCGGGGTTTGGAGGCGACGGTGCGGTTCACCGGCTGGCTTCCCCGCGAAGACCTCCCTCCGCTGGTATCGGGGGCCGCAGGCTTGCTCCACCCCTCGGCAGACGAGGGATTCGGCTTGACCCCCCTCGAGGCGATGGCCTGCGGGGTGCCAACGGCGGTCTCGAACGCCGGCGCTTTGCCGGAGGTCTGCGGAGACGCGGCGATCCTGGTGGACCCGCACGACCCCGACGCTTGGGCCGAAGCCATCAGCCGGCTGCTCGAGGACGACGACCTTCGGGCCACTCTGATCGCCCGGGGGTGCACCAGGGCTGCGGGCTTTCGCTGGCACCGAGTCGCGAGTGAAACGATCGCCGTGCACCGCGCTGCCCTCGACTTCTGATTTCCCCCGCCAGGAAGGGCAAGGTCGCTCCGGGAGCGAACCATTTGGCCTATGAAGCGGGGATTCGTGCGCTCGTCACTGCTAGATCCAGACGAGACCAAGCGGGCCAGTGCGGAGTTCGCGGCGGCGCGGCCGTTCCCACACGTCGAGCTCAGGGACACTCTGGTGGCCGAACAGCGGACCTGCCTGATCGAGGCGTTCCCTACCCCCACCTGGGAAGGCTGGCACCGCTACGGCGACGCCTACCAACAGGGGAAGATGATCTGCAACCAGATCGAGGCGATCCCCGCGTCGCTTGTCGAACTCATCCACGAGCTCCAGTCCCCGACGATGCTCGCCTACCTCGAGCAGCTGACCGGCATCGAAGGCCTGATTCCCGACCCGCACCTCGAGGGCGGTGGCCTCCATCTGAGCGGCCCGGGCGGCATTCTCGCACCGCACACCGACTTCCACATCTACCCCCGGCTGGGCGTGTACCGCCGGGTAAACGTCCTCCTCTATCTCAACGAGGGGTGGGAAGAATCGGACGGCGGTTGCCTGGAGTTGTACGAGCCCGGCGCCACAGCACCGGCCAAGATCGTCGTACCCGCTTGGGGGACGTGCGTGATCTTCCGAACCGACGACCGTTCGCCGCACGGTTTCTCGACCCCGGTCGTTGGCGATCGGTGGCGGCGCTCGATCGCCCTGTATTACTACACGGCCGAGGAGCCAGAGCGATACAGCGGTGACATGAACACCTACTGGCAGCGCCTCCCCGTGACGACCCGTACGGCCCGGGCCCGGCAGTGGGCGTACGAGGCGTTGCTGCTCGGCTCGCGGGGTCTCGGATTCTTCGCCCACCGGATCGACCCGAACCTCTCACGCCGCCGAAGGGACCGGCCCTGATGGTGATGTTCAGGATTCCAAGTCCCGTTCCCGGGCGAGATCGGCTACCCGGGCACGACCGCGCCGCACCCCCTCCCGATACGCCTGGTTGATCTCGGCCCGGTAGTGCAAGGCCCTGATCCGATCAGAAGGCGTCACCTTGGCCACCGCCGCCACCACATGGCGGGCTCCCGTGCGCCATCGCCGTTGACCCTCCACGTCGGCTGGCACGTCGAAGGGAGCGTCGGGCTGCACCACCCGCAGCACGGTCACCGACTCGCCTACCTGGCCCATCCGACGGCAGAAGCCGTCGAGCTCCATGGTGCGGGCGTGCCAGGCCAGGGCGTCCGGCCGGTAGTCAAGCCGGAAACCCTGCCGGCTGAGCCGGAAGCCCAACTCGACGTCTTCGAACGCCGGGTATGGGAACCGCTCGTCGAACCCTCCCACCGCACCAATCATCGCCGCTGAGAGGCTGAGGTTGCAGGTGTAGAACGCGTCCCACGGTCGCTCGATCCGGCCCTCCCGCATCCAGGTGCCATAGGAGAACTGCAAGTCGGTCGAGTCGAGCCACTGCATAAATGGCGTGACTCGCAGCCCGGGAAGCCACTGAACCAGCCCGACCACACCCAGGAGGCCGTCGGTGTCGGTGTGGTAGCGCAAGTGGACCGGGATGAGGTCGGGCGCGGCCACGATGTCATCGTCGACGAACAGCAGGAGCGGGCTCCTGGCCGCCGCGATTCCCCGGTTCCGGGCTGCGGCTGGCCCGCAGTTGACGTCCTGCACCAACCAGCGAAGCTGCGGCCAGGCGCTGGACAGCTCCTCCAGGACCTCCCGCGTCTCCGGTCCGGAGGCATCGTCGACCACCACCACCTCGAACCGATCGGGGTCGAGGTCCTGGGTCGCGAGCGAGCCCAGGCACTTCGCCAGCAACGACGGCCGCCGATAGGTCGGCACCACCACCGTGATCTCAGGGCCACCCGTATTGGTCATACGCCAGCCACACTTGTCTCGCACCCGGCTGGGGGTCAAGCCGCTCCAGCTGCCAACCTGGGGCGCGACCGGCTTCCGGTTAACCTCAGGTGGTGCTGACCACCACGCGCTCCCGTACCAACCGGCCGCGGGGAACGACGGCACGTCGGTGATACGAGTAGCCATCGACGCACGAAGGCTTCAAGATCGCCCCATCTCCGGGATAGGTCGAGGGATCGCCAACCTGGTCCCCTACCTGGCAACCCGAGCAGAGGTTTCCCTCCTGACCGACGGCGGGCGCCCGCAGCCGCCAGGTCAGGACGGGTGCGAGACGATCCCACTTGCTGGGTTCGGGAGGCTCCCCGAGGTGGTCTGGCTGCAGGTGAGCGTGGCCCGCTGGCTGCGACACTTCGACGGTGTCTTCCACGGCACGTACAACGCCATTCCCTTGGCATCCGACACACCTTCTGTGGTCACGATCCACGACCTCTTGTGGATGCACCACCCGGGGGACCTCTCCGCACCACGACGGGCGTCGTTTGGCCTTCAGGCCCGCTCTTCAGTGCATTCGGCGCGAGTCGTCGCGACCGTGTCCGAGTTCGTTCGGGAGTCGGTCATCGAGGTGTACCACATCACGCCGGCAGGGGTGGTAGTGACCCCCAACGCCATCGACCCGATCTTCTCGCCGGAGCGAGTCTCCGACACCAAGCCGCTGTTGCGGCGCTTCGGGATCAACAGGCCGTACGTGATGGCTATCGGCGGAGCCAAGCGCCGCTGCCTCGCGGTCGCGATAGAGGCGTGGAGGCGGGCGGCATCGGACCCCCGGTCCGGACGACCCCAACTCGTGGTGGTCGGGCCGCAAGCTCCGCCACCGGATCCTGGAATCATCTATGCCGGTCGGGTTGACGACCCGGACTGGGCGGCTCTGCTGGCGGGCGCGATGGCGTTCTGCTACCCGACACGCTACGAAGGGTTCGGCATGCCCGCCCTCGAAGCGGTCGCATCAGGGGTCCCGATCGTCTGCGCTCCCGTTGGGCCGCTTCCGGAGATCCTGGGAGATGCGGCGGAGTGGTGCGCCACGCCCGGGGTCGCCGACATGGCTGGCGGCTTGCTGCGGGTCCTGGTTGACCGCGCCCGCCGAGAGGAACTTCGCACCGCGGGACTGGCTCGGGCCGCGGCAGCGCCGACCTGGGCCCACAGTGCTGACGTGCTGAGCGCCGCCTACGAGAAGGCAGCCCAGTGACTGGTCTGGACCCCACTGCGACAACGGGGTCGGGGCCAACCGTCTCGGTGATCGTCGTGACCTGGAACAGCGAGGAGGTGATACAGGGCTGCATCGACTCCCTTCTGGACACGCTCGATGCCCGGGAATGGGAGTTGATCGTCATCGACAATGCGTCCACCGACGGCACCCTCGCGGTCGTACGGTCGTTGCAGCGTGGCGCCACCGTGATCGCCAACGCGACCAATGTCGGGCTGGCGGCGGCCAACAACCAGGGCCTCGACGCGGCCACGGGTTCGCTTCTCCTGATCTGCAACCCCGACGTCATCTTCAAGCCCGACTCCGTGACGGCGTTGGCGGCAGTGATGGATCGCCATCCCCGGGCCGGCTGGGTCGTGCCGAGACTGGTCTACGAGGACGGAACGCTGCAGACCAGTGCCGGCGACCTCCCCAGCCTCACCGAGACCCTGCTGGGCCGCCAACTGAGCCGGCGGCGACAGTCCGGGAGCTGCACCGGATTTTGGTGGGACGGATGGGCCCACGACGAAGAGCGGACGATAGGACGCGGCCACGAGTCGGCCTACCTCGTCCGTCGGAGCGCAATCGATGACGTAGGCCCGCAAGATCCCCGGTACGTCCTCGACTGGGAGGGTCTCGACTGGACGGACCGCTTCCGCCGGGCCGGCTGGGAAATCTGGTTGGCTCCTGGTGCGGAGGTCGTCCATCTCGGCGGCAACAGCATCCGCCAGGTGCCCTTCCGGTCCACCGTGTCAGCGCATCGGGGCATGTACCTCTTCTTCTCCTCCCGCCGGCCCCCGGCTTGGAAGCCGGCCCTGGCGGTGGCTTTCACCCTGCGCGCCAGCGTCAAGCTGGCGCTCACAGCCGTCGGGATCCCGCTGTACCAGCGCGCGTACCGGAACCAGCAGAAAGGCGCACCGACGCAGGAGATGCCGCGCAGCCGGCGTATATCTTGAGCTTGGTGAGCGAGACCCCAAGCGTTTCAGTAGTGATCGCCTCTCTGGACGGGGCCCTTCACATCCGAGAACAACTCGACAGCATCGCTGGCCAGACGGTCGAACCCCTCGAGATCCTCGTTGGTGACGACGGCTCCACCGACGAGACGCTCGATATCGTCCGGCGCTTCGCGACAACAACCAACATTCCGCTCCATCTGACCATCAACGATGAGCGACTGGGCTACGCCGAGAACTTCCTCCGCACCGCCACCGCGGCCAAAGGGGCCTTGATCGCCTTCGCCGACCAGGATGACGTCTGGTTTCCGGGCAAGCTGGCTGCGGCGGTCCGAGCCTTCGAGGCTCCCGATCTCGCCCTGTGGGTTGCCGGTTGGCAGATAGTCGATGAGCGCCTGGTACCCGTGCCTGACCGATGGCTGCACACCGGGTTCGCGCAACGCTCGGCCCTCGCTTACCCGATGCACGTCGCCCACGGGGCTCGCATGGTGTTCCGTTCCAACCTCCTCACCTATTGTCCGGCGGAGGGAAGGGCCCGGTCCGTCTACGGCGACCGGCCCGCCCACCATGACGAGTGGGTGATGTTCGCCGCTCACGTCATGGGTCGGGTCGACTGGCACCCGGAGCCGCTGATGATGTACCGCCGGCACCAAAATGCGGTGTCGGCCGTGTGCCCGCCGATCCCGCCGCGTCGGTACCTCCTGCGCGCCGAGGGGGAAGCGCTGAGCGACGGCGTGGAGTTGGCTGCACGGGCCCGGTCGCGTTACCTGCTGTCCAGGGCCGCCGCGCCCGAGTGCCAGGCGGTCAAGTCCCAGTTGCTCGAGGGTGCTCGCTACTACGACCAGCTGGTACCCCGGCTGGGGCGCCGGGCCGTGACCCGCATGGCCCCGGAGCGCATCCAGCGCCTCAAGGGGCTGACCGCCAGCGTCGCCCGCGGCGACTACCGGCCGCTCAGCCGGGGCGGTCTTGGGGTGTGGACCCTTCTGCAGGACGGGTACGGCATCGCCCGGTGATGCCAGGTGCGGGTGTGGCGCGCCACGCCGCCCCGGACCTCAGCCCTCGCCCAGCTGTTCGGCCACCTCGGACACGTCCACCACCGCGGGCAGCGTCTCTCCCCGAAATAGTCCCGCGCTGGCGCCGTAGCCGTAGAGGGCGTGATCGGCCAGGAGCACGGCCGCCGCGGTGTAGGTGCTGCGCTCACCGCCCGGATAGCGGACGCACTCGGGGTGGACGCAGCCAGTCCAGTAGGCACCCTCGTCGTCGCGCATGTGCCGGGTCCAGTCGAGCAGCGTGGTAGCCCGGGTGCGCATGCCGATGGCCTCGAGAGCCATCACGCATTCCGCCGTCTCCGCGGCGGTGACCCAGGGCTGGTCGGATACGCAACGCACCCCTACGCCCTCCAGCACGAACTCCGACCACCGGGTGTCGATCCGCTCCCGGGCCCGCTCCCCCGAAAGAGCGCCGGAGAGGATGGGGTAATACCAGTCCATGGCCCAGCGGTCCTTGGGTGCAAACGAACCAGGCCGGTGCACGATGGCTTCGACGATGCGGTCCGCCGCCAGCTCCCACTCCGGTCGCTCGAAGCCGAGCTGCTCCGCGACCGCCACCGCGACGCGCAGGCTGTGGTGGATGGATGAGGTGCTCGTCAGTAGGGCGTAGCGCCCGAGGTGGCCGTCGGGGTCCATCGACCACAGCACCTCACCGCCCGGTTGCTGCAAGCGCAACACGAACCCGACGGCGGCCTCGATAACCGGCCACATGGCCTCCAGCAGGCCGAGGTCACCGGTGCACAGGTAATGCCACCACGCCCCGGTGGCGACGTACACGCCAACGTTCGGGTCCCGCCGGGGGTCCTCGATGCCCTCAGCCAGGTGGTAGCGGCACCAGGTCCCGTCGGGCAGCTGCGTCGACGCCAACCACTCGAAGGCCAGGTCGGCTTCGTGGCGACGGCCGGCCAGCACCAATGCCATGGCCGACTCGGTATGGTTCCACGGATCGGCGTGCCCGCCCGGGAACCACGGGATCATCCCGTTGGGTAGCTGGATCGAGGCGATCCACGACGCGGTCTCGGACACCGCGACCGCGGTCAAGGGTCCGCTCATCCCGGTTTCCGGACGTAGACGACGACGCTCTTGCCGAGGATCGGGTTGAGCAACGCCTCGGGAATCCGGGTAAACGGCGGGTGCGAGGTGATGTCCCACACCAGAACCCGGTGATAGGCGCGCACCAGCGGATGGCCGTCGTCGCGGACGCCGACGATCGCCCGCAGCCACCAGTACGGAGTATGAAGGGCGTGGGCGTGATGGGCGCCGTAGCACTCCAAGCCAGCCGCGCCCAGGCGATCGACGAGAGCGGACCGCCGGTAGATCCGAATATGACCGCCCGGAGTGTTGTGGTAGTCGTCGGAGAGCGCCCAGGTGAGCAGCTCCGGCCACCAGCGGGGAACGGTCACCGCCATGGTTCCGCCGGGACGCAGCACCCGGGCCAACTCGGACATGGCGATCCGGTCGTCGGGGATGTGCTCGAGCACCTCCGCCGCTATCACCCGGTCAAAGGCATTCGAGGAAAAAGGAAGGCGCAGCGCGTCACCGACGATCGCGGTGCCTACCCCACCGCGCGCCGCCACGGCGGGCTCCTCGGAGGTGACGGCCTTCATCATCCCGGACACGTCCTTGACCTCGCCGGCGTCGGCGTCGAGGGCTGTGACCAGCGCGCCCCTCCGCATGGCTTCGAAGGCGTGGCGCCCGCCACCTGAGCCGAGGTCGAGCAGACGGTCACCGGCCTGCACCCCGAGACGCTCGTAGCGAACGGTCAGCACGGGGGCAGCGAGGATGATCGGTTGGCCCGGTGATGCTCGATGATCCAGCGATAACTGTCCGCGGTGGCGGCCGCGCAGGCCTGCCAGGTAAAGCGCTCGAGGACCCTCCGCCGGGCGGCCTCGGATAGCCGGGACGACAGCTCGGGGTCGGCCATGATGGTGGCGATGGCCAAGGCCAGCGCGCCGGGGTCGCCGGGCGGGACCAGCAGACCCGTCACCCCGTCCTCCCCTACGACCTCTGGGAGAGCGCCACCCGTGGTCGCCACGAGCGGCACCCCGCACGCCATGGCTTCGACAGCTGGCAAAGAGAACCCCTCGTAGAGCGACGGGACGACGGCCACGCTGGCTTCGGCATACAGCTCGACCATCCGGTCGTCGCTCACGGCGGACTCGAACGTCACGGCTGCCGACACGCCCAGGCGTTCGATCGCGGCTGCCACCGGACTGTCGGCCCGTAGGCGGCCGACGACGACGAGGTGGGCCTCGGGCCGCTCGGTTCGCAACTTGGCCAGCGCCTCGACGAGCGGCAGCAAGCCTTTGAACGGGACATCTGCGCTGGCGGTGGTCATGATGCGGCCCGGCACCCGGGCGATCTCCGGATGCGGCCGGAAGTGGGTGTGGTCCGCGCCGATTGGGACCACCTCGAGCTGGTTGGCACCGATGCCGTACTGCTCGACGATGTCCCGCTTCGACGACGACGACACCGTAAGGATGCGGGGGATCTGCCGCGCCACCTTCTTCTGCATGGCCAGGAAGCCGTACCAGCGTCGCAGGGTCAATCGTCGCCGCCAGTTCTCGGCGTGCTCGAGATCGAGGCCACGATCGACCGTGAGGGGATGGTGGCACGTGCCGAGCAGGGGCCAACCGTCGGCCATCACCCCGAGCAGCCCGGTGCCGAACGTCTGGTTGTCGTGGACGACGTCGTACTGGCCGGCCCGGGCGGCCAGTATCCGGCGGACCCGCCAGCTGAAGGTCCGTGGTTCCGGGAAGCCCGCCGTGCACATGAGCGCGAACTCCGCGATATCGATGCGGGTATGGAACTCCCACGGCATCGGGACTCGAAAGGGGTCGGGCTCGCGATACAGGTCAAGGCTGGGCACCGGCACGTAGGCCACCCCGTCGTCGAGGACCGGCCAGGGTTGGCCGGCGAAAACCGTCACTTGGTGGCCGAGGTTGACCAACTCCCGCGACAGGTAGCGGGTGTAGACCCCCTGACCCCCGGAGTGCGGGTTGCCGCGGTACACCAGGAGCGCAATCCGGAGCGGGTCGTTCCTGGTCATAAGGCACAGACTGTTGTCGCCCGGGGTCGCCCGGTCAAGCTGGGGACAGCAGCTCGGCCAGCCGAGTTGTCATCCCCACCAGTTGTTCTCGGGTTCTCTGGTAGTCCTTCGGGCGGCCACCCATGGGGTCGGAAACGTCCTCGGATAGCGGCAGGCCCGTCAGGCTGGAGCGCAACCGGCCAGCATGCAGGCGGCGAACCCACTCGCGTACCGCTTCGATCCGCTGGCGCGGACCGACGGTCTCAGCCCGGCGCAGCAGGTCCGCAAACGTGAAGGCCCGCTCCCATTCGGGGGGCGCCATAACGGTGAGCTCGACGACATGCTGCCGGGTCATGCCGACGATCAGGTCGGCGGCCCCAATCGTGGTGGGGCTGAGTGGCCGGCTGCGGTGGCCCGACAGATCGACACCCACCGCCCACATGGTCTCGAGCGCTTCTCGGGGCGGGGGGACGCCCTCGGACATGAAACCTGACGATTCGACGGTGAGGGGGCTGCCGCGCTCGTCGAGGCGGGCCCGGAGCAGAGCGGCGGCGATCGGCGATCGGCACTGGTTGCCTGTGCAGACAAACAGCACCCCGATTCGTGGGAAGGCGTTGGTAGTCACAGGTGGGATCCCGGAGGTCTCATGAGCTCGGTTTCGGTCCACGTCGCGTTCGTCGGATCCCAGCCGGGGCCAACAGCCAGGCCAGCCCGACCAGCAAGGCGGCCGCAATCGCGATCGGCGCGTCCCCGATGTTTACGTAGACGGTTCGGCCATCCTCCCGGGGGACCGTCGCCGTCAGGACCTGTTGCTCGTCGAGCGCCGTCCGCTGCAGGACTCGGCCGGTGGGGTCGATGACCGCGGTGTAACCGGTGGGCGTGACTTGCAGGACCCAGCGTCCCGTCTCCCACGCCCGCAGACGCGCCGCCGCCAGCTCCTGGGTGGGAACCTCAGTGCTTCGGTACGAGGCGGTGTTGGTGGGCACGACGAGGATCTGCCCGCCCGCCCGGACCGCCCCCCGGGCCCGGCCATCGAAGAACACCTCGTAGGAGATCATGACCCCGATCGGACCGGCAGGTGTCCGCAGGATGCCAGGCCCGTGGCCGGGTATGGCGTCGTAGGGGACGTCTGCCAAGTTGAAGAACCGCTCGACCAGCGATCGGTCCGGCACGTATTCCCCGAATGGGACCAGGTGGTTCTTCACGTAGGTGTCGACGATTTGTCCATCCGGGGCCCAGGCCACCACTTCATTCAAATAATGGCTCACGCCCACATCCTGCTCGACCCCGACGAGCACGGTTGCGTGGAGGAACTGAGCCATCGACGCCACCTCTGAGGCGTCCTCCGTGGTCGTAAACGGGATATGGCTCTGGAGCACACCCTCAGGCCAGACGACCAGATCGAACGGTGGCGAGAGGACGTCGCTGGCGGCCAAGTGGCGCTCGAAGACCACTTGGGGGTCGGTGAAGATCGCCCTCGTACCCCTCGGCCCGCCGCCTTGGACCAGCGCCACCCGGAGCGGCAGGAGGTGCCCCCCCGCCCCCGAAGGCGACCAGGCCGCGCCAGCCGAGATCGCCAGCAGCAAGCCCGCCAGCCCGGCAGCCGCACCCGTGCTCCGCCAGGCATTGCGCCGGCCAGCCACATCCGAGATCCGCGCTGGTCGGGCCGCAAGCCAGCTCCGCGCCGCCTGCCCGAGCTCGGCGATGGTCACGCCGGCAAGGACCGTCACGCCGGTCAGGAGCAGGCTGCCACCGAGCCGGAGCACGGGTGCCAAGGGTGATCCGGCCTGGCCGAGCGCGATGCCGTCAAGGGGAAAGCCCCCTATCGGATAGCGATCGCGAGCCCAATCCGCCAGCATGAAGGCAGCTGGAAGCCCTACCGCCACGCCCCGCCGGCGTGTGGTCGGGACGAGCATGATGGCGACGATCGTGAAGAGGGCGCTGATCACGATCAGGGCGATCCAACCGGGTATCGAGAACTCGTGAACCCACCACAAGCCGAGGCCGTACTGTCCGACGCCGGTTGCGGAGCCCAGGGCGGCTCGGGCCCGCACGGGCCGGCCCCGCAGGAGCAGGGCCAGACCGGCGAACCCCAGCCACGCCAACGGCCACCAGCCGAACGGCGGTACCGAGAGGCCTATCAGGACGCCGCAACCAAGACCGGCGGCTAGCCAGCCCCACCATCGCCAGCGCGCCGGACGGAAGGCCATTTAGCGCCCTCGCCGAAACAACTGCTGCGAAGAGAAGGCGGCGCGCACAGGTTGCGTTGGCGGGGGCACTAGGAGAAGATCGTGACGCGCCCGGCGCCGCGGAGCCAGTCGGCGCGACCCACCCCGTACCATAGGCGGGTCATGATCTCGATTGTTATGCCCGCCCATAACGAGCAGGGTTATCTGGAGCCGGCGGTCAAGTCGGTGGTCGCCGGTATACGGGACCGGGAGCTGCTCTTCGAGCTACTGGTGGCCGAGAACGGGTCGATCGACGCCACCGGCGAGGAGGCGAAAAGCCTGGCCAGGACCTATCCGGAGGTCCGAGTCCTCCGGGCGCCGGTCGCCGATTACGGACGAGCCCTCAAGACCGGCTTCCTCGCGGCCAGTGGTGACATCGTGATCAACTTCGACGTGGATTTTGTCGATCTTCTCTTCCTCGACCGCGCCTTGGACCTCATGGCGACTGGTGATCCGGCGATCGTCGTGGGGTCCAAACGGAGCCCGGGTGCGGACGACCAGCGGCGCGCCGGCCGCAAGACCGTCACCGCAGTCTTCTCTCTTGTGCTGCGCAAGGGATTCGGGCTCAAGGTCACCGACACCCACGGACTCAAGGCATTGCGGCGCGCCGCACTGCTACGACTGGTCGAGACCTGCCAGTTCGGAGGAGACATCTTCGACACGGAGCTGATCCTTCGAGCCGAACGGAGTGGGCTGACAGTGCTGGAAGTCCCCGTCGCCGTCACCGACCAGCGTCCGCCGCGAACGTCGATCACCCGCCGCATCCCGCGATCGCTCGTGGGCTTGGTCCGCCTGCGCCTGGCCCTTCGACACCGCGACCCCGCGGGCCTCGGTTGACCGCGCGGGTCACGGTGATCGTGCCGGTTCGCAACCGGCGCGACCTGCTGGCACGACTACTCGACAGCCTCGCCCAACAGACCTTCCACGACTTCGAGGTGGTGGTCGTCGACGACGGGTCGACAGACGGCGCCGATGTGGAAGCTTCAGGCCGGGAGATCGCCGGGCGCCCGGTCCGGCTGATGCGCTCAGGGGGGGCCGGGGCGGTGGCCGCCCGACGGCTCGGCGTTACCGGGTCCAGCGGCGAGATCCTGGCCTTTACCGATAGCGACTGCGTCACCCACCCGGAGTGGCTGCAAGCCGGAGTGGCCGCCATCGACGCAGGCAACGACATGGTAAATGGGTTGACCCGGGCCGCTCGTCAGGTCGGACCTCTCGAGCGGAGCCTGGAATCGGCCACCGAAGGTCTCTACCCGACCTGCAACATGTTCTTCACGCGCTCCACCTACGAGCGTTTCGGCGGGTTCGACGAGCAGGCGAGGGACCGACTCCGTTTTCGCGTAAACCAGCGAGCCCGGGGTACCGGCTTCGGGGAGGACACCATCTTTGCCTGGCACATGATCCGGGCCGGCGTGGCTTACTCACATGCGCCCGACGCCATCGTGGTGCACCACGTATTCCCGGCCGACCCGGTCGAATGGTTGAGCCGAGGTGTGCAGATGGCCGCGTTCCCCGCTCTGGTCCGTGAGGTTCCCGAGCTGAAGAAGACCCTGCTCCGCCGGTCCGTGCTTCTCGGCTCGCGCAGCCGGATTCCTGCCTACTCGGCCGCGGCCGCCCTCGCCCTCCGCGCACCGCGGCTGGCGGCCGGGTGCGCCGCCTGGTGGGCGCTGTGCCGACTGCGGGATCTGCGCCGGGTGCCGCAATCCTGGCCCAGCCGGGTGGCCTGGCTGCCCGCCGAGATGGCGCTGGACGCGGTCGTCGGCACCGCTTTGGTCGTCGGAAGCGTCCGCAGCCGGACCATCGTCATCTGACCAAGCGATCCTGGTGGCCAGATCCCGGACGACGAGTGGGGTACCCTCTCGCCAAATGGAGCCCGAAGGGACCCCACAAGACAGCCTGGACGTGCATCTCCGCTGGCCTGGGAGTGGGCCGGGCCCGACGGTAGCCAACGACGTTCGACGAGGCGAGCGCGACGCTCGGGCGGTCGGGGCCGACGACGGGGAAGTTGACGAAGATGGCGGCGCCCTGAGCAGCGGGCCGGATTTTCGCCACCTCCCGGAGCCAGTCTTCGTGACCAGCGCCGACCCGGGTCACGCCGCGTTCGCTTCCATTGCTATTCGGTTAGACGCCCTTTCCAGCGCCACCACCATGCTGAGGACGGTCGTCAACGACCGGTTGAGTGACTACAGCGAGCGGGTGGAGCGGGCGCAATCGGCCGGCGGCCGCGAGTTCGAGGACCAGCGCCGCCTCCAGGAACGCGCCTGGTCCGACATCCGGACGGCGCTGAGTGCCAGCGAGGAGGCCCTGTCCGTCCTCAAGCGGGCGTCTGCCGGTCTCCTCGACCGGCTGGCCGAGTTCGACGCCAATCAGGAGAGCCGGCTGGACAAGGTCAGCGAGCACATCGAGCAGCTCGACAAGACGGTGAACAGTCTGGTGACCAAGCCAGCCGTGGACGTCACACCGGTCATCGAGGGTCTCGCCACGCTCCAGGCGCAGCTGGGGCCAGCCTTCCGTGCCGCCACGGAACCCGATCGGGCCGCGTTTGCCGCTCTCCTGGACAAGGTGAGCGTGATCGACACCAATCAGGAAGCCCGCATGGACCGGGTCAGTAAGCACATCGAACAGCTCGCCAATGCCGTGTTCGCCCTGAGCGCCAAGCCGGAGATCGATCTCGCCCCGATCATCGAGGGCCTGGGGGCCGTTCCCGACTCCACCGACATCTTCACGGCCGTCGCCGAGGAGTTGCAGCAAAGCCTCGAGCGCCAGGCGGCGGCTCAGGCTGAGGATCTGGAGCGCATGGTGGACACCATCGAAGACCTCGGGCGGACGGTGGCGGCGGCGATCGTCCCACCCGCCCCCGACCCCACACCCGACCTCCTCGCCGGCCTCCAACGCCTCGCCGACAAGATCGACACCCTCCCCCAGCCCGCCCCCGACCTCCTCGCCGGCCTCCAACACCTCGCCGACAAGATCGACACCCTCCCCCAGCCCGCCCCCGACGTCGTCGCCGGCCTCCAACACCTCGCCGACAAGATCGACACCCTCCCCCGGGCCGCCCCGGGGCCCCCACCGGACCTCCTCGCCGGCCTCCAAGACCTGGCGGACAAGGTCGAGTCCCTGCGTCGGCGAATCGCGCTGCGGGCCCGTCAGGAACCGTTGCTCGACGAGGCTGCCATCGACGCGCTGGCAGACGCCATCGCCAGCAGATTGGCCCCTGTTTCCCCTCCCGATCCCGACTTGCAATCACCCGGTCGTAATCGCCGAGGGCGTCGGGAATGAGTGCCAGCCGCTCAGCTCGCACACGCAGCGGGCGGCGGCACCGACCCGGATGGATGTGGCCGCTCGTGTGGTCACTTGCGATCCTCATTGCCCTCGTCGGCATCGTCAGCGTGGTCGCCCTCCTGCACGCCGTCCGCCTGGAAAAGCGGGTCGACACCCTGCCGACCATCATCCAGAACGCCGAGACATCGGCCGAGGACGGCCAGCTTCTCGTCGCCCAGCAGGACCTCACGCAGGCCCAGAACACCCTGACAGCCGTCAACTCGTCGCTCTACAACAGCCCCGACTTCGCAGTCGTAGACCTGCTTCCCGTGGCCCGGCAGAACATCGACGCCATCCGCAACTCGGTGGCGTTGGGGCTCCAGATGATCGGTGGCGGCGAGCAGATCCTGCGAGCGGCAGCACCGTTGGAAAGCGCGAGTGGTCATCTCGACGTGCCCCTCGATCACGGTCAAGTGCCGCTGGCTTCCACAGAGGCCGTCGCCACGGCGATCACCTCGGTGCTCACCACCCTGCCGGCGTCAGCCGATCCGCCCAGCCAGAGATTCGTCCTGGGACGGGTCCACTCCCTGCAGGAGCGGATCTACGGACAGGCGATCAAGCGACGCCAGGAGCTGCAAACGGTTGGAGCCTCCCTACAGCTACTGGATGACATGGCGGGTGCCAACGGCGACCACCGGTACCTCATCGCAGTGGCGAACAGCGCCGAGATGCGGGGCTCCGGAGGCATGATCCTTTCGTACGGCGTGATCACATCCCATGCTGGCACGATCACCCTCGGCAACTTTGGCAACATCAACGAGCTCACCCTCACGCAGCCCGAGACCAAGGTCATCTTCCCTTCCGACTTCACCAAGTCCTACCAAGATCTTGGCCCTACGCTCAACTGGCGCAACGCCAACATGATGTCGGACTTCACGATCGACGCGCCGGTCCTGGAGGCGATGTACGCCCAGGCCACCGGGTTGCCGGTCGACGGGGTGATCCAAGTCGATTCGGCTGGACTGGGCGCCATCCTGGCGGGCACCGGGCCCGTTCAAACCGCTGACCTCGGACAGGTGACCGCTGCCAACGTGGTGCCGCTCACACTCAGCCAGGCCTACCAGCTGTACCCGAACCGCCAGGTGCGCCAGGACTATTCCGGCGAGGTCGCCCAGGCTGCCTTCGCCCAACTCCTCTCCGGCCGGTTCGCCGGGTTACGACCTCTGGGCGCGGCTCTCGTCCAGGCCGGCAAGGACCGCCACGTACTCATGTACACCAGCGACCCAACGGATGAGTCGATCCTCGGTTTCCTCGGCTTCAACGGCGCCCTTCCAGCCCCGAGCGTCGACTTCGCGCAGCTGACGGTCCAAAACTTCGGGGCCAACAAGCTCGACTACTACCTGCGTAGTTCGGTCTCGCTCACCGGAACCCCTCCGTCCGACCTCGGCAGTCAGATGACCGCCACGATCGACCTGTCCAACGGCGCTCCGGTCGGTCAAACCAGCCCGGTGGAGGTGTTCGGCCCCAACGTTCCCGGGGGGCAGGCCGGCGAATACGAGGGACTGGTGACGCTCTACGTGCCCCACGACTCGTATTTGCGCGCCAGCCAGACCGACTCGTCGGTCACCACCGCACCGGCCCAGTCGACGCAGAATGGCGTCACGACGATCACCTTCACCGTCTCCATGCCAGCCGGGACCGGAAGCCAGGTCGTCCTCCACATCGCGATTCCCCCGACGTCGTCACGGACCGGGCTCTTCGAGTTCGTGCCGACGCCCAGGGTGATCCCGACTGCCTATCTGGAGAGATTCGCTTAAAAGCGCGGAAGTGACATATGGGCACTCGGGATCCACGGCGAAGCTTGACGCGAACTGGTAAGGTCAAGGAGGATGTAGCCTACGGGCAGCGAACTGACTAACGGGGTCCGAGCCGTCGGCAACGCTCGTCGACAGCAACGATCGAGGTGGGAGTGAACACACGGATGTCCAAGTCAGCGCTCTTCAAAGCAATCGGCCGGCGGAGCGTGGCCGCGACCGCACTGCTGAGCGTCGGGGCTCTGTTGGGATTGCTGATCCCAGTGCTGGTCGATTCGCCTGCCGGTGCCACCTCGCTGCCGCGGGCCGCGGCCGTCAGCCCGTGCCCGACAGATCCTTACACCGGCTCCACGATCGCGATCTGCACGACCACCACGACCAGGTTCACCTCCCCCTACCATCTCACGCTGATCATCAGCTACGCCGCCACGGCGGATGGCGGGATCGTGAGCTGGCAAGCCTGCGGCTTCCCGGCTTCGGCGGTGGGCACCCTCGTCCAGCTCTATTTCGGCGGTACCATCCAGACGGAAGCCGGCGGGAGCGGGCCAATCCTGGCAGGGGGATGCACCTCTGAGCCGCAGTTCCCGGTCTGCGACCCGACCGGCACTTACACGGCCCAAGGCGTCGACGCCCAAGCGGACCTGACGGCGACCGATTCTCCGGAGGGCACGCCCGCAGAGGTCGTCATCGCCGCCAGCACGTGCGCCAGCGCCGCCAGCGCCGCCGGTGCGGGCAGCAGCGGCACCAGCAGCAACAACAGCACCCTGGCCTTCACCGGAACCAACATCATAATTCTCATCGTGATCGCCGGGCTGCTCATCGCTGTGGGATATACCATCGTCCGCCTCAACCGGCAGCGTCGACGCGCGAGCTGACTCGGCCAACATCATGCGAGCTGGGGGGCGCGCCACGACCAACAAAATCAGAAGGGCCCTTGTGATCGCGGAGGAGTCCCCAGCCTCTTTTCCTGCTGGCACGGTAGGTCTGGCAACGCCGCGCCCCGTCGACCGTATCGACGAAATTCGCCAGGTCCGCCCGGTCGGCGGAGCGACCACGCGTCGGTCTCCAACGTGGCTGCGCAGGCTCACTACGTGGCAAGCAGCCAGCCGCCATCCCCTTCCTGTCTTCCTTGACACCGCCATCACGGCGGGCGCCGTGCTCGTGGTTACGGACTCCGCACCGGTTGCGCTAGTGAGCGCGGCGACGATGGTCGCGGCCGGGCTCGCCTTTGGGATCTGGAAGTACCGGACCAGCCTGGAAACACAGGGTGTGACCTGGTACGCCCGACCGTTGTCTGTCGCCCTGGTAGCCGTCGGGCTCACGACCTACGCCAGTGGATCCGGTGTCTCGGGCTGGCGTGCGGTGCTCGCAGCAGCCGTAGCCGGCGCGGCCCTGCTCGCCACCAGACTCGTGCTCTGGTTGGTCATCAGTTCGGCCCGCCGTAAGGGAGCGGGCCTAAGCGGGGCCCTCGTCATCGGCTCCGAGCGCCGCATCGAGCAGGTGATGCACCGGATGCTCGCCTTCCCGGACGCCGGGCTTCGCTGCGTGGCGACCTACATCCCCTCCGCTGGCAAGGTTGTGACCCCAGAAGAGGGAAGAGCGCTGGTAAGGAAGCTGTTGGAGCAGCGCGACATCGAGCACGTGATATGCGCCCTCGATCAGTCCGACGAGGCAGTATTCCGAAACTTCCTCTGTTTCTCCGCCGATCGAGTCGACTGCAGCCTCATGCTGCCGCTGACCGGCATGCGCCTGGGCCTGACGCGAGCCCATCTCGGCGATCTCAGTCTGGTTCCCGTCCGTTTGCGCCGCTCGTGGGGCGCGGCGGCCGCCAAGCGGGCTTTCGATATCGTCACGACCTCGATCCTCATCGTCTGCGCCACCCCGCTGCTGCTTGCCGTGGCGCTGGCTGTCCGCCTGGGCGACCATGGACCTTCGCTGTTCAAGCAGACCCGGGTGTGGCGCAACGGGGAGACCTTCCTCATCTACAAGTTTCGTTCCATGATCGTCAACGCCGATGATCTCCTGGACGAGTTCCTGCCGGACCGAGGACTTCTCTTCAAGGTGCAACAGGATCCTCGCGTGACGCGGATCGGTGCCTTCCTACGGCGTCTCTCGCTTGACGAGCTACCTCAGCTCTTCAACGTGTTGCGCGGTGACATGAGCTTGGTCGGGCCTCGGCCCTACATCTACGATCCCGAGACCGACGCGCGGGCCATCATCCGCCACTTGGTCCCGCCCGGCATCACCGGACTCGGGCAAGTCCACCATGCCAACGCCCTCACCGACGACGACATGTTCGACCTCGACGTCCTCTACGTCGCCACCCAGAGCTTCGGCAGTGACCTGTTGCTACTGCTGCAAACGATCCCGTCTGTACTGGTACGGCGTTCCCCGTACTGATGCGGCGAGCGGACAGCGACCCAACCCACGTCTGAGGTCAACATCGGCAGGATGCGGGTTCTGCACGTCGTAGAAAATGCCGGGAGCGGGACAAGCCGCCACCTCGTGGATGTGACGCGGACGGCATCTGAAATCGAACATCATCTGGCCCTGTCGCCAATGCGCCATCGCGTCCTCGCCGGTGGAGCACCCTATGACACCGCCGCGGTCGCGGCCATGGTGGCCGCCGGCGCACGCGTCCACTACGTCGACATGCGCCGTCCTCCGGCGAATCCGGCGAATCTGGCGGCGGTACTCAACCTGCGCCGCCTGCTGTATCAGTTGCGCCCGGCTGTGGTCCACGGTCACTCATCCGTCGGGGGGGCCCTGGCCCGACTGGCCGCGGCCGGCTCGGCCACGCCCGCCGTCTACACCCCTCACGCGCTGGCGTCAGGTTCGGTGGCCCATGCCGTCGAACGGTCCCTGGGGCGGGTGACCGCCCGCCTGATCGCGGTGTCGGAGAGCGAGGCGGCCGAGGCCCGTCAGCTCCGCCTCGCCCCGCCCGAGCGGATCGTAGCCATCCCCAACGGCATAGACCTTTCTCCCGTCCGGCCGGCTGAGACCGACCTGCGGGCGGTGCTCGGGCTTGCGCCGGGCACGCCCCTGATCGGCTCGATCGCCCGCCTCGTCCCCCAGAAAGCCCCTGATGAGATGGTGGCCCTCTGCGCGGCCGTCGGCCGGCATCGCCCAGACACCCACTTTCTTCACATCGGCATGGGTCCCCTGCAGGACCGAGTGGACAGCGCCGTCGCGAGGTCAGGGATCGCCACCCGCTGGCACCAGATCAGCGAGCTCCCCGATGCGGCCGCCACGCTCGACCAGCTCGACGTCTTCGTCCTGCCCTCTCGCTTCGAGGGGGGTCCCTACGCACCCCTCGAGGCCATGCGGGCGGGGACTCCCGTGGTGCTCTCGGAGGTCGTCGGCAACAAAGACATCGTCGAGGATGGCGTGTCCGGTTTCCTCGTTGCCTTCGGGGACACCGAGAAGATGGCCGCCAGGGTCATCAGCCTCCTCGAGGAACCGGAACGCCGGCAGGCCATCGTCGCCGCCGCTCGAGAGCGGCTCCGCACCCGGTTCGACGTCCAGGTTATGGGCGCCAGGCTGAGCGACCTCTACCGGGAGGTCGCCGGCGAGTCCAGGCGGCGCAGGACCCGGAGGCTGCCGCACCCCAAGGCCCCCTCCTCTGCCCAGCCGCCCGATGCCAGCGCCGCGCAGTACAGCTCGTAGGGCGGCCGTCCGCCGTCGGCGGGGTCGGGGAACACGTCGTGGATGGCCAGGTACCCCCCGTTGGACACCTTCGGCGTCCAGGCCCGGTAGTCCGCCCAGGCCGTGTCCTGCCCGTGGCCGCCGTCGATGAAGAGGAGCGCCAACGGGGTGTCCCACAGGCCGGCGATCGTCGTCGACGCCCCCACGACGAGCACCACGTTGTCTTCCAGACCGCCATCCTCGAGGGCCTGCCGGGCGAAGGGCAGGGTGTCCATACGACCGGTCCGCGGATCGACGACGGTGCCGTCGTGGTGCTCCCAGCCTGCCTGGTTCTCCTCCGAGCCCCGGTGGTGGTCGACGGTCAGGAGCACCGTGCCGCCGTCCCGGGCCGCGGCGCCCAGGTACACGGCGGATTTGCCGCAGTAGGTCCCGACCTCGAGGAGAGGACCAAGGCCGGTGCGGGCTGCCGTCACCCCGGCCCGATAGAGCGCCGATCCCTCGTCGTCAGGCATGAAGCCCTTGACCGCCCGGGCGTGGGCGAGGAGCTCGGGCTGCACTACCCGGGAATGCCGGTCCGACCGTCGAGGGCGGGAGGGAGGTCCTCAGGGTGGTGCACGAAGAGCACCTTGTTGAAAAGGATGAACTTGCCGATCCAGAGGACCCCGAAGGCACCCACGTACACCGCCGCCACGGTTCCGGTCTTGAGGAGGTGAGCGTAATGGTGATGCTTGGCGTACTTCTCCATGAAATATACGCAGATCGTCGAGAAACCCCAGCCGAGCAACGCCAGCCCCCAGAACGGGACCACTTCCCTCCACAGATGGCCGCGCCCCGTCTTGCCCCACGCCCACTTCCGGTTCATCTCATAAGAGGGGA
>Ga0302326_10005398_pt1 | contig 29142 bp, 27 predicted proteins | sample Palsa_T0_3_FD_202264 | JGI IMG/M metagenome (GOLD analysis project Ga0302326, IMG submission 202264) | Peat permafrost microbial communities from Stordalen Mire near Abisko, Sweden - Palsa_T0_3 | ecosystem: Environmental > Terrestrial > Soil > Palsa > Peat permafrost | place: Sweden: Abisko... | reverse complement strand
ACGAGCCGACGATACAAGGGCGAACCACGATCCGCGCGCTGCTGCAGTCGCAGGCGGCATTCAAGGTAGTGGGGTACGATCTGCATATCGCGGCGACTCGGGTGGTGGGTCCCATCGCCATCCAGAATGGTTTGTATAGTGAGCGGATTATTTCACCGCAGCACGTGTCGACAATCGTGAAAGGTGTGTTTGAGGTAGAGTGGTCGCGCCAGCGGGATGGATCGTGGCTCATCAGCCGCTTACATACCGAGCCGGTCGAAGGCGATCCTCGCTTGCGTTGAGCCAAATGCCATGCGCCTGGAAATAGGACAATTCGTAGACATCAACGGACAGCAGCAATGGATCACCATTCGCGGCGACGATCCGGCGAATCCGGTTCTGCTGATCGTGCCGGGTCCCGGCGCCGCGTTGAGTCGCATGGCGGATTTCTTTGCGCCCTGGGAAAAAGATTTCACCCTGGTCCAGTGGGATCAACCCAATGCCGGGGCGACGCTCGCGAAATCAGGGAAGCTGAGCGGCCTGTCGATCGACCGCATCGTCCGCGACGCAATCTCGGTCGCTGAATTCGTTTGCCGCACGTTGCAGGTTCGGCGCATCGCGGTTCTGGGAATATCCGCCGGGACCATCGTCGCCCTCAATCTCGCCAAAAGACGGCCGGATCTGTTGTCGGCTTATGTCGGCACCGGTCAGATCGTCAACTGGGCACACCAGGACATTTTGAGCTATGAAATGCTTCTCGACGACGCTCGCAGTGCCGGCGAGAGCGACATGATGAGTGAACTTGAAAGCCTCGGGCCGCCGCCCTACGAGAGCAGCGCGCATGATGCCGTCAAGTCGAAATACGCGGGCGCGCTTACGGCGGCAGAGCAACGCGCGCTGGCGTCGCTGGATCCGCAGGTCTTGGCCTGCATGAATTCGCCACCCCCCGGAGCGACCTATGTGCCCGACGGTTTGCAGATAGGCGATGTCAGAGCGGCGGCGGCCGCGGCATACGATGCGTTGCGCGCCGAAATCGTAAACTTCGACGCACACAGCCTCGGATTGGAGTTTGCCATTCCAATGTTCTTTCTACAGGGTGAATTGGACCTGTACACGGTAAATTCGGAGGTCTGGCTATATGCGGAGGAAATTCAGGCGCCCGAAAAGGAATTTGACCTCATCGACGGCGGCGGCCACTCTGTGTATCTGATGCGCGATGCATTTCTGCAGGCGCTGAATTTTCACGTCCATGCAACCGCGCGCCACCGAGCTGTACTGGCATAATACGAAGCGTTGACATCCGTAAGACGCTTCCTACAGTGCTTGAGGTAAATCACTATTGCCGGGCGCCAGCGGTGGAGGAAGGATACCAAGCCAGGGGTAAAGGGGTATCAGCCAGGAGGCTAGCGTGCTGATGTACTGCGAACATATAAAACATATAAATTGTCGGCATCGCCGAATGGCGCGAAGCCTCAGACACATAACGCACTTGCGCGCTCAACGCGCCATCAACTAACAACAGGATCCTGCCATGTCAAGAGTACTCATCGCCGATGATCATGCCGTCGTACGCTCGGGTTACAAACAATTCCTGGAGCAGGAACCCAGCGTTACGGAGATTGGTGAAGCCATCAGTGGCAACGACGCACTGGATCAGTTGCGACAGAAGGAATGGGATTTGTTGCTGATGGACATTCATATGCCTGATCGCAGTGGATTGGATATCTTGAAGCACGTGATCAGCGGCTATCCCGACACGCGCGTGCTGATCATGAGCGGATTGCCCGAGGAACAATATGCCCGCAACGTACTGCGCGCGGGCGCCAGCGGCTACCTGTCCAAAGGAGGCTCCCCCGAGGAGTTCCTCAAGGCCGTGCGCACCGTGCTCGCGGGACGCCGATACGTCAGTTCATCGCTCGCAGAAGCGATGGCGGCGGATTTGGAATCCAAGCATGATCACAATCAGCCGCTGCATGTACAGCTGTCGACGCGGGAATTCCAAATATTTTGCAAGCTGGCGGCCGGCGCGGCGGTTTCGCACATCGCGGACGAATTGAGCCTGAGCGTCAAGACGGTCAGCACGTATCGCAGCCGAGTGCTCGAAAAGATGAGTTTCGCGTCCAACGCGGACATTACCGGATATGCGCTGCGCAACGGGCTCATACAATGAGCCTGCATCGAAATATAGGAAAAGCCGGCGGGCGCCGCTAACGGTTATATTCCGCGGAATACGACGCAATGCCCGCGGCCTTCTAGGATCTTCGCGGCGCGGGCGCTACCTTTCTTGCCAGCGGTCTTTTCGCCGGCCGAAGCGGGATGAACTTGGCGGCGACGTGCGGCAGGATCTGCGCCAATCTTTGATTGCCAAGCTGCGCGATCTCCCTTTCGAGTGCACGGTAGACGGCAATCAGGGAAGTGCCGAATGCCGTGACTTGCGCGCCGCCTCCGCCCTTGCCTCCGGTTGCGGCAATGGTCACCGGCTGATCAAATGCGTCGTTGAGACTGCTGATCAGCAGCCATGCGCGCCGGTAGCTCATCTTCAAGACTCGCGCTGCGTCGGAAATGGAACCTGTAGCCTGTACGGCCTCGAGCAACCCGATCTTGCCGGGACCCAGATTGATGTTCTCCGCGAAGTCGATCCGAAAACGAATGGCAGGTTCTTTCATCTGAATGAGGCCCCGAATGCTTTTGTCGTGGCGAAATGCTTTTGTCGTGGCGATGATATACAACATGACGGTTCGACCTTGAACTGAAGCGAGATTGGGCGGAGCTATCGATGTCGACGACCTTTATACTGAATGGCCAGTCCACGACCTTGGACGCCGACCCCGCCATGCCGCTGCTGTGGGCCATCCGTGAGGTAGCGGGCCTGCACGGCACCAAGTTCGGCTGCGGCATGGCGCTGTGCGGCGCTTGCACCGTTCACTTGGACGGGCAAGCCATACGTTCCTGCGTGACACGTCTGGCTTCCGTGGCCAACGCCCGAGTAACCACGATCGAGGGGCTGCAAAGCAAGCAGGCCAAGGCCGTACAGGCGGCATGGATCGAGCTGCAAGTTCCGCAGTGCGGTTATTGCCAGTCCGGCCAGATCATGTCGGCGACGGCGCTGCTGGAGAGAAACGCCGCGCCGACCGATGCGGATATCGACGGAGCCATGAGCGGCAACATTTGCCGGTGCGCCACGTATGCGCGCATCCGCGCCGCCATTCACGCCGCCGCCGAGACGGCGAAGGCTTGAAACACATGAGCGAGACCTCCCCACTGGATGCGGCTCGCCGGGCATTCCTCAAGAACGCCGGCGCTATCGGGGTCACGGCACTGACAATCGCCTTCGACTTGGGCCTGCCGGCGCGGCGCGTTCAAGCCTTTGTCGCACCCGGCACGGCGACACCGTCGTTTGCGCCGAATGCATTTCTGCGCATCGGCACGGACGACAGCGTCACGGTCATTTCCAAGCATTTGGAGATGGGCCAGGGCTCGTACACCGGTCTGGCCACCATCGTAGCCGAGGAGCTCGATGCCGATTGGGCCAAGATCAGGGTCGAGAGTGCGCCGGCGGATGCCAAGCTCTACAACAATTTCACATTCGGCCCCGTTCAAGGGACCGGCGGCAGCTCTTCGATGGCCAACTCCTGGCCGCAGTTGCGCGAGGCCGGCGCCAAAGCGCGGGCCATGCTGATCACCGCGGCGTCCGAGCAATGGCATGTGCCGGCCTCGGAATTGACGGTGGACAAGAGCATCGTGTATCACGCGGCGAGCAAGCGTCAGGCCAGCTTCGGATCGTTGGTAAAGGGCGCCGCCCGGCTGCCCGTTCCCACGACGGTTGGGCTGAAGGACCCGAAGGACTTCAAGCTCATCGGGAAGCAGGCGGCGCGCGTCGATGTACCTGCCAAATGCGACGGTACGGCGCAATTCACCTTGGACGTCGAGATGCCCGGCATGCTGGTGGCGTTGCTCAAGCGTCCGCCGCTGTTCGGGGCCACCGTCAAGTCCTTCGACGACGGCGCAACCATGGCCGTGAACGGCGTCGTCAAGGTCGTGCAGGTGCCGCGCGGCGTCGCCGTCGTCGCAAGGAACTTCTGGGCCGCGAAGCTGGGCCGCGATGCGCTCAAGGTAGAGTGGGACGAGAGCAACGCAGAGAAGCGCAGCTCCTCTGCGATCATGGATGATTATCGCCGTCTTGCCGATCGACCCGCGCAGTCGGCTCGCAAGGAAGGCGACGTTGCACCGGCGTTGAAGAATGCCGCTCACAGGATTTCGGCCGCGTACGAATTTCCTTATCTGGCGCACGCTCCGATGGAACCTTGCGACGCCGTGGTCAAGCTCGACGCCAAGAGCTGCGAGATCTGGGCCGGGGATCAATTTCAGACGGTCGACCAGGCGAACGCGGCCCGGATCGCCGGACTCGATCCACAACATGTCAGCATTCACACATTGTATGCGGGAGGTAGTTTCGGCAGGCGCGCCAATTTTTATTCCGACTACATCGTCGAGGCGGTATCGGTTGCCAAGGCCTGCGGCGCCGACGGCACTCCGATCAAGCTGCAGTGGACCCGCGAAGACGACATCCAGGGCGGCCTGTACCGCCCCATGTACCTTCACAAGATGGAAGCGGCCTTGAGCGGCGACAAGAAGCTCACCGCATGGCGCCATGTCATCGTCGGGCAATCCATCAAGGCCGGCACGCCGCTGGGCGGCCCGCCCGGAAGCATCGATGACACTTCGGTCGAAGGAGCGGCCACTATCGCTTATTCGATTCCCAACATCTCGGTGGAACTCTCGACCACCAAGACCGGCGTACCAGTGCTCTGGTGGCGTGTGGTCGGCAGCTCGCATACGACATTCGCCGTCGAAACCTTCATCGACGAAGTGGCGCACGAGGCGGGTATGGACCCGTTCGCATTTCGCCGGCAGCTGCTCGATGAGAGTCCGCGCATGAAGGCCGTGCTGGAATTGGCGGCGGAGAAAGCCGCATGGCATGCGGGTCCGATGCCGAAGGGCAAAGGCCGCGGCATTGCGGTCGCGGAAGCCTTCAAAACCTTCGTCGCCCAAGTGGCCGAAGTGACCGTGGATGATGCCGGCAACGTGAAAGTCGACCGCGTGGTCTGCGCCGTGGACTGCGGCACAGCCATCAACCCCGGCATCGTAGCGGCGCAGCTCGAGGGCGGGATCGGCTTCGGGCTCGGCGCGGCGCTTTATGGCGCCATAACGCTGAAGGACGGGCGCGTCGAGCAGAGCAATTTCAACGACTACCGGGTTCTGCGCATGAACGAAATGCCCAAGGTCGAGGTCCACATCATTCCCTCCGCCGCGAGCCCGACAGGGGTGGGCGAACCGGGAGTCGCACCCGTGGGACCGGCGGTTGCCAATGCGATTTTTGCCGCCACCGGAAAACGCGTGCGCGTCTTCCCTTTCAACAAGGGCGATGCGGCGCAGAGGAGCTAACTCTTGAATGCGAAATTCCAACATGGCAGCGTGGTGCGTCCCATTCTGTGGACGCTGGGCATCATCGCGATCGTCGGGCTCGTCGTCGTCGGCTACGAGGTATTCGGACCCAAACCGACCGACTTCGCGGCGGGCAAGCGGGTGACCTTGGAGGCCTATGGCGAGGCTGATCCAAGCGGCGTTCCGGCCGAACTGAAAGCGGCGGGCAACATCGAGCGCGGCGAGTATCTGACGCGCGCAGCCGATTGTGCCGTGTGCCACACGGCCAAGGACGGCGAGCCCTTCGCGGGCGGCCGCCCGTTCGTTCTGCCGTTCGGCACGATGTACTCGACCAACATCACGCCGGACACGGAGACTGGCATCGGCACCTACACGGACGCCAATTTCCTCGATGCGCTGCACCGGGGCATCGGCCGCGGCAATACCAAGCTCTACCCCGCCATGCCGTATGCCAGCTACACCTATATGTCGGACGCCGACGCGCTCGCCATCAAGGCATACTTGTTCTCGCTGAAGCCGGTGCGCGCCCCCGCGACTCCCAACGCTCTGTCGTTCCCCTTCAACCAGCGCTGGCTCATGAGCTTCTGGTCGGCGATGTTCAACGAGAACAAGCGCTTCGAGCCCGTCGTCGATCGCGGCGCCGATTGGAATCGAGGCGCGTATCTCGTCGAGGCAATGGGTCACTGCGGCGAATGCCACACGCCGCGAAACCTCTTCTTTGCATTGAACAACCGCGAAAAATTTACGGGCGCGGTGCAAGCGGGCTGGCGCGCCTATAACATCACGCCGGACCATGCCAGCGGCGTTGGCGCGTGGAGCGACGCAGATCTCGCTCACTATTTGTCCGTCGGACACGCGGACGGCCGAGGTACCGCCGCGGGGCCCATGGGCGAAGCGATCGATGAAAGCTTGAGCCACCTGAAGTCCGGCGACATTGCCGCCATGGTGACTTACCTGCGGTCGGTGCCCCGTGGCGCCAGCTCCGATCTGGCCGAACCGAAGATGAGTCCCGCGCCGGCGCTGCAGGCGGGCAGCGATGCCGAACAGGGGGATCATCGCGGCAAGCAGGTTTACGAGGGTGCCTGCGCCGGGTGCCACGGGTGGACCGGGATCAGTCCGGTCATTCCCCTTGCGACGTTGACGGGCACCCGCTCCGTCAACGATCCCACGGGAAACAATGTGGCTCAGGTCATCATCGCGGGCGCGCAACGCCATTACGCAATCGACTCGGACAATATGCCGGCCTTCGGCAGTACCTATTCCGACGCGGAGATTGCCGGCGTGGCCAATTACGTGACCGCCCGCTACGGCGCAAAGGCTTCGGATCTCACTGCTGAAAGCGTCGCCAAACTGCGCGCCGCCGACTGAGCGCATACGAGACCAAGATGATTTTCAACATTCGAATAAACGGCGCCGTGCATTCGGTGGACACCGAAGAAGACACGCCTTTGCTTTGGGTTTTGCGGGATATATTGGGGATGACGGGAACGAAATTCGGATGCGGAATGGCCATGTGCGGCGCGTGCACCGTGCAGGCCGATGGTTCGCCGATTCGCTCATGCGTGCTTGCGATCAAGGACGTGGGCAATGCGGAAATCACGACCATCGAGGGAATCGGCGCGAGCGAACTCGGCAAAAAAGTACAGCAGGCGTGGCTGGCCCTCGACGTCCCGCAATGCGGCTACTGTCAGGGCGGCCAGATTTTGGCGGCCACGGCCCTGCTGGCGAATTCGCCGGCCCCCACTGACGCGGACATCGACGCCGCAATGGCGGGGAATATATGCCGGTGCGGAACATACACGCGGATTCGCGCCGCGATCAAGCAGGTGTCGGCCAGTCTGAAGAGCTGAGGAATCTCCGTGCCCGAGCAATCATCGGATTTCGACGTTTGCCACGCCGTGATTTCGCGGCGTTCCTTCTTGATCGTCTCCGGCACGGTCGGCGGCGGCCTGCTGCTCACGGCAAGCTTTCCGATAGTCGGCAAATCCGCGGCCGGGGCTGACGCGGCCGAACACCAATTGACCCTCTACACGCGAGTCGCTGCGTCGGGCGCGGTCACCATACTCGCGCCCAATCCCGAGGTCGGCCAAGGGGCGAAGACCTCCCTGCCCATGGTGTTCGCCGAGGAATTCGGCGTGGTCTGGAAGGACGTGGTCATCGAGATGGCCGACTACCTGGGCGGAAAAATGGGCAGCCAGGTCTCGGGAGGCAGCATGTCGACTCCCACCAGCTGGATGCCGCTGCGCAAGGCGGGAGCGGCCGCCCGGCAGATGATGATCAATGCCGCAGCCGTGAGCTGGAAGGTCCCCGCCGCCGAGTGCAGTGCCGCGGACGGCATGGTGACGCACGCTGCCAGCAACCGTACGCTCAAATACGGCGAGCTCGCCGCCAAAGCGGCGATGCTTCCGGTCCCGGATCCAAACACCGTGACGTTGAAGGATGAATCCCGCTTCTCCATCATCGGGACCTCGATCATCGATCCGGACAAGGCGCGCATCGTCACCGGCGCACAACAATTCGGCATCGATGTGAAAGTGCCGGGAATGAAATACGCGGTGTTCCAGAAAGGTCCGGTATTCGATGCGCAGGTGGGCCGCGCGAATGTCGAGGACCTCAAATCCATGCCCGGCGTCAGCCATGTGCTCATTCTTCAGGGTGCACCACGGGTTCTCGAGGCACCGCCCGACAAGCCGGGGGTCGGCATCGATGACGGCTTGCGGGGCGGGGTTGCCATCGTTGCCGACACCTGGTGGCGTGCCCAGCGTGCGCGCAAGCGTCTCGAGGTCGAGTGGACCGAGACTCCGCATTCCCAGGATTCCACCGCAGGGTTTGACGCGCAGGCGGACGCGCTCTTCGCCGAGGAACCCACCGGCAAGGTGCGCATCGACGGCGATGCGGATGAGGCCTTGAAGAGGGCGGCCAAGGTGATCCGGGCGAGGTACGCTTATCCCTTCATTTCCCACTCTCCGATGGAGCCGCAGAACTGCATTGCGTCGTACGTCGACGGCAAGGTGGAGTTATGGGCTCCGACGCAAAACCCTGGATCGGGGCGCAATGGAATTGCCAAGGCTTTGGGGCTACCGGTCGAGAACATCACCATTCACATGATCCGTTGCGGCGGAGGCTTCGGCCGACGTCTGGCGGTCGACTACATGATCGAGGCCGCGGTGATCTCCCGGGAAATCGGCGCCCCTGTCAAGGTGCTATGGACACGCGAGGATGATCTTCAGCACGACTTCTATCGGCCCGCCGGCTACCACAATCTTGCGGCGGGATTGGATGCGTCGGGCAAACTGACAGCCTGGCACGATCACTTCGTCGGCTTTGCGCGCAACGAGAATTTTGCGCGCTCGGCGGTTCCCGGCGCGGAGGTCTTTCCGGCCGGCTTCGTGCCCAACTACTCGTTGAAGACTTCGCAGATCAAATTCAACATGCCCATAGGACCTTTGCGCGCGCCGGGCGACAACGCTCACGCATACGTGCTGCAGTCATTCATCGACGAATGCGCGGAGGCCGCGGGACAGGATCCCATCGATTTTCAAATCCAGTTGCTGCGGCATCCTTTGCCCGGAGAGGGCACGGGCAAAGGCGGCGGAGCCTACGGTCCGGGCTTCATGCCTGAGCGCATGATCGTGGTGCTCGAGCGTGTCAGGCATATGTCCGGCTGGGCCAGCCGCGGCTCGCTGCCGCCGCGCACCGGCATGGGCGTGGCCTGCTACTGGAGCCACATGGGCTATGCGGCGCAGGTGCACCAGGTGCGGGTCGAAAACGACGGGTCGGTCATTCCGCAGAAAATCTGGATCGCCACCGACGTCGGCAAGCACATCATCAATCCGACCAATGCGGAACATCAGATACAGGGCGCGCTCATCGACGGTTTATCGGCTGCCTTGTGGCAAGAGATCACGCTGAACAAGGGCCGCGTCGTGCAGAACAACTTCAACGACTACCGATTGCTGCGCAACGTAAATATCCCGTCGATCGAACAGGCTTTCGTCAAGAGCGAACATGCGCCCACGGGACTCGGCGAACCTGCTTATCCCTCGGTCGCGCCGGCGCTATGCAATGCCATTTTCGCCGCGTGCGGCAGGCGCGTGCGAAAGCTTCCGGTGCATGCCACGAATCTGAAAACCTAACGGCGCTTTCCGTCCGCACATAACGCACATAATAAGCCGGTAGACTAGAGCCGGTACGATGGAAAACGTGAAACTGACCGAAATCGAATGGATATTGTTGCTCACGGCGATCGCCGCGGGCACCGTGGATGTCATCAGTTTTGCGATGCTCGGCGGTGTATTCGCCTCGGCAATGACGGGAAACTTTGCCTTGCTCGCCTATTACGTCGCACAACATGATTCCCAGGCGGCGATGAGTTCAGTGGTCGCCCTGACCGGGTTCGTCGCCGGCTGCGCGATCGGCGTGCTTCAGCGCCGTGGCCGCGCGCCGCGCCAGGCATTGACGATGCTGCTGGCCAGCGAAGCGGGGCTGGTCATATTCTTTGCCTTGTACGCGCTCTGGACGCCGCACCTGCCGCATGCGCCGGCGGATCATTTGCAGATTCTGCTGCTGGCGGTGGCAATGGGATTGCAGGCGGTGATCGGGCAGACGATCAGCCTGACGACGATCGTGTTCACCACGACGTTGACCAAGCTGGTCGGGGCGATCGCCGATTCCCTCGCCAACGGGGATACCTTGGGTCTCAAGGACATCAAGATCCAGAGCGCGGTGGTCGTTTCCTATCTTTTCGGCGCGCTGCTGGCCGGCGCTTTGATCGTGCACAAGGTGATCGCCGTGGTGCTGTTGCCCGGCATGGCGGTGGCGGCCGCTCTTGCGGTGCACTACCTGTCGCATCGTAACCGCTACCTCGAGGACTAGCCGCGGGGCGTGGCTCCCCGCCTTGGCGTATTCACGATTTCTATCGTGCCGATTGGCACATTCGATTGGTCACGACCGCGCCCTGGGCTCATCATCCGTGGCAGGACGGTCGAGGTAAATGGGGGATATATGAGTTCATCGAAGCGCTCTTCGGCTCGGCTCAAGGCGCTGGGTGCATTGAGCTTTCTCCTGGCCGCTTGCGGGATGGCTTGGGCGCTCGGCACCGGGCCTCACGGCGCCATGCCGCTGGACGAGCAACAAAAATTGCTCGACAAAGTCATGGGCACGACTGCAGCCGGCCCGCCTCGGGGGGTGGACAACCTTGCTTGGGCGTCCATCTACATTCCCGCCGACAACGCGCCGAATCAGGAGCGCATCGCGCTGGGCCGCAAGCTGTATTTCGATGTGCGCTTGTCGAAGGATGGCACCGTCGCCTGCGCCACGTGCCACGACGTCAGCCGCGGTTTCACCGATAGGCGCAGCGTTTCGGAGGGCATCAAGGACCAGCTGGGACAGCGCAGTTCACCCACGGTGATGAATGCGGCGATGTTCCAAAGCATGTTCTGGGACGGACGCGCAGCAAGCCTGGAGGATCAGGCCAAACTGCCGGTTCTCAACCCCGTCGAGATGGGCCATCCCGACGCGGCCAGCGCCATGGCTTCGATCAACGGAGACCCTGCCTATCAAAGCATGTTTCAAAAAGCATATGGGCGGGCCCCGAACTATGATGATGTCGGCCGCGCCATCGCCAGCTTCGAGCGCACCCTGATATTCCTGGACGCGCCCTTCGATCGCTACTTGAGCGGCGACACCAAGGCCATTTCGCCGGCGGCACAGCGCGGCCTGGAGTTGTTCAACGGCAAGGCTCGCTGCGTGAGCTGCCACATGATCAACTCTTCCAATCCCCTGGGCACGGACAACCTCTTCCACAATATCGGCGTCTCCGCGCGCAAGCAGAATTTCGAGCAGCTCGCCCAGAAAGGCTTGGCGGCAATTCAGACCAACAGCGACGAGCAAGCACTCGACAAGCTGGCGATCGAAACCAATCTGTCGGAATTGGGCAGGTTCTTGGTCAGCCGCCAACGTCAGGACATCGGGGCGTTCAAGACCGAGCAGCTGCGCAACGTCGGGCTCACGGCGCCTTACATGCATGACGGCACGCTGCGCACGCTTTGGGACGTCATGGACCACTACAACAAAGGCGGCGAGACCAACGCGTTTCTCGACGGCGGCATCGAACCTCTGGACTTGAGCGAGAGCGAGATAAACGACGTGGTGGCATTCCTGTTCACGCTCACCGATAAGCGCTTTGCGCAGCAAAACGACGCGGCATTCAAGGAGCAGCAGGCACAGGCTGCGAAGCAGCGCCCCTTCCGCGACGACTCCCTTGCCCATCGCGAGACGCTGCCTTTCGAGCAGCGCGTCATGGGCGCGGCGGGCCTGAAGTAAACCGGAGCGACAGCACATGAGCAAGATACCGCACATCAAGAGCGTGGAAACCCGCTACCTGGAGGAAAGGGATCGTCTGTTTCAGGGGTTGCAGAATCTCGACCGGCGCAAATTCCTGAAAGTGTCCACCGGCGCGGCCGCGGCCGCATTGGCAGCGGGCGCAAGCAACCACTTTCACAGTTTTCTGCCGGTGAACGTGGCTTATGCGGCTCCCGGAGCCGCCGGCCCAGGATTCACCTTTGCCTACATCTCCGACTCCCACCTATACATCAAGAAGACCAATGAGCGCTTCGTCCGGCAGTTGCTGCGCGCGGTCGACGACGTCAACAAGCTCGATCCGCAGCCCGATTTCGTCTTTTACGGCGGCGATCTGGCGCAGTTGGGGCGCAAGGAGGAACTCGATCTCGGCGCGCAGATTCTCAAGAACATCAAAGCGCCGGTTCACATGATGGTCGGCGAACACGATTGGTTCTTCGACATGGGTCAGCATTGGAATCAGCTGTTCGGACCGGAGAACTACAGTTTCGATCACAAGGGCGTGCACTTCGTCGTCTTGATGAGCGTGCATGAGAAAGACTTTTGGACGGCGCGCGGCATGGATCCCGCGGAGCGCATGCACACGGTGGCAGGCCTCGATAACGCGATGCAAAGCGCATTCGAGGTGGGCGGCCCGACGCGCGATTGGCTGAAGAAGGACCTCGACAAGGTATCCAAGTCGACGCCGATCATCGTCTTTTCGCACTCGCCGCTCTACAAACTCTACCGGCCATGGAATTTCTGGACCGACGATGCCGAGGATGTGCAGTCGCTGTTCAAGCCCTTCGACCGCGTGACGGTGCTGCATGGACACACGCATCAAGTACTGACCAACAGCATCGGCAACATTCAGTTCCACGGCATGCTGTCGACGGCGTGGCCGTGGCCCTATGCTCCGCAGGGCCTGCCGGCGCTCACCGTGCAGATGAACCGGCCCAATCCGTTCGACAGTAACGATGGCCTGGGGGATGGGCAGATCATCGTGCATCCCGATGGCATGGTCGACATGCTGTACAACTTGTGGAACCGCAATCCGATGCAGGTCAAGGCCAGCTATTTGAGCAGCGGCGGCAAGAACGACAAACCCATCGTGCCGACCTTGGCCAGCTATTGATGCAATCGACCGGAGCAAATGCCATGAAGAAACCCGTATTACTCGCCCTCGTGTTGACCGCGGCCGCGCTCGCGGCGAATGCCGATGATCCCGCGCCGGGCGCGGCGAGCACAAAAACGGTCAAGCTTTGCGACAACAAGACCACAGTGGAGGTGCCGAACGATGCGCCCAAGACGCGTGCCGAGGGACAGAAGATATCCGATGCGCTGATGGCGCAGTGGAAAGAGACGAACCCCAACTCCACCTGGGAGCAAGGCGAGATCGAAGCGCACCAAGTCGTCGCCCCGGAAGACAATTCGGCACTGGTCGGCACCGGCCAGTCGTCGACTTACGGCGTCGTGACGCAGCAGACCGTTCAGGTTTGGAAGAACGAGACGTATAAAACGGCGTTGTACGGCTCCAAGGTGTTTCACAGCGGCGACGAGTTGGGCAGCGAAATCGCGGTGTCCTGCGACATGTGCCACCCGCGCGCCGCCAATACGCATCCTGAGACCTACCCGAAGTTCCAGCCCCAGCTGGGCAGGGTCGCCATGCTTCGCGACATGATCAACTGGTGCATAGAGCATCCGGTGCGGGGCAAGGTGTTGGCGGCGGACGATCCGAAGATGCGCGCCATGGAGGCGTACATCCTGGCGCAGCGCAAGGGCACTCCCCTGGATTACGGCAAGCGTTAGAGCCGATTCACAGCCGGTTGGCGGCCGAACGCACCACGTTTTTTGCATTCACGAGCACCGTACGGGTGCCGTTCGGGGGATTGTCCCTGACCAGGGCGGCGAGCAACGCGAGCTCGTGCGCCTTGGGATAGCCTTTGCGCCACACCAATCCAACGCGGCGGCTGGCCTTCGCGGATTTCAGCGGCCTCACCACGAAGGATGCCTCGGGGCCCTGCAAGGGCTGCGCGGCCAAAGCCGGCAACAGCGTACAACCGAAGCCGGCCGCCACCAGGTGGCAGATGGTCTCGAGACTCGCTGCGCGAAAATCGTCGAGGTTGTCCTCGCCGTTGCTCAATCGGCCGCAAGCGGCCAGAGCCTGACCACGCAGACAATGCCCGTCCGCCAGAAGCAGCATTTGTTCATCGCGCAAGTCGGCCTCGCTCACCGTTTTTTGTTTCGCCAACGCATGGTTGGGCGGACAAGCAAACCAGAACGGTTCGTCGAACAGCGGAGCCTCATCGACATCGTCCACATCCACGGGCAGCGCCAATAGCGCCGCATCGATCTGATGATTGCGCAGCCTCTCCAGCAAATGATGCGTGAGATCTTCGTGCACCACCAGGTGCAATTGCGGATATTGCGCCTTGACCAAGGGAATGAAGCGCGGCAGGAAGTACGGTGCCAAGGTGGGGAATACGCCAAGATTCAGCGGGCCGACCAGCGGGCCCCGGGAGGCTCGGGTCGTGGAGAGCAGCGCATCGACCTGAGCCACGATCTGGCGCGCGCGGTCGACCACCTCCTGGCCCATCGGCGTCATCGATATGGATTTGGCGTTGCGCTCGATCAGTGTGCAGCCGAGATACTCCTCGAGTTTCCGGATCTGCGTACTCATCGTAGGTTGAGAAATGTTGCAGTCGGCCGCTGCACGCCCGAAGTGGGCGCGATCGGCAAGTGCCACCAGGTAGCGTAATTCTCTCAAGGTCATCGCGGCTTCCCCATCGCCCTTTTTGTCGGCACCGACAGCGTCAGTGCATCAGCGCTGCTCGCGAACCGCTGGCTCAAAAATAGCAGTCTTGAGGGTACACCGGCAAGTAAGGCAATGCCGGGGATGTTCACCGTTCGGATGGCAGAGCGTCGAATTGCTTCAAGCCCGGCGGGATGGGGGCCCAATCCGGGCGATTCCGGGTGAAAATCGCGATCGTCGGACGAAATAAAGTTGGGTCGTCCAGCGATCCAGCATAGATGCTGAAGGAGTCGGATTCGCCCACTTGGCCTCCGAATACCAAGCCGCCGCACACGGCGCAGCAGTTGCGCAAGGCAACGCGGCCGCTCGCAACCGGTAAGCGATGCTGGAGCGTCTTGCCGCTGATGATCAGAACAGAACTCGGGAATCCCATGAAGGGGATGAATCCCGACCCTGACGCTTTTCTGCAATCGCCGCAATAGCAGTGGCCGGAAGAGGTCGGTTCCGCCGTGGCCTCCCAGCGCAATGCACCGCAAAGACAACCGCCGGTGTAACGCGCCATTGTTGGACTCCCTTTGGAAGTGAGGGCGATCATTTTAAAGCAGCGGCAGCGCGCCGGTTATGAGGTCTACCGTGGCCGCAAGGTCCGGGCCAACGGCGACCGCCGTGTGGGTGGGTATGCCGCCAAACTCGGTCAGGCCGGCGTCCAATATGAGCGAGGTCACCAGACCATTGGCTTTCGCTTTCTCGTGAACCGCCAGCAGTTCGGCTTCGGAGTTTACCGATACGCATATCTTGGTGAATCTGCCCGTGAGCCAGGGCTCGATGCGCGCATCCAGCGGGATCACGAGATTGTCGCCTTCGCGGCTTGCGAGCCTGAGGATTGCGGCCATCGACGCGTGTGCGCCCTGCGCAACCATCTTGCCTTTGCGCATGTTCAAGTCCTTGCGGATCACGATGACTTGTTTGTGCCCGTGAGGTACGTTCATTGGGGTTCCTGCACCGCGTATCCCTCGGCTCGCAGCCGATTGAGGATACCATCCTCCTTCAACAGCAAGCGTATGGGCAGCACGGCGAAGCTGCTGCCATTGTTTTCGAGGGCGGCGTCCGCGGCCCTGAGCCATAGACCGGCGATTTGCTCGCGGGCGCGTTCGTATTGATCGCGAAACTCCGGGACGGCGAGAAACGCGTTGAGGCAGGCAACCTCCTCGTCGGGATACGCCAGGCTGCGCAGCCCTTCGATGTCTCCCAACGACCAGAAGTTCGCGCGCTGACGCATCGGCCCTAAATCGGTCTCGAGGCGCTCGATGGTCTTGGCGAAGCAGGCGATTTCGGCATCCTGGGGAATTTTACCCAGATCGCGAACGGCGCCTTTGGCGTCATCCACTTTCAAATTCAAGAGGACGGGCTGCAACGGCACGTGATCCTTGCGGGCGGCTTTCTCCACGGCATTCCAGACCGTCTCGTTGGCGACCAGCCCGGATTGATCCAGGGCACGCTCATACAAGTCGAGGGCCGCCAGCATGGGTCGCTTGTGTTCATCGTCGCCCGATCCGTATTTGACGCGAAGCGCCAGCCAGCGAATGTATAAATCGTGGGGCAACAGCTGCTCGAGCGTCCGGCCATCCGGACTTTTCCGCGCTCGCAGCAGCGAGGGAATGAGGGTAAGACCGCGAAAGAAGCCAATGTCCGCATCCACCTGAGGCGGCGATATCACCTCTTGGGAACGTGCGATACGCTGCTCGACCGCCTGGGAACGCCAGGTCATGTTTTTTGGCAACGGCTGCAGCGTCGCCAAGATCCATAGATCATGGGCACCCTTCGACACGCGCCACATACCGGGCCCCGGCCGCTCGCCCGTGACGAGTACCTCTTCCAAAGATGCGGGGGCCTGGAGCGCAGGCGCGTTCGGCGGTACATCGCCCCAACAAGGCGCGACGGCGAGCAATGAAAATACGCAAAGGCCGAGAAACGAACGCGATGTGGACATGAGCCTGATCGAGCAGATGAGAAACGCGAGAATACCTCTCCTGGTATCGAGCGAGTGCGCCAGCCTGAGAACCGTGGCAACCTACGAATGGCAAGCCGCGGGGGGATTGAATCCAGTGCCGAAAACACCGCTCAGTTTCGAGACAGTGCAGGAAATCGCGCTCGGGCTCAAGGATGTGCAGCAGGGAACTGCCTATGGCGCCCCCGCGCTCAAGGTCAACGGCAACACATTGGCCAACATACCCGTGAACAAATCGGCGGAGGCCAATTGCGCCGTTTTCCACATCGATTTCGATTTGCGCGCATCGTTGCTCAAAGCGAAACCCGAGATTTATTACATCACCGACCACTATGCCGCCTATCCCACGGTGCTGGTGAGGCTCTCCAATATCAGCCGCAGCGAGCTGCGCGAACTTTTAGCGCTGGCCTGGAACTTCGTTTCCGCAAAGAAGCCGGCGCGCACGTCCAAAACCAGGTCGAAATCCAAAAATTAGAAGCTTAACTGATCAGTTAAACTTGCCAGATTACCTGCTATACCTTATGCTTCGCTCGACATGACGCGAATCAGCGATACGACCGTCAACGATTTCGCCCAAGCGATCGGTTTGTTGGTACGCCGTATTCGTGCGGCGAGCAGCATGCACGATCTGTCGTGGATGGAGTCCGCGGTCATGGCGCGATTGGCAAAGGACGGACCTGCCACGACCGCAGAACTGGCGCGCTCGGAGGGCGTCAAGCCGCAATCCATGGGGAGCGTCGTTGCGGCCCTGGAAGAGAAGGGCTTCATCGAGCGCAAGCCGCACCCTACCGATGGCCGGCAATTGAACATCCAATTGACGCCCAAGGGCGAAGCGGTGCGCCGCAGTGCGAAGGACGCGAGGCGCACCTGGCTGGCGCAAGCGATCGCTCAACTCGATGAGGAAGAGCGAAAGGTGCTGCTCATGGCGGGCCAGATCATCACGCGGCTGGTGGCAGCATAGGCTTCGGAGGAACGATGCAATACGGTCAATATGTCGCGTATTTTTTTGGCGGCGCGTTTCTCGCGAACGCGGTCCCGCACTATGTGAGCGGCGTGATGGGACGTGCGTTTCAAAGCCCGTTCGCAAAGCCTCCAGGCCAGGGACTTTCCTCCTCGACCGTCAATGTTCTATGGGGCTTCCTCAATCTGATCGGCGCGTACATCTTGATCTGCCGGGTCGGAGAGTTCGACCTGCGATCCACGGGCCATGTGGTCGCCGCCGGTCTCGGCGCGCTGGTGTCGAGTATTTTCATTGCGCGCCATTTTGGACGCTTGCACGGCGGCAATTCTCCCGGAGTTGCGTGAGTCCGACAGGCACATTTCGTTCACTGCGAGGCTTCAATTATCGGATGTGGGCCGGCGGCACCATCGTTTCCAACGTGGGGACGTGGATGCAGCGCATCGCACAAGACTGGATCGTTCTTACCCAGCTGACCCGCCACAACGCAACCGCCGTCGGTTTGGTCATGGCGCTGCAATTCGGGCCGCAGGCAGTCTTGCTGCCTCTGACCGGCTATGCCGCCGATCATTTCAACCGGCGCAAGGTGATGCTGGCGACGCAATCGGCCATGGGGGTACTGGCGCTGATTCTGGGTGTGCTGTGCATCACCGGCCGCATTCAGCTTTGGCATGTATACGCGCTCGCCCTGCTGCAGGGGTGCGCGGCGGCATTCGATGCGCCTGCGCGTCAAACGTTCGTTTCGGAGTTGGTCGGGGAGGCTGATCTGTCCAATGCGGTGGCGCTGAACTCCACGGCGTTCAACGCGGCGCGGATGATCGGACCCGCCATCGCCGGCGTTCTGATCGCGCTCGTGGGCGCGGGTTGGGTGTTTCTGATCAACGCGGCTTCGTTTGCCGCCGTCATCATCTCGCTCTGCCTGTTGCGGGTGCATGAGCTTCACGTGCACCGCAGCGGCGAGCCGGCACCCGGAAGCTTTCTCGAAGGTTTCCGCTATGTCCGGCAGCGGCCCGATCTCAAGGTCATCCTGGTCATGCTCTTCCTGATAGGGACGCTGGGTTTCAATTTTCCGATCTTCATTTCAACCATGTCGGTGACGGCATTTCACGTGGGAGCGCGGCAATACGGCCTATTGAATTCAATGATGGCCATCGGCTCCATCTCCGGCGCTTTGATGGCGGCACGGCGCGCGCGCCCTCGAATGGGTCTGCTGCTCGCGGCTGCGTTGGTGTTCGGTTGCGGCTTCTCGCTTGCGGCCCTCATGCCCACCTACTTTCTGTTCGGCTCCGCTCTCGTCATCATCGGCGCCTGCGCGCAGACCTTCACCACCTCGACGATCAGCCTGCTGCAGCTGTCCACCGCTCCGGGCATGCGCGGGCGCGTCATGGCAATCGCGCTCGCCGTGACATTGGGCAGCATGCCGATCGGCTCGCCCATAGTCGGCCGGGTGGTTGACGCTTTCGGACCCCGCTGGGCGCTGATGCTCGGTGCCGCGTCCGGTTTTGCCGCGGCCCTGGCCGGCGCCCACTACCTGTATAAGCATCGCCACCTGCGTGTGCGCATCGAGGATGGGCGCCTGCGCTTCAGTTTGGCGCCAATCGGTGCAACACTGATGGACTAGCGGATTTAGAGCTCAATCGATGAATTTTACCAACTGGGGTATGGCTGCGGTTGCGGCTCTCCTCCTGCCCATGTCCTGCGGTGCCGCCGGATCGACGCAGGGATATGCTGCGTTGGTTCGCCAGGTCGCGCCCAGCGTCGTAACAGTCATGGTCGAGGAGAAACGCGTGAGCGCCGGGCAGCGCGCCGCGGAACTGGCGACTTCGGTCAACTCCAATGACATCGGCCTGGTGATCAGGCGACTGCTCTCCGGAAATCTCGGAAACCCGGACGATGACCGACCCACGGGAGCGCTGGGTTCAGGTTTCGTGATCCGCGCCGATGGACTCATCGTCACGAACCGGCACGTCGTCAATGGCGCACTGAAAGTCAAAGTCAGACTGCCGGACGGCCGCGACTTTCCGGCGAAGATTCTTGGCGCCGATGCGGTAACCGACATCGCCCTGCTCAAAGTGGACGGCGTCAAACTCCCTGCCCTGCGACTCGGTTCCTCCCAATCGGTATCGGTGGGAGATGCGGTGATTGCGATCGGGAACCCGTATGGTCTGGGCCAATCGGTGAGCGCAGGCATCATCTCTGCGCGCGCCCGCGCGCTCGAGGACGACCCTTACATCGACTTCCTGCAAACCGACGCGGCCATCAATCACGGCAACTCGGGCGGACCTCTGATGACGCCGGATGGGGCTGTCGTGGGGGTGACATCGGCTATTTTCTCACCCAGCGGTGGTTCCGTTGGATTGGGATTTGCCATCCCCGCAGAGACGGTGACCTCCGTGATCGGACAACTCGAGTCGAAGGGTCACGTGGAGCGCGGCTATCTGGGTATCTCGGTGCAGGAAGTGACGCCCATATTGGCCAAGGCGCTCGGCATGAAAGCGCCCGCAGGCACGCTGATTTCTTCGGTGGACCCCGCAGGTCCAGCCAGCGGAACATTCGCCCCCGGCGATGTGCTGCTGACCGTCGGCTCCAGTCACGTCACGTTCAGGAACATGAGCAAAATCACGGCGCGCCTGTTGCCCGATGCATTGGTCACGATGACCCTGCGTCGCGAGACGAAGACGATATCGGTCGCGATGAAGATTGGACGGCTCCCGGAACCTTCGCTGGACTCCGCGCTCGACGGCGACCAGGATACCTGGGTGTCCGCGCTTCAGCTGGCGCTGGCCAACACCACGGAGGACATCCGCAAAGCGGTCAAGGCCGGCGACGAGCCGAGCGGCTTGATCGTCACGCAACTGCGACCCGCGGGCCCCGGTGCGTTGGCGGGGCTCAAGGTCGGCGATGTCATAACGCACATCGGCAACAAACAAGTAATCGACGTTCGCGATGTCAAGGGCACACCCGCGCCCAGCCCTCAGGCGCCCTTGTTGATCCGGGTCGTCAGAGACGGCAATGCTACGTTCGTGGCACTCACGGGTCAGAGCGAACCCTAGCGCCGGCGGACTTCAGCGTCCGCCGGCAACATCCAGTATCGCCCCGGTCGTATAGGAAGCGGCGTCGCTGAGGAGCCAAACAATCGCTTGGCCCACTTCCTCGGCCCGACCCGGGCGGCCCATCGGGGTGGTCGCGCCGAGCCGTTGCGCGCGGTCGGGTTGTCCTCCGCTGCCATGGATGTCGGTCTCGATCAGGCCAGGCCGCACTGCGTTGACGCGTACTTTCTGCGGCGCCAATTCCTTCGCCAAACCGACGGCCAGGGTATCGAGTGCCGCTTTCGAACCGGCATAATCGACGTACTCGAAAGGCGAGCCGAGGCGGCTGGCGGCGGACGATACGAGCACGATGGAGCCGCCCTCGCCGCCGCGATCGGTCGCAAGGCGCCGCGCGCCTTCCCGGGCGCAAAGATATGCGCCGAGTACATTGACGTCGAACATCCGCTCGAGTCGATCGATCGGCATATCTGCGAGCGGCAAGGCCGGCGCCACGACGCCGGCGTTGACCACCACGCCGGCCAGCTTGCCAAAGGCGGTCTCGGCTGCATCAAACATGCGGATTACATCGCTCTCGTTGGTGACATCGCCGCGTACGGTAATGGCACGGCCGCCGGCGGCTGTTACGGCGAGCGCGGTCTCCGCGGCCGCCGCGGCGTTGCTCTGGTAGTTGACGGCCACGGACCAGCCCCTGGCGCCGCAGAGCATGGCCGTCGCGCGGCCGATTCCGCGGCTGGCGCCGGTGATGAGAATGGCCGTCATCCCTTGGGATCGCTATTGGCGCTGGCGCAGAGACCCGCGCGTCCTGAGATTCTGTACTTCCTCGGCGCGAACCAGCCATGGAGTGCTGAACGAGATGAACCATTCGCTATTCGTGGCCGACTTTTTCACCAACGCGGAGAGCTTGGAGAAATCCTCCCTGGTCGCAGCCGGCGCCCCGATGACGATGCTGATCGAATCGAAGTGCGGCACGGCATCGATGGCATTGATGTGGGGGAACATCAAATAGGTACTGCCCCCATGGTTGATGACGCGCGTCAGCGTCTCGTCGATATCCCGGACATCGAAGGGTTTGAGATTATCCATTTGCTCACCGTCGCAAAAACGCGCCGCACGTCGCGCGAGCCACAGATTACCTTACGGTTTGACGACGCGCGCGCCGCAATACGGGACCGCGCCGTCGACGCCGGTGTGAGGCGCTTGACAGTGAAATAGATGATGTGCATCATCTTTATGGAATGTGGCACATTTTCCACGGAAATGGCGGCTGAAAGTGCCGCGCGCATCCAAGCTGCAGGCACAAAGCCACCGCCGGGCAATCACCGATGCGTCGGCGCGGCTCATGCGCGAGCGTGGCATCGACGGAGTCAGCGTCGTCGATCTGATGGGTGCGGCGGGCCTGACGCACGGTGGCTTCTACGGACATTTCGCGTCGAAGGAGCAACTGGCGGCGGAAGCATGCACGCACGCTTTCACTGAGTCCGTCGAGCGCTGGAAGACCAGGATCGCGGCACATCCTGATCGCAGTGCCGCGTTGCTGGCTTTGACTGAACTCTACCTCTCGACCCGCACTCGCGACAATCCCGGTACTTCATGTCCCACGGCGGCCCTGGTTTGTGATGTGGCGCGTGAGCCCATGGACACACCGGTGCGCGCCGCCTTTCTATCGGGCACGCAGCAACTGGTCGATGTGTTGGCTTCGCTGCAGCATGGCGACGACGCAGAATGCGCGCGGCGCAAGGCGTTGGCACAATTTTCCACCCTTGTCGGCGCAGTGCTCCTCGCGCGTGCCACCGCCGGTGCCGCGGTGTCGGATGAGATTCTGCGTGCAGCGCGCGAAGAACTGGCGCGGAACCTTGCCGGCGACGGTGCATCGAAGCCGGCACGGCCTTAAGGACGACTGACGTGTTGGCATCCAGTCTCTCTCGGTGGCTCGATCGGCGAGGGATTCATTACGCGTGGGTCGTGATGGGCGTCGCCTTCCTGACCATGCTGGTGTCGTCCGCGGCTTTGGGACTACCAGGAGCATTCCTAAGGCCAATCAGCCGCGAATACGGTTGGACGACGGCACAGATCTCGTCCGCATTGGCCGTCCGCTTCATGCTGTACGGTCTGATGGGACCCTTCGCCGCCGTGCTGTTGGATCGTTACGGATTGCGGCGCATCGTTTGCCTGGCACTGCTGCTGATCGCGGCCGGAGTGATTCTGGTCACGCGCATGACGGGCCTGTGGCAGCTCTTTCTGCTGTGGGGGCTCGTACTCGGCTTCGGATCAGGGTTGACTGCATTGGTCATGGGCGCAACGGTAGCCAATCGTTGGTTCGAGCGGCGCCGCGGGCTGGTGATCGGCCTTCTGACAGCGAGCTCCGCCACGGGACAGCTGATATTCCTGCCGCTGGCGAGCTTCTTGATCGTGCGCTACGGATGGCGGGTGGCGATCGCGCCTGTGTTCATCGCGTGCCTGAGCGTCGCGGGACTTGCGTTCCTGTTTCTTCAGGACCGGCCGCGAGCGCTGGGACTTGCCGCCTACGGTGCCGATTCCAAACTGCCGCAGCCTGTATTGCCGGCACAGCGGGCGAGCTTTCTCGAACCGCTCAAGGTACTCGGCGGTGCGTCGCGCACGACGACATTCTGGGTGCTGTTCGGAACCTTCTTCGTCTGCGGCCTGAGCACCAACGGGCTGATTCAAACTCACTTCATCTCGCTGTGCGGCGATTATGGGCTTGCCGCGGTCCCCGCGGCGTCGGTGCTGGCGATGATCGGCGGCTTCGATTTCGTCGGGACCATCGTCTCGGGCTGGCTCTCGGATCGCTTCGACAACCGCAAGTTGCTCTTCTGGTATTACGGCCTGCGCGGCGTGTCCTTGCTGTGGCTGCCGCATTCGGACTTCACTTTCTATGGGTTGTCGCTGTTTGCCATGTTCTATGGTTTGGACTGGGTGGCCACCGTACCGCCCACGGTAAAGTTGGCGAGTTCCTCGTTCGGCAAGGAACGTGGTGCGATGATCTTCGGTTGGGTCTTCGCCGGTCATCAACTCGGCGGCGCCGTGGCGGCTTACGGTGCCGGCCTCTCTCGAACTCTCATGCTGACCTATACGCCCGCCCTGTATGCGGCGGGCATGGCGTGCATCCTGGCGGCGTGCGGCATTTTCCTGATTCGGCGGCCGGCCGTGCCTGTGCTCATACCGGCACCCCAGGGTGCGCGCTCGAATTGACCGCGATATCGATGCAAGGCCGCTTCAATGCAAGGCCGCTTCAATGCAGGCCGCTGCGGTCTCAGGGCGCCGCTTCCGGACGGAAGACGCTTGTGGGCAGCCATTCGGGACGGGCATCCGCATTGGCAACCCGAGCGGCCAGTGCGGCCACGTAGGCGTCGAGTTTCACGGCCTCCTCCTTCATGACCGGCTGATCGAGGTCGTCGGATGGGGCATGGTATCGGTTGGCGCGCCAATCGTGCTCTATCTGAAATTCCGCGGTATCTTTGGCGAAGCCGAACTTGAAGGCCAACGATGGGATGCCTTCGCGCACGAAACTGAATTGGTCGGTGCGGATAAAGACGTTGCGGTCGGGCAGTGCATCGGGCGCCATCTGCAACCCCTGCATTGCCGCCACTGCCCGGGCATCCGCGCCCAAGGTGCTTTCGTCTTCGCCCGGCGCGAAAACCTTGGTGAGCGGCCACAGCGGCAGCGGCATGTCGAAGTTCAGGTCAGCCACGATGCCCTCCTTGGGCACGGTCGGATGGCGGGCGAAATAATGCGACCCCAAAAGGCCTTTTTCCTCGGCGGTCACGATGAGGAATAAAATGGAACGGCGCGGCCTCGGACCCTTTTTCAAGCGATGCGCGATGTCCAGCACGGTGGCCACGCCGGACGCATCGTCCATGGCGCCATTGTAGATTTTATCGCCGTTGATCGGCGCGCCTATCCCTAGATGATCCAGGTGCGCGGAGACCACCACGAATTGCTTCGCAAGCTTGGGATCATGCCCCGGCAACTCGGCCACCAGATTGGGCGAGCTCAGCTGTTCGCGCTTCACGGCAATACTGCCTCTGAGGCGGAACGGCAGGGCAAAGGTCGGCACCGGTTTGGAAGCATCGGCGAGCATGCAGAGTTCGGCGAAAGTGTGGCCCGCGCCCGCGAACAGTACCTCGGACCTCGCCGGATCCAGGCCGACCGTGATGAAGCCGTCGGGAGCTTCGCGCAATCCCGCATCTTGCAAATACATTCCTGGCTGGCTCGCCAGCAGAATCTGCCGCGACCATGGAATCTCGGTTTGATGCGGCGTGGTCAACACGATCATGCCGAGGGCACCCAGTTTGCCGAGCTGTTCCGCACGCGCGAAGCGCGCACTCGATTTGATCGGTCCAGAGATGTTCGCGGGACCGCCGCTCAAGACCACCACGATTTTCCCCTTGAGGTCGAAGCCGGCGAAATCGTCCGCGCCCTGCCTGGGCAGGTGCAGCCCATAGCCGAGAAAAACCAGAGGTGCGTCGATCCGGTCAGGAACCGGCGCGCCGCTCGGTGCGATGCGCGCGTCCCGGCCGGCATTGAGCGGCACGAGGGACCCGTCCGCCGCGACAAGATCCAAGGTGGATGCCGTCTGATCGATCAGCTGCTGCTCGAACACAACCCGCTGCATGAAACCCTCGGTGCCCGCAGGCTTGAGGCCCTCCGCTTTGAAGCGCGAAATCACATACTCGGCGGCGCGCATATAACCGGGTGATCCCGTAAGGCGTCCCTCCATGCCATCATTGGCGATGGCGGCAATGTCGGCCCACCATTGGGCCGCGGCCGGCGATGGCGGCGCGGCATTGTCGGCTGCTGCTCCGGCCGTGACGCTCGACCAAGCGATGGCGGGAAGCGACATTTTCATCAGAAATCTGCAAACATGTGCACTCGACATCGAGCACTTCTCCTTTGCCGATCAATGAAGAGTTTAGCTCGCACGGCACGCATCGGGCGCGCTAAACTCAAAGGTGAACGCAACGACGGGAAGAGTAATCGGCTGGAAGATGGACGCAGCGATTGGGGGATGGTGCGAGCCCCAACCCACCCACCCGACGAACATCACCCCCGAGCGGCTGACCGAACGGACCATTGCTCCAAGTAGGCTCAAGCCGGCTGGCCGCCGTAAACGAGCCGGGCTGATCATTGGTCAGCCATAAAGGTTGCGCCCGTGAAGGCGCGACAAAGCCGGGTGGTACCGCGATGCCAATCGCCCCGGTGCCGGTGCGGGCGAGTGCCCGCGGCGGCACGTGGAACCGTTGTCGCAGAAATCCGGGAAGCACCGCCAATGTTCAACGAAGTCGAGGGCCGCTACGATGGCCCGGCCCTTGAGAAGCGCATCCTCGAATTCTGGAAGGTGCAGGATATTTTTCGCCGCACGCTCGAATCCACGGCCGGCCGGCCCGAGTTCGTCTTCTACGAGGGACCGCCGACCGCCAACGGCAAGCCGGGAATTCACCATGTACTGGCGCGCACCTTCAAGGACTTGTTCCTGCGCTACAAGACCATGCAGGGCTTTCACTGTCCCCGCAAAGCCGGCTGGGATACGCATGGTTTGCCGGTCGAACACGAGGTCGAGAAGGCGCTCGGCATATTCGACAAGCGGCGTATCGAGCGCGAGGTCGGCGTTGCCCGCTTCGTCGAGCTGTGCCGGGCATCGGTGATGCGCTATGTCGGCGATTGGGAAGCCATGACCACGCGCATGGGCTTCTGGGTGGACATGGACGATGCGTATCTTACGATGCAGAACGACTACATCGAGTCAGTTTGGAATCTGCTGAAGAAACTGTGGGATGGCGAGTTGATCTACCAGGGCTACAAGGTCGTTCCGTACGACCCGCGCATCGGGGCGACGCTGTCCTCGCACGAGGTCGCGCTCGGCTATCGGGATGTCGAGGATCCTTCGGTTTTCGTGCGCTTTCGCCTGATTGGAGAGGCGACGACCTCGTTTTTGGTCTGGACCACGACCCCCTGGACATTGCCGGCCAATCTGTTGCTGGCAGTGAACCGCTCGGTGGAGTACGTCTGGATCGAGCGCCGCGGTGAAACGCTGATACTGGCGCGCGAGCGCTTGAGCGTGCTGGGCGAGGATCCCTACCAGATCGTCAAATGCGTCCTTGGCTGCGATTTGGATGGACTGCAATACCAGCGGCTGTTCGATTATCTGGAGGTGGACGGCGAAATCTGCCGCGTGCGCACCGCCGAATTCGTGACCACCGACAGCGGCACGGGCATCGTGCACGTTGCGCCGGCTTACGGCGAGGACGATCTGAAGCTGGGTCTTGCGCACGGCTTGCCGGTATTGCACTGCGTGGGCGACGACGGCTGCTTTTTGCCGCAGGTTTCCCCCGTCGCGGGCCTGTTTTTCAAGGCCGGAGATCCGATCATCATCGACTTGCTGAAGGAGACGGGAACCCTGTTTCGCGAGGAACGCTGCACGCATAGCTATCCCTTCGGTTGGCGCACCGGCGATCCGTTGATGTACTACGCCAAGAACGCGTGGTACATCAAGACGACGGCCGTCAAGGATCGGATGGTCGAACTCAACGAGACCATCAACTGGGTGCCGGAAAATATCCGCGACGGTCGATTCGGCGACTGGCTCGAGAACAATATCGACTGGGCGCTTTCCCGCGAGCGTTTTTGGGGAACTCCCCTGCCCGTATGGACGGATGAACACGGCGATTACATCTGCATCGGATCGATACGCGAACTCGAGCAGCGCGTCGGCCGCGCGCTCGAGGGGCTCGATCTGCACAGACCCGCCGTCGATGCGGTGACATTCATGCATGAGGGCCGCGAGTACCGCCGCGTCGCCGAGGTGATCGACTGTTGGTTCGACTCCGGTGCCATGCCGTATGCGCAGCTTCACTATCCTTTCGGCGGCTCGGAAGCTCGATTCAAGCAGCGTTTTCCAGCGGACTACATCTGCGAGGCGATCGACCAGACGCGCGGATGGTTTTACACGCTGCATGCGATAGCGACGCTGGTGTCGAACTCGGTGGCCTACAAGAACGTGATTTGCCTGGGCCACATCGTGGATGAAAACGGCAAAAAAATGTCGAAGTCGCTGGGCAACATCATCGACCCCGACGCCGTATTCGATGCAGTCGGCGCCGACCCGCTGCGATGGCATTTCGCGGCCCGCGTCGCGCCCGACATGCAGAAGCGCGTGTCGGTCGAGTTGATCTCCAACGTGGCGGGCAGCTTCATCAACACCTACTGGAATACGTATGCCTTCTTCGTGTTGTATGCGCGGCTCGACAAGTTCGATCCGTGCGCCGTGGTGGATGACGCAGCCGTAGGAAAGCTCGACCGGTGGATACTTGCATTGCTGGAACACACGAAGAACAAGGTGACGGACGCGCTTGATCGTTACGACGCGCTCAGCGCCGGGTCGGCACTGGAGAATTTCGTCGATCAACTGAGCACCTGGTATGTACGGCGCAGCCGACGCCGATTTTGGAAAGCCACCGAGGGTGCCGACAAGCAGGCGGCATATCGGACGCTGTACGAGTGTCTCGAGGCCGTGACCTGCCTGATCGCCCCCATGGTGCCATTTCTGGCGGAGGAGGTTTATCAGAACCTCGTCCGGGGCGCGAACGCTGCTGCGCCGCCGAGCGTGCACATGGCAGGATGGCCAAGGGCGCGGCCGGAACGCATGGACCGGGCACTCATGGCGGAGATGGCGGTCGTGCAGCGCGTCGTGGGCTTGGGGAGGGCCGCGCGGGCGAAATCCAATCTGAAGATCCGGCAGCCCCTGTCACGCCTGCTGGTCCGAGCGCCCAACGATGCGGCATCGCGCGCCATCGCTGCGCACGCCGATCAATTGCGGGAGGAACTCAACGTCAAGGCCGTCGAAGTGATCGCGGCCGATGCCGATTTGGTCTCATATCGCATCAAAATCAATTTGCCCGTCGTCGGCAAGCGCTACGGCCGACTGATACCCGCCATTCGCGCAGCGCTCGCGCAGGCGGATGCGCGCGAAATTGCGGTTCGCAGCGCGTGCGGGGAATCGATCCGGCTGCAGGCCGGGGCGCAGGAGGTCGAACTCCTTCCCGCCGATATGCTGGTGGAAACGACGTCCGCGGAAGGCTTCGTGTGCGAGGAAGCAGAAGGGTATCTGGTTGGCCTCGATACCATGTTGAGCGACGATCTAAGGAGAGAGGGGCTTGCGCGTGAAATGGTGCGCACGGTGCAGGAAGCGCGCAAGCAGGCCGGCCTCGACGTTGCCGACCGCATCACGCTCATGATCGAAGGCGGCGCCCAGGTGACCGCGGCCATCGAGAGTCACAGGGACTACCTGATTGCCGAGACTTTGGCGGTGCGCTGGGAGCTGCCCGCCGGCCCGCGGGTATTCAGCGTCGAACATGAAGAAGGGGCCCTGCGGTGGAAGATCAGTTTGGCGGTCGCTTGAAACACTCGAACAAAACGGCCGCGCGGCCCCGTCGCTACGGCATCACGGCGCGATTCAGCCGTTCCCGGCGACGATCACGATCGTCCTCAAGGCTGGTACGGCGGCGGCCAACACGATCACGATCGGAATCAGCGCCCAAAGAATCTCGGCCGTCTTGCTGGATGCGGATGCCGGCGGGCAGTCGCGGAGCGGACC
>Ga0302326_10005397_pt1 | contig 29145 bp, 20 predicted proteins | sample Palsa_T0_3_FD_202264 | JGI IMG/M metagenome (GOLD analysis project Ga0302326, IMG submission 202264) | Peat permafrost microbial communities from Stordalen Mire near Abisko, Sweden - Palsa_T0_3 | ecosystem: Environmental > Terrestrial > Soil > Palsa > Peat permafrost | place: Sweden: Abisko... | reverse complement strand
TCCAACTCTATACGGCCTGGGGCAAGCCAGACAAGGCTGCGGAATGGCGGCGGAAGTGACGTCAGCGGTACTGCAAGCGGCAGCCGCTGGCATCGGAGGACTCCCGATCGGACTGGCGACATCGGACGTTGTGATCGCGTTCGCGCCTAGGTGCCGTCTTGGTATAGAAGTAATGGCCGCCCATCACATAAGGCACGGAAACCGTTTTAGCTAATTCGCAGACTGGGCCGCTCTGGCGCTTCAGCGAACTGCAACGGGTGCCCGGCGACGAGACCTATACCGGGCAAGGCGCCACGCAGCCCGACGGCCGGCTGCCGATTCAACTGACCAGCGGAAGCAAAGAGATGCACATGAGCGGAACGTCGGCCGAGTTGCGCCTGGATCAGCCTTCCTCGGGGCGCCGGCCATGAAGCCTTCCCTCCCCACCGAGCGAATAGCGGCTGCGCCTGTATTTTCAGGCAACTACTCATCCCAACAGTACATACATGCACGGTCAGCCGTGCATCGCTTATAGTCGCCAATTCGCTCTTCTTCGCCGGTCCGCGAAAAAGGAGCGGATGGCTCGAGTCAGCGTACTGTGGCAGTTCTGATATTTGGGGTTAGATCGGCCGACGCTGCGCGCATGCCGGATTCGCAAATCGGTTCTCGGCCCTTTACGTCGGATCCAATTGACTTTCGTTGCGGTTGGATGCAGCCTTCCGCAACACCACGCGTTTCGCGTTCGTCAGTATCAGGGTCAGAATCGCCGCCACCGCGAATATCGGCCCAGCTACCGATGGCCACAAGCGCCCGACGTTCGCGTAGCGTTCGGATTTGCCAGCCGCCGCCGATCCCCGAGCCGCAGTGTCGGCGTTCAACGATGTGGTGCGCCGCTCCTGCGGTACGCCGCAAATCGCCTGCGAGTCCGCATTTTTGTGCCCCCTCAACGAATCTGTCTGCGGTAAGTCAACCGGACGCTCACGATGCCGAATTCGTCGCGGGTGGCCAGGGCGCCCCAATGTTCATTAAAGGTCCATTGCGCACGAACGATCTGTGTATTGGGAGCATTCAGAGCCGTAACGTAGGTAAACGTCATGTTTGAAGAGATGCGTTGGGTCAGCCCGATGCGGGCCTCGGGCAACTCACTCCCGCTGGCAAATACCGGGTCGAGGCTGATCTGGCTGATGCCGAAGACGCGCTGCAGCCGGCTGGCTACCGGATTGGCTAATGCCTGGGTCATTACGGCGGACTCGCCCATCTGGGTGAAGGTCTGGGGCGGGGCAGCCGGCTGGTTGGCCAGAATTACCGGATCTGAAGTGGGTGTTTGCCCGGCGGCCAGCAGGCCGATGATCTCCTGGAATTGGAGCGGCGGATTCGACGTATAAGTCAGTTTCATGTTGTCGATCGGTCCGGTTACTTTGAGGACCACATCCACACCTTGCGCCTGGGTATTCAGGCTCAGGTTCAACATCGGTTCGATGCGCACGGGATTATAGAACGAGATGGTTCCGGTATTTACCGTGTAAGTGGAGCTAAAGAAGACTAATTGGCCTTCGGTAACCGTGACCCGCCCGAGTAAGCCGGGCTGCGAGGCCGTGCCGCGGACCTGTAAGTTGGCGTCAAGCTCAAGATTGTGAGCCATGGCAGCGCGCACAGCCATGGACGTAGCGGTACGAACCTGCACGTCGAGCTTCATGTTATCCAGAATCGGGACGGGAGTGGCGGCGTTCTCGACGGGCGGTGCGGCCCGCGTCAGGATGGCGCCGATGTCGCTTTGCGGCGCGTAATTCAGGCGGGTGACGGTGACGGAGCCCGAAGCGATGCTGGCGTGGGGCGTGCCCGAGATATTGAGATTCGCATCGAAGACCGCACTGATGCCTTCCTGGGGGAGCACGCGCACATTAGCGGCCTTGACCCGCAGGCCAAAACGCAACTCTTCGCGGAACGCCACGAATCCGGAGAGAATCACCTTGCCGCCACCGGACTCCGCGGTTATGTTCTGCAGCGACGCATTGTTGCCATTAAACTGCACGATTCCGTTGGCGTGCGAGAGACCATTGGGGAATTTGGTGTAGTTCACAGAGGCGTCATGCAACTCGAGTTTCCCGTTGACCAACGGCTGGCGCATAGCGCCCCGCACGGTAGCGGCAAGAACCACACTTCCCGATGAGATCACATCGCGGTCGAACCGGCGCGCCAGCGACAGATTGGTATTGGCGTTGACCGTCAGGTCCAGCGTTTGTCCGTCTATAGCCGCCGTCCCGTGCGCCTGCAGGTCCGTATCGGGACCAGTCAAGTGGAAGCTGTCCACGCGGACCGTACCGCGTGACAGACTCACCAGAATGGGGCCCTGATTTTGAATGACCACCGGCTGGCGGCCGGGCGCCGGCTTGCCGTTGGCTGCCAGATTGACTTTGGTCAGCTTTAACGAGCCGCTCAGATCGCTGGTCCTGGCGACAGGACCGTTGACCGTAGCTTCCCCATCGACCGATGCATCGAAGGACGGCGGTTCGGTATCCGGACTAACCAGGGGCGCCAGGTGCGTCCATGACACATTGTTGAATGTCAGGTTGGCATTCACCGGATAATCGCCGCTCAACTCGGCGCTGCCTTTTCCGTGAATCGACGATTGGGCCAGGTTCGAATCCAGCGCGAAATTCAAGCGCCCCCCGGTGGTATCGGCGGTGAGCTTCAGGTCGCCGTAGCTCTTGCCTTGCGCGGCGATTCCGTTGGCGGCCAGGTTGGCGTCCAAAGCGTGGAACAGAACCCGGGCGCCGGCCGGCTGAATTTTTGCGTCGCCGTTGGCGGCAAACTCCACCGTGCCGCCCAGCCCGGGCCGAATCTTCTGCACGTTGTGAATGCGGGCCAGGTCGATGCGGCTGCTCTTCACCTGAAAGCGCAGATCGCCGGTCTGAAGATTGCCGGCCGGGTGATCGTATTGCGCATCCAGAGTCAGGCTGGAGGGTCCCGACACGATTTCGAAATCCGAGATGGCGGCCCTTTGCGCGGCATAAGCGATCCGGGCCTTCACATGGTCGATGGGCTCATCATATACGACGGCGTTGGTCAGATTGAAATCGGCGCTGCCTTCGGGCTTTTGCAGGGTGCCGGCGAAGTGGAAGGTGCTCGATAAATTGCCTTTGGCCGGGATGCCGGTGCGCCCGGCTACCCTCAAGACGCGATCAATCGGCAGGTTACCAATGCTGCCGTCGGCGGTGGTCGGATAATCCGCAGTCAGTTCGGTATTTCCACGGATGCCGATCTTGGATCCGGCGAAGGTAGAGGCCACATCGTAGCTGACCGTTTGCTGCCGGGTCTGCGCAGTGGCAGTCAGATCCCCGTAGGCCTCGCCCCGGAAATGCAGATTGCGCGCGGAGGCATCGGCGGACAGGGTGGTGAGCCGAAATTCGTTTGCGCCCAGGTTGCCGGTGACGTCGGCCTGCAGTTGCACATCGCCCGAGGAGTCGGGCAACTGCTTCTGGATGGTCTGAAATTGGGCCAGGTTGACGTTCGCCGTGTGCACGTGCGCGTGAATGCGGCCGGTGCTGAAGCTATCGCGCGGATGCTCGAAATCGGCGGTCAGATTGATGCGAGCGGGACCGGAGGTCGCGTAGAAAGCGGGAATGGCGATGAGCCGGTCACTCAGGTTCACCTGCCCTTGCACCTGGTCGAACGGCTCGCCATGGATGGTCCCTTTACCAATTGACAGGTTTGCCGAACCTAGCGGATTGCCGGCGGTTCCACTGACTTTGACATCCGCGCTGAGCGCGCCGGTATAGCCTGCGACAGGCTGATCCGCTAAAGCCATGACGTCGGCCAAGTCGGCGTTCCGCACGGTCACGGTGCTGGAAACAGGTTCGTTGGGGAGAAGTTTCCACTTGCGCAGCCCCACGGAGGCGGCGAACCGCGCCTGCATCGTGCCGCGGGTGATGCGGCCATTCGAAACCGTGGCGCCCGTGCTGGAGGCCGCCGCATCCAGCGCCAGCGCGTCAAACTGGCGGCCTTCGGCGCGTAGGCGTGTGGCCGATACCTGCGCGGAAATGTGCGGCGAACCGAGACCGCCTGTGATTACGGCATTCAACATAGCCTGTCCGCCGGCGGCGAAGGCCAGGGAAGGACGGCTGGACGGCGGCGTTGCGCCCAGTAAGTCATCGAGATTGCGCGTGGTGAATCCGACATTCAGCCGGGTGGCGGCGGAGCCTGCCAGTGTCAGTCGGCTATGCGGCAGCGCGATGTATGAATCATTGATGAGCACATCGTCGCGGGCGCCGTTGTAGTTCGCATACAAGCGGCCGGACATCGGGATGCCGCGGCGGCCGGGCGCGATGGCGATGCGGGTCTGCGCGGTGACGCCGCGGACGCCGGGCTGCTTCAAATCGCCGGCCGCCTCCAAGGGACCGGAAGCGATGCCGGAATATGCGAAATCCTTCAGGCCCAGGGCCGCGGCCACAAAGCGCAGGTCGAGATGCCGGAGATCGCCATGCAGTTGAAACCGCGCGAAGTCTTCGAGCGAAGCTTTACCGGCGACTTCCGCGCCCCACGCGTCCAGTCGAAGGTTGGTGAAATCGAGCCGATGCGGATCGAGGCGGAGATCGGAGACCAGGCCGACACCCGAGATGCGACTGGCGCCCGACTGGAAAGACAAGTTCTTCGCGGCCAGGTTGCCGGTAAGCTGGTAGTTGTTACTCGGGTCAAGCCGGGCAGTCCCATCCAGAGCCAGCAGTCCGTCGGGCCGGGCTTCCACGCGAGCCAGGCGGCCGAGCTCGCCTAACACCAGCCTTGCCTGAAAGACCAGTGTTCTATTCGGGGAGACGTCTTTCAGGTTGCCGGATGCATCTACAGAGGAGTGACCGAGCGCCAGATGCAAACGAGTCACCTGAATGGCATCCGGAGCGACAGTCGCGTTGGCTTCGAAGTCCAATGCGGAAAGCGCGGGCAGATTGGGATCGATCGGGAGGTTGGCGCAATTCTTCAAATCCGAGAGAGCCAGCCGCCCGGTAACATGCGCCGAAGTAACCGGGTGGCGCATGTCCTTCATGGAAGCATCGATCGATACTTCGGACGCAGGGGTGGATATGCGGGCGCCCTGAATATCGATGCGATCGCGGGCGAGGACCAGGGGCAGGCTGACCGTGAATTTGACGGGCGTGTTCCGTCCGGAAATGACGTAGATTGGCTGCAGCGAGATTTGACCCTGGTAACTTTGCTTCAAAGTGCTGAAGGCCAGTTGCGCCCGCAGATTCTCGGCCTGCACGTTCAAACGCTGCTTCCGCGAATTGAAGGTAATCGATCCGTTGGTCAGCTCGAAATGGCCTACGGCGAGATCCACCAGGCTTTCGGTGGTTGTTTCATTGGATGTCGACGGCTGTTTCGGGGTGGGAATGTTCGTGCTGCCGTCCGGAGAGACGAGTATGGTCACGGCCGGCTGATCCAAAGCGAGATAGGACAAATCGAGACCGTGATCTAAGTTCGGAATCAGGCGAAGATCCACTTCAGCGCGTTTGACAGCGATCCAAGGTGGCGATCCGGCGAGCTCTTTTCCATGGATTACGAAATTCCCTGCAACCGCGCGCAGATGCCGCCAATCGAGCGTGAAGGAGCCGATCTCGGCACGACCGCCGGTGCCTTCCTCGGTTGCGGCGATGATTTTGCTTTTGACGAATTCCCGAAACCAGTCGGTCTGAATGGTAATCACCAGCGCCACGGCCACGATAACAATGAATGCAGCCAATCCGATGGCAATATTACGAATGATGCGGGTGCGTTTACTCATTGAAATGCGCCCTCCTCGTAAACGATGTGGGCCTTCTCACGCGCCTCGTCCAACCAGGTTGTAAAAAGCTGGTTGACGCGCTCGCCTTCAAGCAACGAGCGGATATCGTTTTCGAGCGCGGCGAGGGCAAAGTTTTCCGGATACTTGCGCTTTAGTGCGGCCAGGTGCTGGTTATAGTAAGTCTGCACCTCGCCGTCGGTCACCTGTATACCAGGCCGGAACCTTTGATCGATGAAGCGGAGCACGGCCAGTTGAAACTGGTACTGCGCACGCAGCTCGCCCTCGCTGATGTTGTAACGCGAGAGAGCTTCCCGCAGCCGCGCGCTGGAACCGCCAAAACGATCGCGCACGAGGTGTTTCACCAGTGCATCGGCCTCGCTTTCGGCCGGACGCGGGTAGCCTGCGCCAGCGATGTCATCCCGGATGATGGCCTGGTCGATGAGCCGGCCGGCCGCCTTCTTCATTGCGGCAGGGCTCAGATCGGCCGGCTGCCGGTTCATGAATTCGGTGAGACGCAGATCGCGCTGGATGTCGCTCAGCTTAACCGGGTGTTTATTCACGACCACGGCGATGCGATCGATCACGACCGCTCCAGGCAGCAAATTCGCAAACAGCAACAATGTGGCAATCCGCGGCATCAGAATGTCTGACCTATGGAAAAGAAGAATTGGAAGTGGCTGATACTTTGCGGCACGCTGGCGCAATTCGCGCCGGGCGCGCCGCATTGCAGCAACTGCGCAGGAGTTCCCTTGAAGCCTACGAATGATGGCGGGTTGAGGGCATAGGCCAGATCGAGACGGATGGGGCCAACCGGCGTGCGGTAGCGAATACCGAATCCGACGGCCTGTGCGGCGTAGTCGAAGTCCTGGTTGTCGCGCTGGCTGTAGCGGAGGGAAATACTGCTGAGCGAGCTATAAACATTTCCCATGTCATGAAAGAAGACGCCTTGAATATTCTGGCCGATCAAGGGAAAGCGCAGCTCGACGTTGTTGAAAAGCAAGGCATTGCCGCCTAGCGGGAAGCCGGTGGGCGCGCTGGATGGTCCGCCCGGCACCAATGGCGCTCCGGTATCGCGCGGACCGGCCTGGTTGAACGGAAAAGCGCGCAGCGAATCCGCGCCGCCGCCGAAGAAACGCTCCGGTAGAGGCACGGATTCCTGTTCGGTGAGGCCGGCCACGGTCGCGAAGGGGGTGATTACGCCGAATTGGGTCTGCCGGGCCAGCACCAACTTCTTAGTAAGTGAGTAGTAAGTCGCGTTCCGCAGCAATACGCGGCTGAAACTCCGTTGCGAGCCGAAGAAGTTGCCGGCCACTCCGATGTCGGCGGTATTATACATGCCATGGTGCGGGTCGGCGGCGTTGTCGCGGCGGTTTTGTATCAGGCTGGCAGATAACATGCCGATGCGGACCGGCTGCAACAACGAAGGAATCAGCAGCGTTGGGATAACCACGCTGCTGGTGGTAACGCGCCGATAGGCGAATCGGAACTGGCCGCTTATGGATTTCGAAAACTTTTGGGAGAGTTGTACGCTCCCCTCTTCGCGCTTGGCCTGAAACGTGTTGATGTTGAATGAATCGTCGTACAGGACCGAATAGGTTATCTCGCGGCCCGGGTCGTCCAGGAAGTGCGGGACCCGATAAGCGAAGGATGCGCGCTGTTCCAGAGTAGAGTAGACGCCTCCCACGGACACCGTGTGACCCAGACCCAGGAAGTCCAGGCGGCTAACATCCAGGGACACATAAGGACTGACGCCAGTACTTCCGGCCGGCGCCGCCACGATAGTGGTACTGGGCGTTCCAAACTGGCCCAGTTGCAGGCCAAAACCCGTCACGATGTTATAACGATTGGCTTCCTCGATATCGTAGAGAACGTATTTGCGGGTGGTATCGCCGCCGGCATTCTCAATGGCGGTGTCCACGCGGGAGAAAATTCCAAGGTCGTAAAGACGCTGCTGGATGGCAGTCTCCTCGACCGGTGACAAGGGATCGCCGGGCTTGAGGGTGATGCGATCGTCCACCAGTTTCGCGCGCGTGTGTTTCAAGTGGGACGTCAGCACCTGGCGCACGTATTGCCGGTCGCCCGGCGTGACCGTGTAGATTACATTGACGTGATGCGGCTGGCTGCCGGGCTGCCATGCGGCGTGAAAATAGGCCGCGGGATAACCGTGCGTGTAGAAGTAAGTCAGAACCTGGTTTCGATCGGCCGCCAGATTGGCGTCGGCAAAGGGCTGACCTTTACCGGAGGCCAGAGTCCCGCTCATGGCATCGCGGTCGGCTTGAGGAATACCCTCAATGATCAACCGATCGACGATCCATTGCTGCCCTTCCACAACGTTCACTGTTACCCCGATCTCTCCGGCCTTACCTTTATAATTGCGCTCCACCACCGAGGTCACCTTTACATTCCGGAAGCCGTTGTTCCGGTACAAATCGGCAATGCCAGTTTCGTCGCTTTGCTGGAATGCCTCGCTAAATCGTCCGTGGCGTAAGGTAAACGATGCGGGCTGCATAAACATGCGATCGCGAATGTCACGGGTCTTAAAGTATTTGTTTCCGGTGATCTCCACGTGAACGAGTTTCTGGCGGGATCCCAGCGACACGACGTATTCGATGGTTTCCACATCGTTTTTCACCGGCTGGACGCGGAAATCGATGTCGGCGTCATAATAGCCGCGGCTTTGCAGATAGTCGCGGAGATTTTTCTGACCCTGCACCAGCAGGTCGTTGTCGACGGCCCCTTCCTGGTAAACCGGCACGTATCGCTTAATGCTGCCGTGCGAGATCTTGGCTTCGACGGCCGTGACCTTGATCTTGGGTCCGGCATCGATCGTCAGGCTGGGCTTCACACGGCGCTTCCCGTCGTAGTCGAGCTTGTCGAGGTTCACTTTCGCCGCTAGACGATCCTGCTTGGCGTACTTGTTGAGAAGCCCCTCGGCTCCGCCGCGGGTGCGCGCCTCAGTAACGTGGCGCCACCAGTGAATGACCGGAATGCGCCAGCCGGTGGCCCTCACAATGACGTTATCGGGTAACTTGGTGTCACCGTGGATGACGGGCATCTCATATTTGGCCCGCTTGCTTTCCTTGATGTGAAATGCGATCCACACCTGTTGGCCATCCTGGCTGTGTTCCACCGAAGGAGTCACTTCCGATTCGTAGAACCCGTTGGCGACCAGCAGGTTTTGAATCCCCTTGGTGGCTTGAGCCAGATCTTCGTCATGGAATGGTGTCCCCAGGGATAACTGGGCGGCGTTCACGATCTGTCCGCGATTTGGCGGTATGGCGATCTTCCCATCAACGGCCACGCCGTCGACGAATGGGGTGTTCTTGGTGACGAATCGTACAATGACGCCACCTAAAGTGGTGTCCGCCTGCGCCACGATATCATCGAAACGGCCGGTGGCAAAGAGACCGTCAATCGAATCTGCTACATCCTGCGCGCGCAAAGGTGCACCTTTGCGTACCTTGAGTGCCCGCTGGAGGTCTTCCGGCGACAAAATCTGCGCTGGCGAGAATTGCACATCGACGACGGGTTTGCCTTCGAATTCCGAAATTTGCGCGGCAAGCCCGGAGATGAAGAACGTGAAGATACAAATGAACCAGGCGAGCGGCCACAAGTTACTGAGAGCACGAGAGAAAGTCGGCAAGAAATCCATCGATGTGGCCGGGCAGACCCGTAACGGTTGCGACCTTGCACGTGTACCGCCAATCGGCCGGCGAGAGATTCTCACAGAAATCCACTGAACGGCGGTGTGGTCGATCAAATGCGAAGCCTGCGAAGAGTGAAGAGCGCGTCATCAGAGCCGGCCACGCGTGACATACTCAAGCGGGCCGTCAAACGCTTGACCGGTTTCGAACGTGACAAAATTGTAAAAGCCATCGAAGATGAGCAGGTGAGGAGGCTGAGAAAGTTGTCGAATACGGAGAAGAATCAAGAGATTGCGGCGTCGAAGGCGGGCATGGACCCCGCAATCGTTCCGGCCGCGCGTGCCAGCGCCACCACTGAAACGGCTAATTCGGCCAGAAGCGTCCGAAATATCTAAATCCTTATGTTCCAACGTGATGGGCCAAACGACAGTACATACATGCACGCTCACCCGTGCAGGCCTCAACTGTCTTCTATGAGACAATGGCCGGAGGAATAGCGCTAGCGAGAGTGCCGCTGCGCTTGGCAGATGAACCCAGATGACACCAGATGAGCTCTTTTGATGAAAAGTTTGAGTCTAGCTATCCGGTCCGCGTTAAACTAACGCAGTTTTGACGTGGAGCTGGCTTCGGTTTGGTGGCTGCCCTCGGAGTCCAACGCCAGCAGCATAGTATAACCAGCCTTGTAAGTAGATAAATAATAAACCACTTAGACTTAACTCCTAGAAACCTACAACCGTCCCCGCGACGAACTCCATCCACTGGCTTGAAAATTCCGCCGCGTTAAACCCACGTTATTTCTTGCGTCATGCTCGCGTTGACCCGCGTCATTTTAGCGTTATTTGTCACGCGACCTCGCCTCCCTCGGCTTTATAGACATTGAGCAGCCTCAGCTTCAAGTGGAGCGATCCAATGCTCAAGGGACGCAATCAGCGTGTCCAGTTCCTCGGCGCTGTGCGAATTTGCTTGATTTCCGCGGTTTCCACCCGCCAGTTTGTTAGGGATTTTTGATTTCTTCGGGTCCTATAAAGGATTTTGAGCATCGCTTTTTCGTGGACCAAGGCGTTTTGGATGCTGTCCCATTGAATATGTAACTCCCTTTGTTCCTGTAGCTTAAAGGCTGTCAAACGGTCTCGCCAGGCAGCCCCGCCGAGGCGCTGTACGCCGTCGTGGAGCCCGCAGGATTCCAGCGGCCCTTCTAGGCTATCTCATTGCTAACATGAGGTTTATAAGCCGTTGTCCCGTTTTGATTTCCCTTGATTATCTCTTGATTTTCTACCCCATGCGGGGTTCCAGGCTCAAGCTGACACTCCGGCCTTTTCCGTTGCGGCCCGCCTATCGCCAGTCTTGCGGATTGCCTGGATCGAGCCAAGACTCTTGCCGCGCGCGCCCGCATAGGGAAAGCCGGAGCATCGCTGCGATGGTCGCCGAAAGCCACCGGCTAGAGGCAGGAACGGCCCGCTACGGGAGCCCCATTGGAAAAATGCCGGAGAGACCCTGCCTGCGCCGACATGGGCGCCCCTCTAGCCGCGCGCCACGCGCGGCGCGGTGCGACGCAGCCAAGGAAACTGGGCGTCCAAGGCGGCGATCTCCTGGGCGGTGGTTTCCATCGGCGGCTGTGGCGGGCGCACCAGGGGTCCGGCGGCGGCCTCTGCCGCCTGCTGGCGGGCGCGCCAATTGCGGGCGCGCGCGCGGCCGCCGCGGGCGCCCACACGACGCAAGCTGTCGGGCGTCTGGTTGAACAGGATAGGGTAGCTAGTCATAGTTGGGTCCATAGGCATCCCCATTGATCCCGTGACGGGGAGACAACATGCAAGGCCATTCTGCCCAGTGCGTGCAGATTCTAGCGAAGGAAAAGCGATGGTCGCTTCGCCCGTGCGGAGAGGATCAGCGTATGCTGAAACCAATGGGATGGGACGCAGACCGGGTATCGGCGTTGCTCCGCTGCCTGGAACCTTTACACGAGAAGGTCGTGCGCCTGCACTATGGGCTAGGTTGTCAGCGCGCCCACTCAGAGCCGGAAATCGCCCGTGCGCTGCAGGTTTCACCGGCAGTGATCGTCGGCATTTTGGCGAAAGCGGAGGAACAGCTCTCCCCTCTGGGCCTGACGCCGCGGCGACTCCGCGCTGCCGCTCGCGTAAACCAGGACTCAGGCGCGGATGGGAATCCGGGGATGCCCAGAAAGGCGAGGTCTTGTCGGGGCCGTGCGCGGTAGCCGGTCGGATTTTACGCCGCCGGCGCGGCTGGGGAGAGGAAACCTATTACCGATGCATCGCGGGGCAGGCAGGGCCGATTCGGGCCTTCTCAGCGTCGCGGATTTTCAGAACCGGGACTGCCAGACATGCCATCGAAAATCCGGCCGCGTGTGCATGTCGCGCGTTGCGGTCACTTGACAATAAGCGACGCAAGGTTGACCGTGCATGTGTGTACTGTTTGGCCCAGTAATCGCTTGAAAATACGCGCCCAGCGTGTTTGAAGAGCAAAAAGGCCCGGGTCCCATGCGCTCGGGCCTTGCCCAGGGTCGATCATGTATGTTGACGTGGTTGGTCTTAAGCCCCCCCCGCCAACTGAAAGGTCGCGGTGAAGAGCGTGTCCTCCGGCGCGCCGGCCGCGTTGTAGCAGTGCACGTACACCGTTGTCGTCGTGGACGTGCTTACCCACTTGTCCGTACTGCAATAATTGCCTGGAGCGTCATAGGCCGTCACGATTACGGTACTGGACGTCCACGTGTCTTGTACGTTCATGGTCCACGTGTAGGATCCCTTGCCGATGCGCTGGGCGAGCATTTCCTCGCCGTCTATGGCGATGCTGAAAGTCGTGCTGACATCGTAAGGATTGTTGTCCTTGTCCTTGTTTGCCCAAATCGCGCCGCCGTTGCCCGAACCCACGCCGTAACCGGCGGTATCGTATATCGAATAAACCAGCGAGAATTCCTCGTCCGTCGCCACACCGGCTCCATTGGTGCAATTCACGTACACAATGGTCCCCGAGCTGAGGCTGCCCCAGTCCGTCACCTGGCAGTGGGCCGCTGTGATGGCGAAAGCGGTGACGATCACCGTGCCGCCTGGTTGGGTCAGATATGGTAAAGTCGCGACATAGTTGCCCACGCTGGAGCGCACGATCGTATTGGTGCCTCCGGCCGGATTGAACTGATATTCCAGGGGCGGCGTGTAACTGGACGCCGTAGGTTGGTTAGCGTACAAAAATGCGACGGTCGCCGTGGTCGGGTCGCTGTGAGTGCGCGCCTGGTAAAGCGCCGTGAAGCTATGGTCGTCAGGATAGCCGGCTTCGTTGAAGCAGACGACATCTACCTCGACATCCGTATCGTTCGGCGAAAACCAGCCTCCCACGTTGCAGAAGTTCGGACCGGTACCGTAGCCGCTGACCACGGCGTTGCTGTTGAGCCCGTTGCCGAGACCGGCGAAGATGACACTGTAATTACCGATGGCTTTGCGAATGATGCTGACTGCGCCGCCGGACGAATTGTAGCTGTAGGCCGTGTCCGGCGTGGTAGTGCCCACGGTAGTTGGGTTATTGTTCCAGACGAACCCGATGGCTTGGGCGAAGACCTGCGGAGCGCCCAGCAGCACAAGGGCTGCCAACGCCATAAGGGGGCCTGCGCGCCTGCGCGCCGTTTTTGATGTTTCACGATGTGATCGCTGCGTTAGTTCAGACATTGGTTCATTCTCCTTTTGAGGTTGGGTGTTTTCTTCGAGTGGATCGAAGATCCCTCCACTAGGTAAGGCGGGAAATCGCGGGAGAATTTTTGTCAATCTTCGCGAAATCTTTTACAGCCTCTTGGACCGTGGTTTTCCCAGGACGCCGAGGGCCATTGGCGTCGGATGGCCACCAATCAGGGCAGGACGAAACGGTGCTACCTCCGAGCACCGGGCGCCGGGCACCATGTCGGGCCTGATCGGAGAGTCAAGTTCAGCCCTCCGATCCCCTTGTCGGGGGCCTGTTGCCGCTGCCGGAAACAGCAGGGTCACGGCGCCTCCACGAGATTGCGCTCGACATACAGCGTCGGCGCGCTGCACGGCTGGGCTTACCTGGGCCGGAAGACGTTCCAGAACCAGCGTTGCGGCCCGGCATGTCCCTGGCATTATGAAGAGCAGGCGGACCTGGTCGCTGTCTCGTTAAGCCACCCGTGTTCGCCCTGCGGTTTCCGTGAGTGGGGTGTTGAAGACCTTACTCGCAGCGTCGAAAAATATTTTACAGTCGCCCGCCGCTAGACCGAGTTCGCACCGGACGCACTCGGTGCGGGCCATTGCGGGCGCGTTTGGGATGACACCAGAAGTGATCGATGGCATTTTGATGGAGGCGCAAGGGTGCCTGGCCGATATGGGGTTGCAGCCGCGTCATTCGCGGACCGCCGCTCGTGGCAGCCATGAGTCCGGCAGCGTTGCGCTGAAAAGAATGCGCTCCTGTCGGGATCGCGGACGGTGAAGGAGAGATCCGGACGAATACCACCAAGATACAGGCGGTGTGAACAGCAAAAGGGGACAATGCAACTAACAGATAACCGGATATCGATATCCTGATTAGCCGCGATGCACGGGTGAGCGTTTAAGAACTCGTTTACATAAGCGCAAGCTGACCCTCCGGCCGTATCCGGCTCTGAAACTGTTCCGCGACGCCATGTATACATCCCTCAAGGATAAGCTGCCGCCCGATGTTTGGGACTACCCAACGCCGTAGTGGAGCGACTCCAGTCTGCCTGTGTAAGACAGGTTAATTTCAGGACAGCAAGTATCACTAGTTCAATGAGTTGCAGCTATCTCAGTGCCAGTTTATCAGGCTCTTTATCAGGGCCGGAACAGAAGGCCGCAAACTCGTCTTAAACTCCCTCGACTCAGCCGCCCTCCACCGCCCAAACTAGGTGTTCAATTCGGCATTACGCCGCCGTTCGAATTCCCCCGCGGTCTAGCTCGCCATCTTGAATCTCCGCTCCTTTCGGGAGCGCTGAATTAAGGCCTACGACCGCGCGCTTGCGGGTTCACTTTGGCTACCGATATTGGTGGACAACGCCCTCAGCTCAGGAACGTCACTGAGTGACGGCACCTGTAGCGCGGCCGAGGTTCCGATTTAAGTTGAGGCCATGGTCCATCCGATACCGAGACCAGCGTGGCCAGCACGCTGCGAATTCGGGATTGGATTCTGACGCCGCGCGGGGCGGCGATGAGGTGCAGGGCGATTTCCGCAATCACCGCCCAAGGATCATTCACGAAAAAGCGGTGCTGGAGCGTGTATGTGGAACCCGTTTTCGCCACGACATTTCTGCCGTAAGGAACCCACTCTCTCCCGACCTGAAGCGGACCGCCCGCACGGACCGCAACCGACGTGTTGGTCTTGGAAGTCATGTACGCACCGCAAACGTTGTAGCAGTTCCGCCACGATTAGTGGTTAGCCATTACCCGCCTGCCTCACGTTGGATCGGCTGCGATCCAGCCCTCGTATAATCCATGGACATGCCTTCCGCCGGCAAGAATCGGTCTGAATGAAGCCTATTCTTAAAGCGGCGCTGAAGCAACTTTCGTGATGGCGTTCTCAAAATCCTCAACATGCCCATTGAGATAGGCATCCTTGCAGGCTTCCAGTAATTCGCGAACTGAGAATGTGGGCTGCCGAAAGCCTACCAATTTTCCTTGCGATCCAACATACTGATTGCAAATCAACCCGACGCATATCAACCTTATCCACAGAAGGCTCGGCCGAAACAACAGTTTCGACTGGAAGACGCGTGGGGATCATGGAGGAATAATATGGGACGTTTCGTAATACCGTGTCTTATTCCCTTGTTAACGGGTCAGCACCTGACGGCCCAGTGTTGCGTGTTCCCCCCGCCCCTCAGTGCCTCGACGATCCGATGCTCGGCGGCCGGAGCCAATTGGCTCACGTGTTCGATCACCAGCCCGGCCACCGCGCCCACGGTCACTCTGGGTATGGCAGCCGGCCAGACCTCCCATCAGGTGATCGGCACTTGTGGTTCGGCCACATCGTTCGCGCCGTGTTCGCTCACCTCGGCGGAACTGCCCCTGAGCGCCATGGGCACGATCACAGGCGGAACATGGCAGGGCACGGCCATCGCGCGCGCCTACGGCGGCCTGAACTCCAGCAACGCTGGAACGGGTCTGCTGCGCGACGGAACGACCCCGGCCGCGTCGGAGATCAGCGGCGACTGCACCACGTCCGGCAGCAACGCGATTACGTGCACCAAGACCAACGGCGCCAGCTTTGCGTCCTCGGCTACCACCGATACCACTAACGCCGCCAACATCAGCACCGGCACGTTGGGGTACAGCCGCCTGCCAATCCCAGCGGGCGGTGGGCCGCCCGGCGTGGTGGCGGTCCTGACCACTCCGACCGACGCGATATCCAACAGCGCCACGCAGGTCATCGGCTACACGGTTGCCAGTGGCACGTTCGCGACCGGGACGACTTACACGATTGAGGCTTGGGGCAGCGAAACCACAAGCACCAGCCCTGGCAACGACACCTTCTCCATCGAGATTGGTGCGGCTTCCCTGTCCGGGAACGTGATAGTGCAGAACACGGCCCCGGCCATAGCCAGCATTTCCAATAAGCCGGTATGGGTCCGAGCCACGGTCACTGTTTTCGCAAGCACTGTCTCAGCCGGTGTGACCGTCTGCGGGACGACGAGCGGTGCGTTCACGGCGACGTGTGCCGTAAATGGCGCAAACAGCGCCACCATCACAGCCGGTCAGAGCAATGTGATTGAGCTGGTTTATCAGTCGGGGGCCAGCACCAGTTCCATCAACTTCAGCCAGGCCAAGATCACGCTGGAGAGGCCATGAAACGCACGCCTCACGTGGCCGAAAATTGAGCATCCACGCGGATGAGGAGGCCCGCTCGGAAAACGAGTGAAGCCAGGATCGCAAGAGTGAGCACGCCATGAAAGACACTCTTTTAAGTCGAATAAAGAGACTGGAAGCCAGCGCCGCGTCTCCGCAGTTGGCATACCGAATCGGTGTGCTGAAGCCGCTACCCGCGGGATTTTTAGGCGACCGGCACATCGTGATCGTAAAACAAGGCCCGATCGAGCACAGCACCCAATGGTGCGAGTTCGAGGAGCGACCCGGCCCGGCACCGCACGGCGCGGCTGATGGCATCCCCCGGATTTACTTGTCAGAAACGGAAAATAATATCTGACGATATTGTCGGGTTTGTCGGGTGCGGGGCGCCGGTATAACCGTGCGTATTCAGGCTTCCGCCGGAGGCACGCCATACTCTGAGGGGTAGCGCGTGCCCGGCCTACGAGGTCCGGAGAGAATCAGACAAACGTTCCGACAATTCGTAATCTCTACCGGGAAGGTAGAGTTGACTCCGTTCCCCAGCCGAGGCATTCATGTACACGTTAGGGAATGGCGGCCTTCCAGCCGACAAGAAGTGACGGGCTGCGCTGGCCGCTATCACTGGTGTATGAAATTCAAGTTTGTGCTGTTGGACCCGGACAGCGATGCCGACGCAAAGACGGAGTTGGCCTGGCCGCTAGTTTCCCAGGCACGGTCGTACCAGATCCGAGGATCCGGCATGGTGCGGCGGGCACTCTTGGCGAACGGCCAACTCAAGCTGGTACCGGTGACCAACTTCCGCGCCCGCATCGCCAGTGACATCATCGTGGACGACGGAACCGAGGAGCGGCGTCACTGCGGCGTGCAAGCAGAACTGGACGGCCAAAAGGTTTCGTTCACCGTATCGGCGGCGGAATTCGGCCGGATGGGCTGGGTGCTGCAGCGGTTGGGTTCGCGCGCGATCATCTATCCCGGCCAGACGCAGCACGCGCGGGCGGCTATCCAGGAGCTTTCGGGACCGATCCGAAAGGAGCGAGTCTTCACCCACCTGGGGTGGCGCAAACAGGACGGCGGTTGGGTCTATCTACATGCCGCGGGCGGCCTGGGGACCAGTGGCCTTCGTACCGAGTGGCGGGTGCAATTGCCCGGCCCGCTGCGGGGTTACCGATTTGAAGTTCCCACAGAAGGGGATGCACGCAAAAGGGCGATCCAGGCCAGTCTGGAGTTGTTACACGTGGCGCCGGACCGGATTATGTTTCCCTTACTGGCCGCCGTGTACCGGGCGGCCTTAGGTGGGGTGAACTTCAGCGTTTTCCTGAGCGGTCCCAGCGGGGTTTTCAAGAGCGCGGTGGCGGCCCTGTGTCAGCAGCACTATGGGTATGCCATGGACGCCAGCCATCTGCCCGCGAACTTCGCCTCCACGGCCAATAGCCTGGAGGCGTTGGCCTTGTCCGCGAAGGACGCCATTTTGGTGGTAGACGATTTTGCGCCGCAGGGCAGGAGCGGGGACGGCGAGTTGCAGAACCTGACGGAACGATTGTTCCGCAGCGTGGGCAACCACCAGGGACGCAGCCGATTGGGAGCGGACGGACGCCTGCGGGAGCCACAGATGCCGCGCGGGCTGGTGCTAGGGACCGGAGAAGAAGTACCGCAAGGAAAGAGCATCCGGGCACGGTTGGTGATCCTGGAGTTGGCGGCCGGACAGGTGGATCGGGCTTGTCTCAGCAGGTGTCAGCAGGCGGGCCGAGAGGGACTTCTGGCGGCGGCGATGGCCGGCTTCAAGGCCCTGCGCGAAAAAAAACACATGGCAGAATGGAGACATTTGGAGTTACATCAGGGCAATCTTCGTTGCAGCTCCGCCAGCCGGACCCCGATGGAGCTGAGGCTGGCTTGCACCCGCACAATGTCGACGTTAGCGCTGGCATAAGGAATGATACCCTGGTATAACTCCAGAGCGCGGCGATAGTCGTCGGCAGCTTTCTGGATCTGCTCCTTCTCCTGCGGCAGCCCCCGCACGTCGCGCGAGTCCCAAAATAGGCGGTCGCCGCGGTCACGGTAGCCATCCGCAAGCTGCGATTTCTCCCGGTTGCCGAGTTTGTATCCGCGCCGTTGGGCCTCTTGCAATGCGGCATAAGCTTTGTCCGCATCCTTCAAGCCGTACACATAGACCGCCGCCAGACCCAACTCCGGATCGGGCGTGTGGGGCAGAGCTTGCTCCGCCTCCTCGAACTTTTGTACGGCTTCGTTCATCATCGCCGCGTTGTGATGGCTGAAGCCACCGATGCGGTCGATCTGACCTTCGCAAAGTCGCAGTTCGCCGCGCGTGGTCTCGTCGTTGGGATCGATCTCCAGAGCCCGGGCTAGGTACTGACTAGCGCGCTTCCAGTCGTTTTCGTGGACCGGTTGGGTCTCGCTGTTGCGATATTTCTCAATCACCCGGTCGGCGGCCGCTACCAGCCTCTTCTTCACCGAACGGCGCGCCGCAAATAGCGCCAGGGACTGCGCGTTGCCCTTCGAGACGTCCGCCCAGCGGCTCCAGATGGCGTCCGGATCGGTCAACACTTCGGCATGGATATCGTGATCTAGTTGCATCCCGCGATGATGGAGAAGGAAAAACGAGCAGCCGGCGAACAACAGGTACGCGACAACCAAGATCAAAACGGTCGCCGTGATTCTGTTCGACAGAACCCTCGCCACCACCAATTTAGGTGCTGAGATCGGTCTGCCCAACAGCGGTTGGATTACAGATACATCCTTGCGAACAAGTGATTCCCTTTCCTGATCACCGGCAATCTTAGGGGTATCTTCTTGCCTTACGGCCTGCTCTTCGTGTGCAGTCTCTCTCTGCTCTCTCTCCGCCCCCTCCGAAGCCAGGTGTTCCCTTTGGGCCGGTACGGCAACCAGTCTTGCAGCCTCGGCTGGTCGCGCCCTCTCGTCCCAATGCGACGCCAACACCGCGCCAATTGCCCGCTGCATTTCTTCCGCCGATGGGAACCGATTCTCCCGTTCCCTCTCCAGAGCAGTCATCACCAGATTCGAAACGTCAGGCGAAAAATGGAGATCGGGCCGCGACTCATCCAGCGGCGCTGGCCGAGCTTGTATCCGTTGCACCAGTACCGCAACCGGCGTATCTGCAGCAAACGGCAATCCGCCCGTCATCATCTCGTACAACACCAGCCCCAGCGAGTACAGATCGGTGCGGCCATCCAACTCACTCCCGCGCACCCCTTGCGCCTGCTCGGGTGAAGCGTACTCGGGCGTGCCTACGAAAAACCCAGTAGTGCCCGTCATCATGCCGGTGAAGCCCAACCCGGCTTCTTCACGCACTTTGGCGATGCCGAAGTCGATGACCTTCAATGTCTGCCTGCCGTCCGCCGTTCTGGCCAGCAGCAAGTTCTGTGGTTTGATGTCCCGGTGAATGATCCCCTTTTGGTGCGCAGCCGATAACGCCGAGCAGGTCTGAGCGGCGATCTTCAATGCAAACTCTGGAGCCAGCACTCTCGCCTTGCGGAGCCTCTGGCGCAAGCTCTCACCTTCCACATACTCCATTACCACGAAGAGTTGGTCGTCTTCGGTGTAGTCGGCGTCCTCCACGCGCACGATATTGGGATGCTGCAACTGGCGCATGACCTGAGCCTCGGCCAGCAGGCTTTTGAGTCCTTGCTGCCCGACGGGGCTCTCTGCGGCCAACACCTTGATCGCCCTCTCCTCGTTCCACAGGATATGCCGGGCGCGGTATACGACGCCCATGCCACCCCGGCCGACTTCGCTGATGATCTCGTATTTCTTCCGGATGATCGAGCCCGGCTCCAAACAGGCGCTCGAGCGCAAAGCAGACCCATCACGCGGGCAGAACCCGAGGTCGTTACCGTAGCTGGCAGAGCAGGTGGGGCAGATCTTCACACTTGGTACAGCTTACCGTATTGAGCTAGGTGCGGCAATGGCCCGAGAACGGTTATACAGCGCGTCCTACCGCACCGCCGCAGCGCGTGAGCGCGGTGGTGCTTATGCTTACAAGCACCCAAGCCCGCTAGCTGCAGTGGGCGCGCCTGGTTGATGGTATTGCTCAACGGCGGGCCATCCCCGTCCGCGTGCCCAGGATGTCCCAAGCCTGGGCCACGGCCCTTCCGCTGCGCAAGCGTCGTTGACTGGCGGCCCCCAGGGGGGTAAAGTAGAGGGCTGGAGGGGCTAAAGGATGTCCCGGCTCAACCGCCGAGACGCCAAAGGCTGAACCCAGAAGGCCCGGCCGTCCAAGTCATTGAACGCGTGCGCGCGGGCTGCTGAGACCCAGGAAGGACGCTGAAATGTATAGATGCATTCGCGATTTCCTATCGAGCCACGGGGCCCTTCGCAGCGCAGTCCTGTTTGTAATCGTGGGGACCGCCGAGTCCTTCATCGCGCTCCCAAGTTCAGCACAGCCCTTCGAGGTCACTGGGCCAGGCTGGCCCGTAGCGCCGAACGTCATTAAGAACGCAAGCGTCATCAATCTTTTCATGTCCGATCAATGGGACTCCGCCGCACCGAGCGGAGAGACGAAGGAACGAATCAACAGTTGGACCCAGGCGTTGATTGCCAGCCCCTACTTCGCGTTCGCGAGCAACGACTACGGGATCGGCACGCCGACGTTCGTCGGGGGTTTCGAAAACTCAGCCACCTGTATAATTCCTGGCGAGAACACGACGCTTTCGACCACGGATCTGGGCAGCTACGTAAACTGCCAACTTACTTCTGCTCCAGTTACCGGTCTTCACGTGCAGAACGTCTTGGTTAACGTCTTCATTCCTCCCGGCATAACCGTAACCGACCCGACCGGCGGAACGTGCGGCGTCGATTTCAGCGGCTATCATAGTGCCAATCAAGATTTCAGTACCTTTCTGCAGCCGTACACGGTGATACCTGCCAGGTGCAACTTCGAATTCAAGGACCTAACGAATTCGCTGTCGCACGAGATGGTCGAGGCGATGACAGATCCGATTGGGCTACAAGGGTGGGTGCATCGCTTCGGTCCGGGGGACATTAATATTTCCGAGAGCTTGACCAAAGGAGAGGTCGCCGATGTCTGCCAATCGGGCGACAAGCCCGTCCGGAACGACGCAATCCCCTTCTTTGGTTCTGGCACCGTGCAACTCTATTGGTCCAATTCGGCACAGGCGTGCGTTCCGTCGTGGCCCGGCAGTAACCCGACGATCAACCCGCCCCTACCCTCGGCGAGCGTGTTGGAACATCAAAACAACGTTTCACTGATAATCAGCGGCAGCGGCTTCGGAAACCCGCCGGCTTTACCGTCAGGCTTGGGCGCCATTCCGTATTTCGTGCTCAACGATACGACCGAATCATTCAGCGCGGGCAACAGCCTTGGTCTCAGCGACAACGTCTTGCTTGGCTATCCCGATTGGACCGACACCACCATTGAGATACAAATTCCCATCGAGATTCCGATGCCCAATCAAACTCCTTTAGGGACAGTGTTCAGTTGCGACGCGCTCTCGTACACGATTTGGAATCCGCTTACTCTCGGCTCCGCGATCGGATCCGCCAGCCTCCCTGGTCCGGCGAGCATCGGCATAGGCGGTTATCAGGCAGGCGCTTGGGTCTACGGTTCGGTCACAGTGACCTCCGATCCTTCCACCGGCGCGCTTTACACGCCCACGAAGGTGACGCTGACTCCCGACCAAGGCAGCCCGCAGCATCTTGCCGTCAGCTACCCCGGGAATTACACATTTTCGTTTCAGGCTGTGGGGGCCGGTCCTCAAACGTTGACCGTAAGCGCGGATCCGCCGTGTTCTGCCCCGTCACAGACAGTCACCGTTCCCGTAGTCCCGACCGTCTCTAGCATCTCGCCCGATCACGGGTTTTCCAGTGGCGGCACCGTCGTCAAGATTAAAGGCACGGGCTTCTCGAATCCAGCTACTGTACTTTTTGGAGCGCAGAATGCAATGACAGTGACAGTCGTGTCGGATACGGAGATCGATGCGGTGACGGCGCCGGCATCGCCCGCGTCAGTCGATGTCTCGGTGGCTGTCAACGGGGTGCAATCGCGATACCCTCCGCCATGCCCCCCGACGCAGGTGTGTTCCGGACTGACAGACCCTCCAACATACTTCTTTTTCCAAGCCGGAGTTCCCTTGCTGGTTGATTCCGTCTCGTGCCAACTGGACTATGTTACCATCTATGCCTGGGATGGAAACTCCAATCCTCTCGCGAACGCGCCGATCACCCTGACGCCGACGAACCTCGACCTCGTAAATTCAATTCAAAAGCTCGATGGAAAAGGCACGGGCGAAGTTACCGCGCGGCCAGAGGGTTCCACGATGAGCCTGACGGCCTCCTTGGCGTCAGGAGGAACGGCGACCATCGGCATCACCCCAGCTGTGAATTGCATTCCGTGGTGGAAGACTGTCGGCGCCCAAAACAACAATTACAATCAGTTTCAATCGTGCCCGGTTTGCCACTTCGTGGATGTTCCTTTTAATGGCGATAATGTGGCCTTCTACGATGTTGTCTCGTGGGGACTGATGAGCGGAATCGGGGATAAGTTTCAACCGACCGCCGCAGTGACACGAGCTCAATTGATGACGACGTTCGAACGCGTGGCCGGTCCGCGTGCGGTGGTCGCCGGAGAACGAATCTTTGGACTCACCAGCGAATCCACAATTGCCACGCCGCAGAAGGCCGTCACGCGCCTCGAAGCCGCGCGCTTCCTCGAAATCGCGCTCCAGCGAAGTGATCGGACGACAGTGCTAGTCGGGGAGCGGCCGTTTACTCGTGGCGATTTGGCGCGCTCTCTCTGGGTGTACGTGACACGGGACGCCAAATTGGTGCCTGGGTCTCGTGAAACAAGAAAGGGCAAGGGCTCGCCTCGAAACTGACCACTCCTTAAGATCAGCTCGGCGTAGAGGTTTGTTGAAAACGCTCCGGGAAACCGCGTGATTCCCTGCGACGTGAAGATCGCGCCCTCGCCGCAGGTTTGACCGATTCTGACCGATTTGCGATCTCTCGGGGAGCCTTTCTTCGGGCGTGTTTGTCAGGCCCTACCTCACTGTCTATCCCCTTCCAAGTCGGCAATTCTTCGCGATTGCACGAACCTGGCTGGACGATGAAGCGCCGCGGTCGGGGTGCGTGCTGACCACACCTTATTGATACCTCTTGAAGATTGGGGCTGCTTGTCCGACGTCCGGCAAATCGGAGGCCTGTTTCAAAACCTGCGGCAAAACCCCAACTACGACTTCACCAAGGCGGTCTTTTCTGCCGTGGAGCCATTGTTGCCGAACTCACTGAGGAGCTGTTGCGGTACTCGCGCGATCCATATCCCTTTGGCGCAGAGTTTTCGACGGTGTCGATACTGCAGAGGTGTCAAAGTGAAACGCCTATTGAAGTGCGGCAAACTGTCAGTTCCAGGCTCCTCAGGTTTTCTTTCGACAACACATCGTGCCCGCTTGGCGGCGTTGTCGCACAGGCTTTTGCTGACGTCTACGAGGTCGCCTTGGAGACCGGCCCTAAATCGCGATCGTTATTATGTAGAGCTGTGTACGGATGAAGTTCGACGGCTTCGATCCAGTCCCGTGGTACTCTCCCTCGAACTGCAACAGCTTCACCGGCACACCGCGAACCTTCAACGCCACGTAGTATTCTTCGGTCTGCGGCATGGGTGTGCGGCGGTCGAGCACGCCGGTCATCAGCAGCGTCGGCGTCGTCACCTTTCCCACCGTCATCACGGAGGAATGCGCGAGCCAGTCGCTCGGGTCTTCCCAGAACGGCTTCTGAAAGAAGCTGTACGTGAAGAGCGGAATGTCGGTGTTGCCGGTCATGCTCATCCAATCGATAACCGGGCAACGCACCGCGGCCGCCGCGAAGCGGTCCGTGTGGCCGATCACCCAACTCGAAAGCACACCGCCGCCGCTGCAACCCGAGACGGCCATGTGCGTGGTGTCGATGAAGCCTTTCGCAATCGTGGCGTCCACCCCGGCCATCAGGTCGTCGTAATCGGGTCCCGGATAGTTGTGGTCGATGCCGCCGGAGAAGGCGTGCCATATCCGGTGCTGCCGCGAGGGTTGAGGTAGAGAACCACGAAATCGTTTGCGGCAAAATTTTGAAACATGTAGTTGAACGCTACGCTGTACATGGAGAACGGTCCGCCGTGAATTTCGAGGATGAGAGGGTACTTTTTCGCGCGTCGAAATCGGGCGGCTTCACAACCCAGCCCTGCACCTTCGCGCCACCCGTGGAAGTGAAGTCGATTTCCTCCGTTTTCGCCAGGTGTATGCCCGACAACAGGCCCGCGTTGACGCTGGTGAGCGTCGTCACTTCTCCGCGCCGACGCAGGTTATAACGCACCACGTCGGGCGGATTGTCGGGATCGGTTAGCGTACCTACTGCCACTAGGTCGCTGGAGGCTGAATCCATGGTCAGCACGTGAGTGCCGGTGGTGACTGGCTTGACACCGCCGCCCGCAATGGCCGCGAACTGGGCGTTGCGGGAGCCGTGATCTTCGGCGTCGAACTAAACGCCCGCTGAATCCGGCGACCAGTGCAGATTCACGGGGTCGCGGTCTTAGTCGCCGCTGATTTTCCGCATTTCGCCACCCGCGAGCGGGATCACATAGAGGTCCGCCACCGAGTGCGTATGCTTCGATTCCGGGTAACCGGTGAACGCTACGGTCATGCCGTCGGGCGAAACCGCCGGACGGGTCCAGGAGCCGAGTGTGGCAACCAGTTCCCGAATGGCGCCGGACGCAATGTCGGCCACCAGCAGTTGCGAGGTGTGATAGTGCAGATCGGCTTCCGCGGTGCGGTCGGCCTCGAATACGATGGCCTTGCTATCGGGAGTCCAGTCCATGAGCACGGCGTTGCGCAATTCGCCAGCGCCCGCACTCCACTTGGCGTTGGTAATCTGCCGGGGCGCACCGCCGTCGGCCGAGACGACAAACAGATGGGTATGCCCGTCCTCCAGGAAACCAACGGCGGGAGCATCACGGGCTCGGCGATGCTGTTCCAATTCCCACAAAGCATGGGCTGCGCGGGAAGCTTGCGGGGAAAATGCTCCTCCTGAGCGGACCGGCATCTGGGTTGGCGCTGCCCGAGGCTCCGCTTGCGCACCGGTTTACCAGCGAGCAACTGGCCGGCCTGGCGATTGAACTAATTCCGGTTAAGGACCCGTTTCCGCTGCCCTCAGAGCCGCCGCTGTCCGACAAGCTGGAAGCGAAAATCGGGGAGTGGTTGAATCAAGACAAACCGTTGGCCGTGTTCCAGAGCGGTGCGCGCCTTCCATGGGAGTCGTCTGGAGCCGCGGCGAACAGGTATCAAGGTGGTGCTCTCGTGGGCCCGGGTTACGAGAACGCCAGTACAGCCAGTAGGAGGCCGACGGCGATACTGGCAGCCGAGCATTACAATCGGATCGCCCGGCTGTTGGCCCGCAACGTACCGGTCCAATTGCAGGCTGAGATCAAGACCGAGGTCGATGAAACCCACAAGGCGGAATCCTTCAACGTCATCGCCGAAATCCCGGGCGTGACCAAGCCGCAAGAAGTGGTCATGGCCGGCGCCCACCTCGATTCCTGGCCGTACGCGACGGGCGCCACGGATAATGCCATCGGGTGTGCGGCCGCCATGGAGGCGATGCGTATCCTTCGGGATTCCCATCTGCCAATGGATCGCACGGTCCGGCCGGCGCTTTGGGGCGGCGAGGAGCAGGGAATGCTGGGCTCCAGGGCGTATGTCAAGCAGCACTTCGCCGACCGGATCAGCATGCAGTTGAAACCCGAGCACGAAAAGTTCTCCGGGTACCTTAACTTCGATGGCGGCTCTGGCAAAGTACGCGGGATCTATCTCCGTCACAACGAAATGGCGCGTCCGATTTTCGAGGACTGGTTCGCGGCGCTGAAGGACCTGACTTCGGGCACGGTCTCCATTCGAGATATGGAAAACGGCGTCACCGATCATCTCGCGTTCGATGAAGTTGGCCTGCCCGCGTTTTTCTTTCTCCAGGATCCGCTGGATTCCGAGACTCGATCCCATCATACGAACATGGATACGTTCGACCGGATTCAACTGCCGGATGCCGAGCAGATGGCGGTAGTGCTGGCGTCGTTTCTGTACAACGCGGCGACGCGTCCGGATAAGCTGCCGCGCAAGGAACTGCCGGCACCTAAGCGCGCAGATAGTGGTGGTAGGTGAGCATTGTGATACAGCTCGCCCCAAGGCGGAGCCACCGTCCGGAAGTTGGGTAGGCGCGGCCAACTCGCCGTCTAACGCGCTACCCTTGGATTTGCCGTCAGGCCCAGTTCGGGCGCCAGCAGGCCGTTGTTCGTGGCCTCCACGGCCAGCTAGCGGATGGTGGACATTCTAATTAATGATAGAGGACGACAACAGGCGACGTTCCTCAAGGCGACCATGAAGACTGGAGGTGAATGCCACATCTTTGGCGATCCCGATGAGGCGCGGATCTGCACCAGCCACATCGAGCGCCAGAATCTCACCATGCGGATGCAGATACGACGGTTAACCCGGCCCACAAACGCTTTCAGCAAGACCGTGGCGAATCATCGCGCGGCTATCGCGTTGCACTTCGCTTGGTACAATTTTTGCCGCAAGCACCAGACCATCAAGACCACGCCCGCAGTCGCGGCAGGGATCACCGATCACGTTTGGAGCTTGGGGGAACTGCTATCTAACGGCTGACTGATCTTGGCCTGGAGATACCTATTTAAGCGCGTGATCCGATCAGAAAGCCGCCTCCTAAACGTCCCGACGAACTAAGCGTCCGGTCGTGCACTCGACGCAAAGTGCATCATCACAGGACCATTCGGGTAGGGGTGGCCTCCAATGAGCGATGCCGACGAATGGATTATCCTGGTATTTTCTCGAATGCTTTGTCGGGGAGAATTGGTTGGCCGCGGGGACGGCTCTGAGCCAGAAGCCGCCGCCCAAAAGGGGACTGATGAAAACCGTTTCGCCGACACGCTACGATGGTGTCTGGCTCGCAGGTGGCCGCCTTCCGATCTCTGCGGATCCTCCACTGTCGAGGCTTGTGAAGGGCGTGGAACGGGTCGCGTCCATCCGGACAGAAATCGCACTTACAGCTAAGGTCGCGACGATGCCTCCGGTCGAAGTAGTGCCGTACATTTGGACGCGTGAGCGCGTACTGATTTGTGGTCGAGTGACAGCGCTCCGCCAGAGCGACGGCGCATACTTTGGTGTTCAGATTCCTGCGCCGACCGCTCTCTGTACCGATCACGCGGCAGTACGAGCCCTCCTCGTCCACGAATTCGCTCATTGGTTCTATATAGCGACGCGCGTCGTGAACGGCTCCGAGTCTAGGGAGAAAGAAGGCGGCACTTTGGACCTCCGGAATGAGGGTCTTGTAGAATCGGACACGCAGATCAACGCTCGGGACTGGTTTGGAGAAGAGGATGCGCGGCGGTTCATCCAGCACGGCGACTCGACGACGCGTTCGATTTCGAGCCAGGTCGTCGGTCTGGAAGAGCATTTTTACGTAGTAAGTCCACGCTTGGGTGATACCGTTGGCAACATCGACATCAGCGATGACGTCAAGGCTCATATTCGAAGCCTGAGGACCCAGCGCGCGCACTGATCACGGACTATCCGTGTAGAATCACAAGTCCGGCATCGTTCGGATAATGCCGCCTCTTTCGGAGGACGTTGTTTGCCATTATCGTCCCCGTTAGGTGCGTGGCTGCGCGCGCTCCAGCATACGTTCGGCGACGTCAGCCCTCGCCATCAGAGCGGCAAGACGTCTCGGTGCTTGTGCGCGGCAGACGCTCATGGCGCCGTGAGGAATCGAAGAATCTCGCGCATGACCCGATCCGCCTGATCGGTTCGGAAGAGAAACTGAGCGTGTGCGGAACCTTCCAGTAAGATCAGTTCCTTCGGCTGAGGGGCTCTGTCGTATTGCGCTCGAATGCCCGGCAGCCGTGGACCGGCGTCGTTGCTGTCATCGCGGGCGACGATAAACAGTGCTCGTGACTTCAAATTTGCTGCCGAGAGGTTCGGGGCCGCGCCCAGAAATACGATGCGATCAATTTCGCCCGCCACGGATTTGATCGAGGCGTCGCCGGCAGCAGCGCCACCGAAGCTGCCCCCAACCACCGACACCGTCTTCGAGCCATGCGCTTTCAAGTAGCGAACTGCGGCGAGGATATCGTTCTCAAACGGGGCCTTGTCGAAATCGGCCTGACCCGGACCGCTCGAGCAGCCAAATCCGCGAAAGTCTATTGCGAGGACCGAAAAACCAGCCGACGCCAGGGTACGGGCCTGGTCCCCCCAGCTCTCCTTGTTGAATCTGCCGCCGTGAGCCAGTATGACGCCGCGGTAGCCTTTGCCATATACATCGCCACAAATTCGTCCACCATCTTGAGAGGGGAAGGAGGCGGCTTGCTGAGCCAATAACAGTTTGGTCAGCACCAGGAGGATGGTAAGGGTGCGAAGCGTCGACATTCGCAAATTATACAGCGGGCCGACGGAAATGATGGCGGCGGACCCTATGTCGGCCTGCTGCTTGGTTCGGGGCATGATGTGTAGCCATATCGGACACTCTATATGGCGCGCGCCAATGGTCCGCATTCGGCGTGCGAATCCGCGAGGTTCCGCCAACAGTAGGGGAAGAGTGGCTGACATTACCGGGAGCCGGATATGGCGGCGTCAACGTGAATAATCCGCAGCGTGATCCGAACCCGCTTCAGTAACGGAACCGACAGCCCGGACCGGGCTCGAGTGGGCCCAGCGTTCGAGGTGCACCCCTGTACCCCCTGCGGCGGGATGATCCTGTGATCGTCAGCGCTTCTTCCGGCTAGCAGGGGCCTTCGCCTGCTTCCCGGGCGACGTGACCTTCGGTGCCGGCAAGATCACCTTGTGCACGGGCATCACTGCCGGCTTTCCCGAGTCGATCCCGAGTTGTTGAAGGATGGGCATCAGCGTCTTCCCGA